>ERZ773075.234-NODE-234-length-48748-cov-103.152_pt1 | contig 48748 bp, 44 predicted proteins | sample MGYA00580614_ERZ773075 | MGnify/ENA primary metagenome ERZ773075 (study PRJEB29015, sample SAMEA2738021) | human oral metagenome | biome: human oral; feature: human-associated habitat; material: dental | place: China | collected 2043 ...
AAGCCTCCCCGCACGTACGCGCGTCCTCGCTGCCGGCGTTGCACTTCTTCTCACCCTCGGGGCGCTCACCGGCTGCGCCGGCCGTCCGGGCCAGGCGGCCGACCTGACCTACACCGGCCTGGACGGGACGAGCCACTCTATCGTCGTGACCGAGAAGGACATCGACGTGGTGGCCAAGGATTTGGAGCCCAGACCCGGCCAGCAGACGGACCAGGAGCGCAAGACCCCGACACGCCTGGACATCGCCGGTGCCCTCATCGAGGCGCCCATCATCGCAGAGGTTGGCCAGGCCCACGGCATCACCGTCACCGACGAGGAAATCGTGCAGCTGGCCAAGGACCAGCTGGGCTTCGAGCCCCGCAAGGCGAACACACTGACCTACCTGCGGGCGAACATCCTGTTCAACCAGTTCAACCAGCTCCGCCAGCAGCCGGAGCTGGCCCAAGCCGTCTCCACCGACCTGCGCACGCTCCGTGCCACGCTCACCGGTGATCGTTCCCCTCGCTACCCAGACAACGCCCCGGCCTGGTGGACTCAGACGGATCCCCGGCTGAGCGCCGGTAACAACCCCACCGGCGGTGGTCAGCAGCAGGCTCCCCAGCAGGGTGGTGGTCAGCAGCAGGCCCCCCAGCAGGGCGGTGGCCAGCAGCAGGCTCCCCAGCAGGGTGGTGGTCAGCAGCAGGCTCCCCAGCAGGGTGGTGGTCAGCAGCAGGCCCCCCAGCAGGACGGGGCCGAGCAGCCCGCCGATTCCGGGCAGGCGGAGGGGCGGACCGAGGGCGAGCAGGGCTCTGCCGATGGTGCCGCTCAGCCCGGCCAGGCCGACGGCGGCGCCGGTGATGGCGGTCAGGACACCGGTCAGGCCGGCGGCGCCCGGTAAGAGACCGGCGGAACCGGGGCCGCAATGGCGTCCAGTGTTTCTCGCCGGGCGTGAACACTGTGTATTCCCCAGGACCATTGCCCTCGTGGTGCGATGGCGGGCCCGCTAGGCTGGCCCTGCATTCGGCAGTCGTGCGCGATGTGCGTGCCCGACTCCGACGACCGCATCACGATCCCCTCAGCAAGGAGCACCAAGTGGCCCTCATCGAGAACGTTCACGCCCGCGAGATCCTCGACTCCCGTGGCAACCCGACCCTCGAGGTCGAGATCCTCCTGGAGGACGGTGCCTCCGCTCGCGCCGCCGTCCCCTCCGGCGCCTCCACCGGTGCCTTCGAGGCCGTTGAACTGCGCGACGGCGACAAGGACCGCTATGGCGCCAAGGGCGTCGAGAAGGCCGTCGCCAATGTCAATGACGTCATCGCCCCCGAGGTCATCGGTTTCGACGCCGCCGACCAGCGCGGCCTCGACCAGCTCATGATCGAGCTCGATGGCACCCCCAACAAGGGCAAGCTTGGCGCCAACGCCATCCTCGGCGTCTCCCTGGCCGCTGCCCAGGCCTCCGCCGAGTCCGCCGGCCTGGACCTGTTCCAGTACGTTGGTGGCCCCAACGCCCACGTCCTGCCCGTGCCCATGATGAACATTCTCAACGGCGGTTCCCACGCGGACTCCAACGTGGACATCCAGGAGTTCATGATCGCCCCCATTGGCGCCCCCACCTTCCGTGAGGCCCTGCGCATGGGCGCCGAGGTCTACCACGCCCTCAAGGCGGTCGTGAAGGAGCGCGGCCTGTCCACCGGTCTGGGCGACGAGGGCGGCTTCGCCCCCAACCTCGACTCCAACCGCGAGGCCCTCGAGCTCATCGTCGAGGCCATCGAGAAGGCCGGCTACAAGCCCGGCAAGGACGTGGCCCTGGCCATGGACGTCGCCTCCTCGGAGTTCTTCGACGAGAAGACCAAGACCTACCAGTTCGAGGGCGAGGCCCGCGACAACGCCTTCATGGTCGACTACTACGAGAAGCTCGTGAAGGACTTCCCGATCGTCTCCATCGAGGACCCGCTCTCCGAGGACGAGTGGGACGACTGGAAGCACCTCACCGAGCAGATCGGCGACAAGGTCCAGATCGTCGGCGACGACTTCTTCGTCACCAACCCCGAGCGCCTGGCCAAGGGCATCGCGATGGGCGCCGCCAACGCCCTGCTGGTCAAGGTCAACCAGATCGGCTCGCTCACCGAGACCCTCGAGGCCGTCGAGATGGCGCACCGCGCCGGCTACAAGACCATGACCTCCCACCGCTCCGGCGAGACCGAGGACGTCACCATCGCCGACCTGGCCGTGGCCACCAACTCCGGCCAGATCAAGACCGGCGCCCCCGCCCGCGGCGAGCGCGTCAACAAGTACAACCAGCTCCTGCGCATCGAGGAGGCCCTCGGCGACGCCGCGGTCTACGCCGGCGCTGGCGCCTTCCCCCGCTTCCAGGCCTGAGCCTGACGGCGGACCGCCGCTTCGAATAGCCGATTGACGGCGACTCGACGACGGCGCACGCTCTCGCTCCGGGGCAGACGGGTCATCCCGTCTGCCCCGGAGCGTTTCCGGGGCGTGAGCAACGCGCCCGGTCAGGTGCGTTCCCGCCCGTCCCGCGGTGAGGCAGGATGCCCATATGACTCCGCGCCGCCCCACCTCCAGTCAGTCCGGGACGCGCCGCGTCTCCCGCGGCGCCCGCTCCCGCCAGGTCCCGGCCGAGCGGGCCGCCTCCCCATCCGGATCGGGCTCGGGTGGCTCCGAGCCCGAGGGGATCCCGACGACGGCGCCTGAGCGGATCCTGCCTCCGAGGATCGTCACCCTGGCGGTCGTCTGCCTGTTGGCCTTCGTCGTCGTCTTCACCTCGCTGCGTGCCTACCTTTCCCAGCAGGCCCAGTACGACGCCGTCGTCGCCAAGATCAAGGAGGCTTCTGACACCTCCACCGCCCTGGAGAATGAGTTGGCCCAGTGGAAGGACGACACCTACGTGCGCGCCCAGGTGCGTGAGCGCCTCGGCTACGTTATGCCCGGTGACACCAGCTACGTCGTCGTCGGCGCCGACTCCGTCGAGCAGTCGGATACCGGCGAGGGGGCCGCCCAGGGCTCCCAGGACGTCCCCTGGTACCAGACGCTCAAGGAGTCCTCACAGGCTGCCGGCCAGTCCGAGGACAAGACCGACGGCGCCTCTCAGAACGGTTCGAAAGGCGACACGGGCGGCAAGATCCTCAACCCCACCCAGAAGGGCCTGCCGACCGTCGCGCCCAGCCGGGCGCCATCGGATCCGCCCAGGACCTCGCCAAGCCCGGCCCCCACCCCGCAGACGAAGGAGACCCCGTGAGCCCCGCCCCCGAGACCCCGGCGACTGAACCGGCACCTGAGCGGGCGACTGAGACGGTCACGCCGGCCGACCTCGAGACCCTGGCCGCCCAGCTGGGCCGGATGCCGCGCGGCGTCGTGGCCATCGCGGCCCGCTGCGTGTGCGGGCGCCCCACCGTGGTGCGTACCGCCCCGCGCCTCGACGACGGCACCCCCTTCCCGACCAGCTACTACCTCACCCACCCGGCCGCCGTGAAGGGTTGCTCCACTCTCGAGGCCGAGCACCTCATGGAGACCTTCAACGCCGACTTGGCCGCCGACGAGGAACTCGCCGCCGCCTACGCCGCCGCCCACGCGGACTACCTGGCCCGGCGCGCCGAGCTCGGGCAGGTCCCCGAGATCGGGGGCGTCTCCGCCGGCGGCATGCCCACCCGCGTCAAGTGCCTCCACGCCCTGCTCGGGCATGCTCTGGCCGCCGGTCCCGGTGTCAACCCCATCGGCGACCGCACGCTGGAGGCTCTGCGCGAGCGCGGACTGTGGGATCCTCAGCGCTGCTTCTGCTGACCGCCCGGGCCGTTCTGGACCGGAGGTGTGCGATTGTGCGCCGGGGTGCCTGCGCGTCCTTGCGTTCGTACCTTACGATTCCAAGACGTACCTCAAGGGAGCTCCCCGCGCCGAAAACTACGATCCCGCGCTCCCGTCCGCCCCGTTCTCTGCCATCCCGTCCCTGCCCAGGAGGCCGCCGCCATGACCCGCGTCGCCGCAATCGACTGCGGTACCAACACTATCCGCCTCCTCATCGCCGAGGCCGACCGCGACCAGATGGGCCGTCCCCGGCTGGAGGTGCTGCGCCGCCGCAACGAGATCGTGCGCCTGGGGCAGGGGGTGGACCGCACCGGCGTGCTCGACCCCGAGGCCCTCGAGCGCACCCTGACGGTCGTGGCCGCCTACGCCGCCGACTGCGCCGAGCTGGGCGTCGCCCCCGGGGAGGCGGCCCGGCGCTTCGTGGCCACTTCCGCCACCCGAGACGCCCGCAATCGGGAGGACTTCGTCGCCGGTGTGCGCCGGCTGCTGGGCATCGCGCCCGAGGTCGTCAGCGGTCAGGAGGAGGCCCGCCTGTCCTTCAGCGGCTCGCTCCTGGGAGCCCGTGAGGGCGCCGGTGGGGGAGCGCAGGGCGAGCGCGCTCAGGCACCGCGCCTCATCGTCGACCTCGGGGGCGGTTCCACCGAGCTGGTCCTGGGCGTGGACGCCCCCAGCACCGCCATCAGCCTGGATACCGGCAGCGTGCGCATCACCGAGCGGTTCCTGACCGGCGGCGTCACCGCCGAGGCCGAGGCCGCCGCCCGCGCCGAGGTGCGGGGCCTCCTGGACGGCGCCGAACGGGTCGTCGACCTGTCCGCCCCCGGGCAACTGGTGGGTCTGGCCGGCACCATCACGACCGTCACCGCCCACGCCCTGGGTCTTCAGGGCTTCGACCCGCAGGCGCTGGGCGGCGCCGAGCTGAGCCCGCAGGTCGTCCTGGCCTCCTGCGAGGCGATCGTCCACTCCACTGCCGAGCAGCGCGCCTCCTGGGGCTACCTCGCTCCCGGGCGCCGCGACGTCATCGCCGCCGGGGCCCTCGTGTGGAGCGAGGTCGTCTCCCGCGTGGTGGAGCGGACCACAGCCGCCGGGCGCCCACTGGAACGGGTCATCACCAGCCTCTACGACATCCTCGACGGCATCGCCCTGTCACTCGTGCCCACGCAGAGGCCCGCGGAAGGGGCCGGAGCATGAGCCGGGCGCCGTTACTGACCTGGGGCGGGCGCGCCGTCACCAGTTGTCCCGGGGAGCCGCCCGCGGTCGCCGTCTCCCTGACCGGACCGACCGCCGCCCGCGCTCGGGTCCAGGCCCGCCGCGCCATCGACGCCGGCGCCGATGTCCTCGAGTTGCGCGTCGACCTGCTCGAGGAGGCCGATGCCTTGGTCGCCTTCGGCGAGGTCGCCGGTGAGGAGGCGCCCGCCCCGGACCCGATGGTCGTTGCCACGGCCGCCGCCCAGGTCCTGGAGTGCCTGCGACGCATGAGCGACGTCGTCGACGGCGCCCCCCTCCTGCTCACCTGTCGCACCGCCGCTGAGGGCGGTCGGGCCCACCTGGACGACGCGGGCTACGGCGCCCTCCTCGGCGCCGTGCTTGACGAGCTGGCCGACTGGGCGCCCTCGCGCCGCCCGAGTGCCGTCGACGTCGAGGTCCAGCGCGGCTGTCTGTCGCAGGTCGCCGCTCAGGCCCACGGTCTGGGCATCGGCGTCATCGCCTCCTTCCACGACTTCGAGGCCACCCCCGCCGACGCCGTCTTGGAGGAGGTCCTGACCCGTATGGCCTCCGAGGGCGCGGACCTGGCCAAGATCGCCGTGTGGCCCACCAGCGCCGACGACGTCGCCCGGCTCCTGGGCGTGTGCGCGCGGGCCACGGCGGCCCCGGGGGAGGGGACGGGCCCGGGTGTGCCCGTGGCCGCCATGTCCATGGGGGCGCTCGGCGCGGTCAGCCGCGTCTGCCCGGCCTTCGGATCGGCACTCACCTTCGCCGTCGTTCCCGACGAGCATGGGGAGGTTCTGGCCTCCGCCCCCGGTCAGCTGCCGATGCAGGACGTGCGCCGCTGCCTGGAGCTGCTGCGGGTCTAACTCGTCCTCCTGGTGAGCTCATGCCGGGGCCGGTCGGTCGGCCGCGTGCGGTCGTAGGGTAGGTCGCGCGTTCGAGGGGTAGAGGGTACGACCGCGGCACCTACGGTACGAACGTGTGGAGCTTGGCGTTTCACAGGCCCTCCTCCCAGGCCAGGATCGTGCGGGCCACGAGACCAGGGTTGCCGGTCTGGCAGTGGCTCGCCGCGCTCTCGGCCCTGGTGAAGGTGCGGGTGGTGACCGAGCGGGCGGCAGTGAGACGCTCGGCCTGACGAACCATCTGGTGGAGCGGCACGAACTCGTCCTCGGCGCCCTGCATGAGCAGAACGTCCCCGGTGACCCTAGGGGAGACGTCGGCCGTGGAGAAGGCGGCCGCGGCGCGCAGGAACGCGGCAGGCGAATGCGTCCCCGTCACGTGCATGCCCTGCCACATACCCCACCAGGCCATCAGGCTGCGACGGGATCGTGCGGCCAGCACCCGATTGAGCATCCCTCCGGGAACGTGGGCGATAAGTGGTTCGATGCGTGCGAGGGTGCGGCCGGCAATACGCGCTGGAGTCGGCGGAAGCGACTGGGAGACGAGGACCTCCAGGAAGTCGTCGAGCACGTCGAAGGCGACCACGCGCCTGATCCGCGGCTCTCCGGCGGCGTGCATGACGAGTCCGCCTCCCAGGGACATGCCCATGAGCGTGGCCTCATCGACGTCGAAGTGGTCCAGGACCGCGCGGACCGGCGCCGCCCAGTCGGCGCGCATAGTGAGCCTCTCGACTCTCCCGGGCACTGTGTCCGCTTCCAGGTCGGCCTCCAGGGCGCCGCCCTGACCCGGTCCCTCGAAGGCGATGACTCTCCGGCCGCGCTGCGCCACCGCGGCCAGGAGAGGGAAAAGCTCCTCGATGTAGGAGTCGAATCCGCCGAAGACGACCCAGGTGCTCGTCGGAGGCCTCGTGGCGCCCGCATCCACCAGCTCATAGGCGGGCAGGACCCCTCCCTCGAAAGGAACCGGCTCGGGTTCCAGTGCGAAGCAGCGTCGCACAGAGGAGACGAACCTCCGGCGAGTCGGCGCCTTGAGCGGATTGCCGGGCTGCATGAAGAACTCCGCCCCGCGGGCGAAGAAGGCCGCCTCCAGATCGTGTCCCTGATCCCGGAGCCGATCGGCCAGGCTCAGATAGGTCCGCACCCAGTCGGCGATCCGGGTGGTGCGCGGCACCACCGGCAGGAAGTCGGCGGCCGCCTGCTCAGTGACGAGCCACCGGTTGGCCTGCAGGTTGAGGAAGCTGTTGCCGCTCAGATGCTGGAAACCGATAGCGGGTGCATCCAGATCGAGTGCGTGCGTGACATCCATGAGGGCCCCTTGATCTATAAAAGCAAGAAAGTTGCTTTTAGGACTGTAGTGCACGATCCGCCGTTGACGCAAGCCGCTGGCCTAGGCTGTCGGCATGAAGCCGAGTGGAAATGGCGGGACGACGGGGATCTGCATCAAGAACGCTGTGCGCCCGCGCCCCGGGGGGCGTTCTGCGCGTGTACGCCGGGCGGTGCTGGACGCCGTCGTCGAGCTTCTGGGGGAAGGTGGGGTTCGGGCGGTCACCATCGCCGAGGTCGCCAAGCGCTCCGGGGTCAACGCCTCCTCGATCTACCGCCGCTGGCGGAGTATTGACGCTCTCATCCTCGATGCGGCCCAGGACCTGAGCCTGGGCGCCATCGAGGTGGCCGACACCGGCTCCCTCGAAGGGGACCTGTGCGCGACGGTGAAGTCGGTGGCCGCCTTCCTGCGCACGGACCTGGGCAGCGCTATGGCCCGCGCCCTCATCGACGCGCCCGTGGAGGTCCTGGAGCGGATCGGCGACTGGCCGCAGTTCTGGGCATCCCGCCTCCTGCGCTTCGAGCCGGTCTTCGCCCGCGCCGCCGCGCGCGGAGAGCTGGCCGATGTCGACCGCTCCGCCATCGCCTCCGTCGGCGAGGTGATCGCGGCACAGGTCTACTTCCGCGTCCTCTTCCGCCGCGAGGAGATCGACGCCGATGCCACCCGACTCATCGTCCGCCGCGCGCTCGCGGCCGAAGGGCTGTCAGGCCGCGCGACCGTACCTCACGGCCTGCCGACGGCTTCGGGAGTTCAGAATCCGGGCCGTAAGGCACGGTCGCAAGAAAGGTATGAGCATGACTGAGTGCGGGCGGCGCAGCGTCATCGGTATAGGGGCTCTCTCCGGGGTCCTTCTCGCGACGGGCGGATGTTTCTCGCTGCCCGGGAGTCGCCGGCAGGCCCAGGACGACCGCTTCGCCACGTTCACCGAGTACGTCCCTAAGAAGCTGGATGTCAAGACAGAGCTGGAGCAGCTTGAGAAGTGGATGCCCGGTGCTCACCTGTCGAAGGCCCATTGGGTTATGCAGTATCGGCAAGAGAAGCGCGAGATGCTGCCATATCCTGATCGCCCTCTGTGGGTTAACGCGGTTCTTGTACTTGATTCTGAAGTCACCAAGGCTTTTGTCGCGGCATCAACCGGCAAAGTCGATCGTCTTCCAGGGATCTATCCCGACCTGCATCAGTACGTCCCCAAGGGCGACGCCTTCACCACTGTCCCGAAGGAGAAGGCCGACGAGATCCTCGACGTCGAGCACATGATTCAGGATGACCCCAATATTGCTGAGCCGCACCACTTCCAAACCGATCAGGCCGTCATCTGCTCCGACTCCAACCTCCTGATCCTCATTGCGACGGAGTGGCACACGTGATTCGGCAGCCCGGCTGCAGGCCTGCGGCTCATGCGTTCGTAGGGTAGGTCGCGCGTTCGAGGGGTAGAGGGTACGACCGCGCGACCTAAGGTACGACCGCGCGAACCGGTCCGGTCCGGCTAGGGCTCGTTGCATGTGCCTGGCCCATCGGCCCCGTCAGGTGAGGCGCCCCACCGGCGCCTGGCTGTTCGTGGGGTGCGCCCATGCCGTAGTCTTGCCCACGTTGCCCCGGCGAGGGACGCGCCATAAGAAGGTGCGCATCCGTGATCGACGTGGTGGTACCCGGCGGTACTGCGCGTCGTCGCGCCCAGCCGGACCACCATCAGCCGCGGGGCACCGGGCCCCGCCTCATCCGCAAGGAGAGCCTCATGGCCAACAACGCCATCACCCTCAAGGCCCAGGACCGTACCGAGTTCGGCAAGGGCTCGGCCCGCCAGGCCCGCCGCGCCGGCCAGGTCCCCGTCGTCGTCTACGGACACGGCACCGAGCCCCGCCACCTCCTGCTCGAGGAGCACGCCACCCGCCTGGCCCTGCGCAACAACGACAACGCCCTGGTCGAGCTGGACATCGACGGCGGCGAGACCCTCCTGGCCCTGGCCAAGGACGTGCAGCGCCACCCCATCCGCCCCGGCGTGCAGCACGTCGACTTTCTCCTGGTGAACCGCAACGAGCGCGTCGACGTCGAGGTCCCGGTCACCGTCATCGGCACCGCCGAGCCCGGCACCATGCACATGATCGAGGCCGCCACCATCATGGTCTCCGCCCCGGCCGTCTCCGTCCCCGAGGCCATCGAGGTCGACATCACCGGCGTCGCGGCCGGCACCGTCCTCACCATCGCGGACATCACCCTGCCCAAGGGTCTGGAGGCCGTCTCCGACGCCGAGACCGCTGTGGTCAACGTGGCCAACGAGCACGTCGTCGCCTCCGAGGTCCCCGAGGCCGTCCCCGCCGAGGGCGACGCCGAGGCCGCGGCCGAGTGAACCGCGCGTGATTCGCATGAACAGCCATGACGACGCCGCGGCCCGCTCCTGCCGCGTCCGCCCCGCCCAGTGGCGGGCCGCATGAGTGAGCCCTGGCTCGTCGTCGGGCTGGGGAATCCCGGGACCCGGTACGCCCGCAATCGCCACAACGTCGGCTACATGGTGCTCGACGTTTTGGCCGGGCGCACCGGGTCCCGCTTCTCCAGCCACAAGAAGGCCCGCGCCCGCGTGGCCGAGGGACGCCTGGGGCTCCTGCCCGGCGGCGCCCCCGGCCCCCGCGTCATCCTGGCCGAGCCCTCGGTGCTCATGAACCTCTCCGGCGGCCCCGTGGCCGGGCTCGTCTCCTACTACGGCATCGACCCCTCCGCTCGACTGCTCGTCATCCACGACGAGCTCGACCTGCCCGCCCACGAGCTGCGACTCAAGCGCGGCGGCGGCGAGGGCGGCCACAACGGCCTGCGCTCTATCAGCAAGTCCGTCTCCACCAAGGACTACGCGCGCCTGCGCGTGGGCATCGGCCGCCCACCGGGCCGCCAGGACCCCTCCGACTTCGTCCTGTCCGACTTCCCCGGCCGCGAGCGCGCCGACCTCGGCGTCACCCTGGAGCGGGCCGCCGACGCCGTCGAGCGGGTCGTCGCGCTCGGCTTCGACGCCGCCCAGCAGCGCCTCCACGCCCCCCGCTGATGCGGGGCCGCTCAATCCGGGGCCGGGCGGGACGGGTGCTCGAAGGCGTGGACGGGTCTGGAGGGAGTACGTGCGCTGCCCGGCCCGCTGCCGGCTGCCCTAACGATGGTGCTCGGGCTCAGGCCATGAGACCGGTCTCGTAGGCGACGACGACGGCCTGGACCCGGTCGCGCACGTCGAGCTTGGCGAGCACGTTGCCCACATGGGTCTTGACGGTGGTGGCCGACACGACGAGGCGGTCCGCGATCTCCGCATTCGACATGCCCTGGCTCATGAGCACCAGGATCTCCTTCTCGCGTGGGGTCAGCGAGTCGATGCGCGGGTCCGAGGGCTGGGCCGGCTTGCCCGAGTTCGGCAGCGAGGAGGCGAACATCTCCAGCATCCGCTGGGTGATGCGCGGCGAGACGACCGCCTCCCCGGAGGCCACGGTGCGGATCGCCTCGGCGAGCTCGGTGGGCCGGGTGTCCTTGAGCAGGAAGCCGGAGGCCCCGGCGCGCAGCCCGGCGAAGGCGTACTCGTCCAGGTCGAAGGTGGTCAGGATGAGCACGCGCGTTCCCGGGCACTCCCGGGCGATGAGCTCGGTGGCCTCGATGCCGTTCATGCCCGGCATGCGCACGTCCATGAGGATGACGTCGGGGTGCAGGGCCTTGGCCTGGGCCAGAGCGGCCGTTCCGTCGGAGGCCTCGCCGACGACGTTGATGTCGTCCTCGGCCTCCAGCACCATGCGGAAGCCCATCCGCATGAGGGCCTGGTCGTCGGCGAGCACGACGCTGATCGGTCCGCTGACCTCTCCGGGCCGCTCGGCCCCACCGGGCTGGACGGGCTCGCCGTTACTCACAGGGGCATCTGCCATGAGGAAGTCCCTTCGTCATGCTCGTCCCAGCGCAGGACCGCGCGGACTCGCCAGCCCGTAGTGGTTGGGCCGGCCTGTACGGTCCCACCATAGACCGATGCGCGCTCCCGCATGCCGATGAGGCCCTTGCCGGATCCGTGCATCGGTCGCGTGCCGGGTGCGGCGTCGTTGTCCACGGTGAGGACCACGGTGCCAATGTGCCTCTCGACGTCGACGCTGACGGCCGGTGTCGTCGGGGCGTAGCGCAGCACGTTGGTCAGCGCCTCCTGGGCGATGCGGAACACCGTGAGCTGGAGCGCCTTGTCCGTCGGGAGGGCGGCGCCGACCCACCGGTAGCTGACGGGCACGCCCGCCGCCTTGAAGCGCTTGACCAGCTCGGTGATGTCGGCCTGCTCGGGAGCCGGTGCCAGGGGCAGGTCGCCCCGGGACCGATCGGTGCCGCTGTCTGTGGCCTGCCGGCGCAGGCTGGCGATGGGGGCGCTGGGCTCGACCGGCGCCACCGTGCCCAGTGGCGCGAACTCGGGTACCGGCACGTCGCGGACCTCGTGGCTGTGGGCCGACGGCGCAGAGGCCGCCGAGGGTGCCGACAGCTTTGAAGCCGCTGTCTTTCTCCCGAAGCTCCAGCGGGAGCGACGTGCGGGGGCAGGACGCCCGGGGACTGCGGATGCCTCCGGGGAGATACCCGCAGCTGGAGGTGCTGACGGCGTCTGCGGGACGCAGTCGGGAGATGGCGCGGTCTGCCCCGAGCCCGCTGAGGTCGCGGGGCCCGACGAGCCGGTCGGGCTGGTGGCGGGGGCGCCGGCGACCGACGGGTCCTCTCGTAGGACTCCTACCAGGCGGCGGGTATCGGCCAGGGCACTGCGTCCGGCCTCGGCCAGGGTCTCCATGGCCTGCTTGGCCGTGGCCGGGTTGCGCTCCACGGTGGCGGCGGCGCCGTCGGCCATGGTGATCATGACGGCCAGGGAGTGGGCGACGACGTCGTGCATCTCCCGGGCGATGCGGCTGCGCTCCTCGGCGGCCGCCAGCAGCGCGGCCTGCTCGCCGGCCAGGGCCATCCTGGCCGAGCGGGCCTCCAGGGCTTTGAGGCGAAGGCGAGCGGAGCGAGTGTTGAGGCCCACGAGAACACCAATGGCCGTGATGAGGCTCACTATGAATAGGGCGCGCCCGAACTGCAGCAAGGAGTAGGGCGAGCCCAAGAGGAAGCCGTCGCAGGTGGTGACGATGAGGTTGATGGCCCACACCGTCCAGGCGATGGCCGCTCTGCGGTGCGAGGCGATAGTGCCCAGGCAGATCGGAATGGCCAGTGTGGGAACGAATATGAGGCCGAATGTCATGGCCGAGCTCTGCTGCGCGTCGAGGTGATAGACGTGAACCTGTATGAAGGCGTAGAGCTCGAGGACCACTAGCAAGGCCGCCCATACCCATATGGGATAGCGTCGTCGCAGTGCGAGTAGAACTCCGCAAACCCCCAGTGTGGAGAGCGTTATCGGCAGGTGCAGGGTGATGTTGGCATCGGCATCCGGCCCTTTGATGGACAGGACCATCATGAGCAGGTTCAACAGAACGATCCCGCCCGCGATGAGTGTGTCCGCAATGATCGGGTGACGGTGGTACCACTGCCTGATCGTGCGCAGTAGGCCTCTGGGGACGGGCTCCAGCTGGAGATCCGGGTCGTCGTCTGCGGGTGCATCAGCGGCTGGACGGCCGGTGGTGGGGCTGGGCAGCTGGCTGGACATAGGTCTCAGTGTGTCATTCCAAGGGGTCGTGATCGACGGCGATTTGAGCGGCTGAGGCAGCCGAGCCCGGTGGGTGGGCGTCTGACCGTCGTTTGGGGCGGGGGTTGAGCGGTCTGGTGAGGGGGTCGCCGTCGGCAGGGAACGGACCATGGCCCGCAGGAGGGCCGGGTTGCTCAGGGCCGAGCGGAGCGACCCCCTCGCCTCGGGAGAACCGCAATTCTCCTGAGGCGAGATGGGTGAAGGGGCTGAGGGAGGAGGCGTGGGGACTGACATGGGTCAAGACCTCCGATAGCAGGCTGATTCGCCGGCTCAGGCGTCGCGCCGTGAGAAGACGAACCAGGCGATGATGAGCGGGACGAGCGCCCAGGCGGCGAAGACCGCTACGGCCTGGCCGTGGCTGAGGAACTGGACGCCCTGCGCGCCCCATTCGGTGGTGCGCTGGAACGGGTCGGAGACGGACTCGGAGACGGTGCTGGGCAGGCAGCCGATGACCTTGTTGATCCACTCCCACTTGCTGGCTGCGAGCTGGAGGGGGATGGTGATGACGAACAGGAGGGAGACGACCACGGTGATGGCGCCGGCGGTGGAGCGCAGCAGGAAGCCGAGGCCCAGGGTCATCAGGGCGATACCGACGAAGACCAGACCCGAGCCCCAGATGTGGCCGAAATAGTGCGAGTCGGTGAGCGAACCGGCGTGCTCGCCGAGGAAGGGCTTGGAGATCGCCCAGGACAGGAAGATGGATACCGAGCCCAGGAGGAAGGAGGAGACGCTCAGGACCACGGCCTTGGACAGCAGGAGTCGTCCGCGGCGGGGGACGGCGGCCAGGGAGGAACGGATCTGTCCGGAAGAGTACTCGCCGGTGATGATGAGGGCTCCCAGGACCGCCACCACGATCTGCCCGAATGTCAAACCGGAGGTGATCAGGTTCATGGCCTTGTCCTGGTACTCCTCGGACTGTCCGAGAGAGGCGGCCAAGCCGGCGCCGAACAGGACGGTCAGGGCGATGGCGATGAAGGAGGTGATCCAGGTCGAGCGCAGGGTCCAGAACTTGATCCACTCCGAGCGCGCGGAGCGCAGGATGGTCTGACGGCCCTGGATGCGCAGGCCGGTGGGGCGGGGGATGACGCTGCTGGCGGCGTTGACGGCGTTGGCGGAGGTGCTCGCCGGTGTCTGGAAGGTGGGGCTGGCGGGAGCGTTGGCAGTCATGACAGGACTTTCTGTGCGAGACGAATGGTGATTGGGGGCGTGTCGGCGGGAGCGTGAACCTGGGTGCCGGGGTAGGCCCCCTGTTACGCCGCCTGGCCGTGGTGCTGCAATGCGTCCTGGTGGGCGGGGTCGGTGCGGTACTCCACGGAGTCGCTGGTCAGAGTCAGGTAGGCCTCTTCAAGGCTGGCGCGGATGGTGGTGAGCTCGTGCAGGACGATGCCGGCCTGCGCGGCGAGCTCGCCGATGGTGGCGGCGGTGGTGTCCGTGGTCTCCAGGACGCTGGGGCCCACGGGACGGGCGGCCAGCTTGCGGGAGGCCATGAGCTCGGCGAGCTGGGTGGCCTGGGGGGAGGCCACGCGCACGCGGTCGGTGGTGGCCGAGGCGATGACGTCGTCGACGGGGCCGGATGACAGGATGCGGCCGCGGCCGATGACCAGGAGCTGGTCGGCGGTCTGGGCCATCTCACTCATGAGGTGAGAGGAGATGAAGACGGTGCGGCCCTCGCCGGCCAGGCGGCGGCAAGTCTCGCGCACCCACTTGACGCCCTCGGGGTCCAGACCGTTGACGGGCTCGTCGAACAGGAGCACACCAGGGTCTCCCAGCAGTGCGGCGGCGATGCCCAGACGCTGGCCCATGCCCAGGGAGAAGCCCTTGACGCGCTTCTTGGCCACTGAGGTCAGGCCGGTGATCTCCAGGACCTCGTCGACCCTCTTGGCGGGGATGCCATTGGAGGCGGCCAGCTGGCGCAGGTGGTTGCGGGCGCTGCGCGAGCCGTGCAGGCCCTTGGCGTCCAGCAGGGCGCCGACCTCGCACAGGGGAGCCGACAGGTCCCGGTAGGGGCGTCCGTTGACGGTGACCTTGCCGCTGGTGGGCTTGTCCAGGCCCATGATCATGCGCATCGTGGTGGACTTGCCCGCCCCGTTGGGGCCCAGGAAACCGGTCACCGTGCCGGGCTCCACGGTGAAGGAGATGTTGTCCACCGCGGTCTTGTGACCGTAGCGCTTGGTGAGATTGACTGCCTCGATCATGATCTTCCCTCTCGGAAACGGGCCTCCGGGGAGGCTGGTGGTGCGCGTGCGGGACGACGTGGGCACCGGGTCCTGCGACCCGGACGGCCTACGGCTCGCCCGCTGTGGGATTGGAGCTGGTTGCCCCGGGGTTTCTCCCGGTTCCAACCTGATAGCTCCAGCCTAGGAAGGCGCCGTCGTCGGTGAATCGGCCGGGGTGACGAACCCGAAGCCGGGCCGGGCCAGGCCGTCAGAGGGAGGAGGGTCATCCTGGAGGATGAGAACCGGTCGGTCGAAGCCGGACCGGGGACGCTGGAAGGACCGGCCGTCGCCCCTGATGCACATGGGTATCTCTCCCCAGGGCGCTACGTCGTCAGGGAAAAGGGTTTCCCTCACCGCAGTGGGGATGCGCATAATGAGGGCAGTCCCCGGCAGCGGCCATCTTCGGCCGGCCGGGCTGCGCGCGACCGGCCTCTCCGGACCGGCCGCCCCAGACCCCTCAGAGAGGATGAGAGGATCATGTCCAACCCCTTCTTCAGCCGTAGCGCCGCATTCCAGGAGGGCGGCCGGGTGGCGGGGGCGGCTCCGGCCCAGACGCCCAACGGCTACCCCACGATGCCCGGTTATCAGGCCGGTCAGTACGGCCAGCAGGCCACTGGTTACGGCCAGCAGCCCAACCAGTACGGCCAGAGCGCCGGCTACGGCCAGGTGAGCCCCGAGCAGATGGCCGGCCTGGAGGCCCAGTACCAGGCGCCGTCGGCCACCAACGTGGACATGCGCCGCATGACCTATGACGACGTCATCATCCGCACCGCCGGTATTTTCGCCGTCATTCTGGCCGTGGGCGCCATCTCCTGGACCCTGGCGACCAGCGCCGATCAGGCGACCGCCGCACTGGGCGGCATGGCGATGGTCGCGGGTGTGGTCGGAAGCCTGGTCCTGGGGGTGATCAACGCCATCAAGCGGGTGCCCTCCCCGGCCCTCATCATCGCCTACGCGGTCTTCGAGGGCCTCCTGCTCGGCGGCTTCTCCGGATTCATGGAGGCCCGCTACGAGGGCATCGTGGTCCAGGCCGTGCTGGCAACGGTGGTGACCTTCGCCGTCATGCTCGCCGCCTACTCCTACGGCGGCTTCCGGGTTCAGGGCCGGTTCCGCCGGGTCCTGAGCGTGGCCGTCCTGGGCTACGGGCTCTTCTGCCTGATCAACCTCGGCCTGATGATGACCGGCGCGACCACCGGGGCCTGGGGGCTGCGATCCCTGACCATCATGGGGATCCCGTTGGGAGTCATTCTGGGCATCCTCGCCGTCATCATGGCGTCCTTCTTCCTGGCCGTGGACTTCGAATCCATCGAGAACGGGGTCCGCAACGGGCTGCCCCAGCGCTACGCCTGGGCCGGAGCCTTCGGCCTGGTCCTCACCATCGTGTGGCTCTACATGGAGTTCCTCCGCCTGCTGAGCTACTTGCGCGACTGACTCGAGCCTGCGAAGTCGGGACCGATCCAGAACGATCCCGGGTTCGCACTGTCATCTCGCCGGGGCCGGGACGCGTCACACGCGTCCCGGCCCCGGCGCGTGCCCGCCCTGCCGCCCCGACGCCCGTGGCGGTGCCCGTCCCGAAACGTCCTGGCCCGCCACGGGGCTGCATGGATGTGTGCGCCCGGTTCGCGCTGGGCCGAGGCCCGCTGCGGTGCCGGACGGACGCGTTCACGTAGGCTCGCCGCATGATCAACATCAACATGCCCTCCGTAGAAGGTGCCAAGGGCACCAAGCCCGTGCTCGCCTTCCCCGGTCCCGACGCCCCCGAGGGGCTGCAGGTCCAGGTGCTCGACGCCGGAGACGGCCAGGTGGTCGAGGCCGGTGACACGATCGTGGCCAACTACCTGGGGCAGATCTGGGGCGGTGAGGTCTTCGACAACTCCTATGATCGCGGCCAGCCGCTGAACTTCCAGGTCGGCGTCGGCATGGTCATCCGTGGCTGGGACGACGCCCTCGTGGGGCAGCGCGTCGGCTCGCGCCTCCTGCTGTCCATCCCCTCCGAGCTCGGCTACGGCGACCGCGGCGTCCCGCAGGCCGGTATCCGGGGCGGCGACACCCTCGTCTTCGTCACGGAGATCCTCGGCGTCGTCTGAACCGACGTCCCCCGTCCGCTCTTCGCGCGTCCGTACCGCAGGCGCCGCAGACGCACCAACAAGGTGCGCCCCGGAGGCCTACGGTACGGACGCGCGCTTGCCGTGGAGGCCAGGTCTGCGATAGCTGCGATAGTCTGAGGGCGGCGTACTCGCCCGCCGGATGCTTGCCGGCTCTCCCGCACGGCTGCTGTAATGGCGCGATGAAGCTGCTTCCGCCCAAGGCTCGTCCCGGTGATCGCGTCGCGATCCTGTCTCCCTCCCTGGCGGCTCCCGGCTTCGCCCCGGCGGTTCACGAGCAGGCCATGGCTAGGCTTGCCGCTCTCACCGGCCTGGTCCCCGTGGAGTACCCGACCACGAGGCAGCTCGGCGCCTCGCCCGAGGAACGCGCCCGCGACATCAATGCCGCCTTCGCCGATCCAAGCATCCGCGCGATCGTGGCGACCGTGGGCGGCGATGACCAGATCGCGGTCATACCGCACCTCGACGGCGCCGCGGCGCTGTCCGACCCCAAGCCCTTCCTCGGGTACAGCGACAACACGAACCTCCACCAGTGGCTGTGGTCGCTGGGCATCGCCAGCTTCTACGGCGGCTCCACCCAGGTCCACGTCGGCCCGGGCCCGCACGTCGACCCGATCCACCTCGACTCGCTGCGGGCGGCGCTGCTGACCGGGGCGGAGCTGGAGATCACCGAGCCGGGGGAGTCCGAGGACATGGGGCACGACTGGCTCGACCCCCGAGCCCTCACCGAGTTCGGTGAGCGCGAGGCCACCGAGCCCTGGACCTGGGCGGGGCCGTCCCGCTCGGTGACCGGTCCCACCTGGGGTGGCTGCCTCGAGGTGCTCCAGTGGGTGCTGACCGCCGGCCGGTTCCCGGCCGACCCCCACGTCCTGGACGGTGCCGTCATGCTCATCGAGACCTCCGAGATGCTCCCGTCGGCTTCTGAGGTGGGGTGGATCCTGCGCGCCATGGGCGAGCGCGGACTGCTGGCCGCCGTCGACGCGGTCCTCGTGGCTCGCCCACCCGCCTCCTCGCTGGAGGACCGCCGGGACGCCCCGGCCAGGGCCCGCTTCCGGGCGGAGCAGCGCGATGCCGTCATCGAGACCGTCGGGCGCTACAACCCCGAGGCGGTCATCTGCGTGGGGGTCCCCTTCGGACACACCCGCCCCCAGTGGATCGTGCCGCACGGCGGAACCATGACTCTTGACGGCGCCTCGCGCCGGATCACTGCCAGCTACGCCTGAACGACCCGGGGTGAGCGCTTCTCAGGTCCAGCCGTCGGCCGCGACCGCTGCCACGGGGCTCCGGCCGCTACCTTGGGGCAGTCGAAACGCTCGCCCCAAGGAGACGTCCGTGCCTCCGATGCAGGCACGAGGGCGTCGTTACGTGCCCTTCGGCGGCTCGGCCCGGCGATAGCTGCGATAGTCTAAGGGCGGCGCACTTGCGCCACACCCGGTAGCACGAACTGCACGGTCCGGAGGAAGTCCGGATGACGCCGTCGGGGCTGCAGGCCCCGGACCCGCCCCAACCTCGTCGTGGGCAAGCGAGAACCAGGCGTTCGTCACCTCGGGGCCGCCGTTCATCGGCCGCCGCGGGGACTCCTGCTGCACCGGGTGCGATTACTCGCACCCGAAGGAGTCCGCATGCCTGACAGTCGGCCCGACATCCCCGCCAGCATCTCAGCCCAGCTCACCGTCTTCTTCGACGGCCGCTTCTGGATCGGCGTCCTCGAGCACCATGAACTCCGCCGTGGTGGCGACACGATCGGTCGTGCCATCACGGTGCGGGCGGCGCGACACGTCTTCGGCGCCGAGCCCAGCGACGTCGAGCTCTACGATTTCCTCCTGGCTCACGGCGGGGCCCTCATCGACCGGGCCGCCGCCTCTCCTCCGATACCGACGTCCGGATCGGCGGGATCGTCGGGATCGTCGGGATCGTCGGCGGCTCCTCGTCCCAACCCCAAGCGCGCCGCCCGACGGGCCGCCAAGGAGGCCGCCAGAGCGCGCCCGTCCACCGCGGCGCAGGCCGCCCTGTCCGCTGCCCGCGAGGAGACCTCCGCCCGTGCAGCCCACGACCGGAGCCGGCGCCGCCGCCAGGAGGCGGACGAGGCCTGGGCCCGCCATCGGCAGAGGGCCAAGCGCCGCCACCGCGGCCGATGACCTGTGCCAGGAGCGCCTGCCCCGGCACGCGCAGTCACGCAAGTCGAGTGTTCCGGAAATACTGGCCGCAATGGCCTCGAGATCGGCGTCGACGTCGAGGTGGGAGAGTCCCGGAACCGCGCCGGGTCGGCTGTATCACGTCTCAGGGAGAGAATGCGGTGCGGCGCCGGGGGCCGGCTGGGGCTACGCTATGGCAACACGGCGTCGTGAAGCGCTGGCCATATCCCCTGCGGCCGGTTCCTTGCGACGCCGTTCCAGTCCGACTGCCTGAAAAGGAACCGCTCATGCCGCAGTACCGCAGCGCTACCTCCACCCATGGTCGCAACATGGCCGGTGCCCGCGCGCTGTGGCGGGCCACGGGCGTCAAGGACTCGGATTTCGGTAAGCCTATTATCGCCATCGCGAACTCCTTCACCCAGTTCGTCCCCGGGCATGTGGGCCTGCGCGACGTCGGGCGGCTCGTGGCCGCCCAGATCGAGGCCGCAGGCGGCCTGGCCAAGGAGTTCAACACGATCGCCGTCGACGACGGCATCGCCATGGGCCACGACGGCATGCTCTACTCCCTGCCCAGCCGCGACCTCATCGCCGACTCCGTGGAGTACATGGTCAGCGCCCACTGCGCCGACGCCCTCGTGTGCATCTCCAACTGCGACAAGATCACCCCGGGCATGCTCATGGCCGCCATGCGCCTCAACATCCCGGCCATCTTCATCTCCGGCGGCCCCATGGAGTCGGGCAAGATGACCGCCGCTGACGGCACCACCCGCAAGCTCGACCTCATCGACGCCATGATGGACGCCGCCGACCCCACGGTCGCCGACGAGACCATCAGCGCCATCGAGCGCCTGGCCTGCCCCACCTGCGGCTCCTGCTCGGGCATGTTCACCGCCAACTCCATGAACTGCCTCACCGAGGCCCTCGGGCTGGCCATGCCCATGAACGGCACCCTGCTGGCCACCCACGCCGACCGCGGCGAGCTCTTCAAGCGGGTCGGCCACCAGATCGTCGAGATCACCCGGGCCTACTACGAGCACGACGACGTCTCCGTCCTGCCGCGCTCCATCGCCACCAAGGCCGCCTTCGAGAACGCCATGAGCCTGGACATCGCCATGGGCGGGTCCACCAACACCGTCCTGCACCTGCTGGCCGCCGCTCAGGAGGCCGAGGTCGACTTCACCATGGCCGACATCGACCGCCTCTCGCGCAAGGTCCCCCACCTGGCCAAGGTTGCGCCGTCGACGAACCTCTACCACATCGAGGACGTCCACCGCGCCGGCGGAATCCTTGGCATCCTCGGTGAGCTCGACCGCGGCGGCCTGCTGGACACCACCACCTCCAACGTCCTGCGCTCCACCCTGGGCGACGAGCTCGCCGCCTACGACATCGCCCGCCCCGGCACCGACGGCGTCCCCGGCTCCCAGGTGAGCGAGGAGATCCGCACCGGCTACCTCGCCGCACCCGCCGGCGTGCGCACCACCGAGATGTTCTCTCAGGCCTCCCGCTGGGCTTCCCTGGACACCGACCGCGCAGGCGGCTGCATCCGCGACATCGAGCACGCCTACTCCGCCGACGGCGGCCTGGCCGTCCTCTTCGGCAACATTGCCGAGAAGGGCTGCATCGTCAAGACCGCCGGCGTGGACGAGTCGATCCTGACCTTCTCCGGGCCCGCCGTCGTCTTCGAGTCCCAGGAGGACGCCGTCGCCGGGATCCTCGGCAAGCAGGTGACCTCCGGCGACGTCGTCATCATCAGCCACGAGGGACCGCGCGGCGGCCCCGGCATGCAGGAGATGCTCTACCCGACCACCTACATCAAGTCCATGCACCTGGGCAAGGAGTGCGCCCTGCTCACCGACGGGCGCTTCTCCGGGGGTACCTCCGGCCTGAGCATCGGCCACGTCTCCCCGGAGGCGGCGGCCGGCGGACTCATCGGCCTGGTGCGCAGCGGCGACGTCATCGACATCGACATCCCGCGCCGCTCCATCTCCGTGCGCCTGAGCGATGAGGAGATCGAGCGCCGCCGGGCCGAGGAGGAGGCCCGTGGTGAGGATGCCTGGACCCCGCACGTGGACCGCCCCCGCAAGGTCTCCGCGGCGCTGCGCGCCTACGCGATGCTCGCCACCAGCGCCGACCTGGGCGCCGTGCGCGACCTCAAGCGCCTCGGAGTGAAGTAGCCCGGGCGGGCCGGGGACGACGACTCGGGCTGACCAATTGCATATTTGAAAATCGTTGTCACTTGTATCTAAAGTTTGCTTGTGACAATCGTTCTCAGATCGTTGGTGGTGCGCTCCGGCGACACGACGCTGGTCGACGGTGTCGACCTGCGCCTCGCCCTCGGAAGCCGGACCGCCCTGGTCGGTGCCTCAGGGGCCGGCAAGTCCCTGACCTGCGCCGCGCTCGCGGGCACCCTCCCGGCCGGGCTGGAGGTCTCCGGCTCCCTGACCGTTGAACCCGACGGCGTTGGTTCTGATAACGGCTCGCGCGCGGACTCCGATCAAGGAGGTGGGACAGAGGTCACCGACCTTCTGAGGCTTCCCGCCGCGCAGCGCCCCCGCGGCTGCCGCATCGCCCTGGTCGCGCAGGACCACTCCACCGCTCTGCACCCGCTCATCCCGGTCGGTCGCCAGATCTCCCAAGCCTCCCAGGCCGCCGGATACACCCAGAGAGAGGCCGACGTGCGCGCCACCGACTATCTCTACGCCGTCGGACTCGACGAGTCCTTCGCCGACCGCGTGCCCGGTCGCCTCTCCGGAGGCCAGCGCCAACGCATCAGCCTCGCCCTCGCCCTGGCCGCCGAGCCCGCCCTCATGATCGCCGACGAGCCCACTACCGCCCTCGACGTCGTCGCCCGAGCCGAGATCCTCAGGCTCCTGACCTCCCTCACCAGCCTGCCTGAGGCTCCGGCCCTGCTTCTCATCACTCATGACCTGCCCGCCGCCGCGATCTGCGAGAACGTCGTGGTCCTCCACGGCGGCGCTGTCATAGAGCACGGCCCCACAGCCCAGGTCCTGGCCCACCCTGAACATCCGGTGACGGTTGCCATGTGCGAGGCTGCCGCCGAGGAGACCATTGAGGGGGCCCTGGCCGCTGTCGGAGCGGCTGCATGAGCGGGCTTGAGGCACGTGGTCTGATGCGCTCCCACCTGGGGCTCGACGGTGAGCATCATGTGACGGTGCGTGGCGTGGACCTGAGCCTGGCGCCGGGGGAGAACGTAGCGCTGATCGGGCGCTCGGGGTGCGGGAAGACAACCCTGCTGCGGGCCCTGCTGCTGCTCGACTCCCCGGGTCTGCAGGACCGGGGCGAGGTGCTGCTGGACGGTGAGGTCGTGCGCCGGGGCGGTGCCAGGCGTCTGCGGGCCTTCCGTCGGGCGGTGCAGTACGTGCCCCAGGAGGCCGCAGCCACGCTCGATCCCCGCCGTTCGGTGCTGGCGCAGGTGACCACCCCGCTGCGCACCCTGGGCGTGGTAGGCGACCGTGATGAGGCCGCCCACCGGGCCCGCAAGATGCTGGGAAGCCTGGACGTCCCGCGCGATACCTGGGACTCGCGGCCCCACGAGATCTCCGGGGGCCAGGCTCAGCGAGTCTCCATCGCCCGGGCTCTGGCCCTGTCGCCGCGCTACCTGCTGCTCGATGAGCCGGTCTCCGGGCTGGACCCGGCCCTGCGCCGCCAGACCCTCGACCTACTCGCCTCCATCGAGATCGGCACTGAGACGGCACCGACGCCGGACAGGAGCAACAGAGGCGGTAAGGATGAACCGGCCGCCCGGCCTGCCCCGGTCCCCGCCGCCGACAGCGCCGTGCCCGCCCCCGCTGCCGACTGCGCCGTGCCCGCCCCCGCTGCCGACTGCGCCGTGCCCGCCCCCGCTGCCGACTGCGCCGTGCCCGCCCCGGCCCTACTGGTCGTGTCGCACGACCTGGCCGCCGTCGCCCGTGTCTGCCGGCGCGCACTGGTCATGGATGACGGCGCCATTGTCGAGGACGCCCCCATGCACCACATCCTCACCCAACCCAGCCACCCGGCCACCCGCGCCCTGCGCGACGCCGTTCCCACCCTGCCGACCGCAACAACTGACTGACGACGACCGCCTCGACCGATGACACCCCGACACAGGCCCGAAGGAGCATCCATGTCTTTGCCCGCCCCCGCCGTCACCCGCCGCCAGGTCCTCGCCGCCCTCAGCGTCGGAGCAGGCGCCGCCGCCATCGCCTCCTGCTCGCGCAGCTCCTCCGGCGACGGCCGCATCCGCCTGGCCATGTTCCACGCCCCCGAGAGCAAGCTCAACCCGCTCACCAATGACGGCGTCAAACTCGTTCGCTGGTCGTGCGCCGAGACCCTCATCAAGCTCAACGCCGACGGCGATGCCGAGGAGCTCCTCGCCACCTCATGGAAGCGCGAGGGAGAGACCACCTGGCGCTTCACCCTGCGCGACGGCGTCACCTTCCACGACGGCACCGCCCTGAGCGCCGAGAACGTCGCCGCCGCCCTCACCTTCGCCGCTACCGCCGCCAAACCGCCCCGCAGCCTCGACGGCATCACCCTGACCGCGACGGCCGACGGCAAGGACCTCCTCCTGACCACCGCGGCCCCCGACCCCCTCATGCCGCAGCGCGTCTCCAGCCCCCAGCTCGTCATCCTCTCCCCGGCCGCCTACCCGAGCTCCTCCGACGGCGCCGTCGACCCCGTCGGCCACGGCACCGGCGCCTTCATCCTCAAGCAGAGCAACGGCAGCGCCTCGGCCGCTCTGGACCGCAACGACAAGTACTGGGGCAAGAAGGCCGCCGCCCCCGGCATCGACGTCACCTACGTTCCCGACGGCGCCGCCCGCGGAACCGCCCTGAGAACCGATACCGCCGACATCGTCGAGGCCGTTCCCGTCGCCCAGGCCGGCAACGTGGACAAGAACCTCCTGCATGAGATCGCCAGACCGCGCACCTCCACCCTCTACCTCAATACCCGCTCCGGCGCCTTCGCCGACCCCGCCGTGCGGGCCGCCGCCCGCAACGCCGTCGACCCGGCCGCCCTCATCAAGACCGTCTTCGAGGGATACGCCGACGCCCCCGCCGGGCTCCTGGGCCCGGCCGTGCCCTGGGCCGCCGACCTGCGCGCCTGGAAGAAGGAGACCTACCCCGGCTCCACCGGCGCGGCCGCCACCGGCAAGGTCCCCGGCGCCACCGCCGCCGGAAGCGTCCCCGCCGGCACCGCCATCACCCTGGCCTCCTACACCGACCGCCCCGAACTCGGCGAGATGGTCCCCCTCCTGGCCCAACAGCTCGAGGCCGCCGGCTTCACCGTCACCCAGGACGTGCGCGAGTACAACCAGATCGAGTCCGAGGCCCTGGCCGGGGCCTTCGACGCCGTCCTCCTATCGCGCTCCACCGTCCTGGACTCGGGGGACCCGGTGGCTTACATGGTCTCCGACTTCTCCTCCACCGGCTCCTTCGCCCTGAGCTTCCTGTCCGATCCCACGGTGGACGCCGCCATCGCCAAGGCCTCCGGCATCGAGCCCGGCGAGGAGCGGCGCAAGGCCATCATGGAGGCCGAGCAGGCCATCCTCGTCACCGACGCGGCCATTCCGGTCGCCCACGAACGCGTTCTGCAGGGGGAAGCCTCCGGTGTCTCGGGCGCCGAGCGCGACCCGAACGAGCGCGACCTCATCACCTCGGCCACCACCGTGAAGAAGTGAACGGCGCGCTCGCCCGGGTCGCCGGGCGCCTGCGCGGACGCTACGACGTCGTCACCGCCGTCTCGCGCCTGGTCGCCCTGGCCTGCCTCGTCGGCCTGGTGGGCGTGCTGCCGTGGCTGTCGGGCAAGGACCCGGCCCTGACCGTTCTGCGCGCCACCTCCTCCGACCGCGAACCCACCCCCGAGGTGCTGGAGTCCATTCGCAAGAGCATCGGGATCGACGGCGGCCCCCTGCACATGATCGGCCACTGGCTCGCCGGACTGGTGCGCGGCGACCTGGGGCGCTCCTGGGTCTCGGGGGCCGACGTCGGGCCGGACGCCGTCGACGCCTTCGGGGTGTCCCTGAGCCTCATGGCCGCTGCGCTCGGCGTCGGAACGATCGTCGCCGCGACCCTGGTCGTTCCCGCCCTGCGCGACGGGCTGCGAGGGCGGAGACGCCCCCGGGGCGGAGCCGTCTCCGCGGTCCTTATCTCCCTGCCCGAGTACCTCCTGGCCCCGATCCTCATGCTCGTCCTGGCCGTCTACCTCAGGGTCCTGCCGCCCTTCGGGTGGGGCAGCCCTGAGAAAGTCATCATGCCCGCCCTCAGCCTGGGCCTGCCCACCGGCGGCTACCTGGGCGGACTCATCTCCGATGCCGTCACCGCCACCTTCTCCGAACGATGGGTGGCCACCTGGTCCACCGCCGGCATCCGCGGCCGGGCCCTGGCAGGGGCCGTCCTGCGCCGGGCCCTGGCGCCCCTGACCGGGCAGATGGCGCTCGTCGTCGTCGCCCTGACCGGCGGGGCGGTCGCCGTGGAGAAGATCTTCGCGATCCCGGGACTCGGGCGAGAGCTCCTGGACGCTGCCACCGCCCAGGACGTCCCAGCACTCCAGGCCCAGATCCTGCTGCTGCTCGCACTGGCGCTCACCGCCGGCGTCGTCGCCGGGATCCTCCGCCGCCTCCTCATGGGGCGAGCCGCCGGCGCCGGGGGCCTGAGCGCACCGCCCCCGATGAACCACTCCGGGCGGGCGGCCCGGGTCATCGCCGGGGTCGGGGCGGGGCTGTTGGTGGCCATGGTGGCCTGGGGGATCTGGCGCGATCCGTACGCAGTGGTCGCCGACAAGCTCCAGGCCCCCGGCATCGCGCTTCCGCTCGGCTCGGACTCGCTGGGGCGCGACGTGCTGGCGCGCGTGGCCCACGGAGCGGTCTCCACCGTCACCGGCGCCGTCACGGTCACGGTCGTCTGCTTCGCCGTCGCCCTGCTCGTGGGGCTGGTGCCGCGGGCCGCGACCGGGTTCATCGAGGTGGCCAACGCCGCCCCTCCAATCCTGGCCGGGCTCATCGTCGCCGGGGTCTGCGGACCCAGCGCGACGGGAGCCGCCATCGCCGTGGCCAGCGTCGGGTGGGCGCCGCTGGCCTCCCACGCCGCCGGGCTCGTCGCCGAAGTCCGTCAGCGACCCGACGTCCTCCTGGCGCCGGTTCTGGGGGAGGGGCGCGCGCGGATCACCCTGACCCGGATCGTGCCCGCCGTCGTCGGCCCCCTGGCGCGCCACGCGGCCCTCAGGCTCCCGGGCAAGGCCCTGGCCCTGGCGGCACTGGGATTCCTGGGCCTGGGTGCCCAGAGCCCTGCCCCCGAGTGGGGCCTGGTCCTGTCCGACGCACTGCCCTACATCGAGCGCGCGCCGTGGGCTGTGGCCACGCCCGCCGTGGCCCTCGTGATCCTGGCGGTCACCGCGGTGGCCGCCTCCCGCAGCGCCAGGCGCTGAGCCGGAAGACGGCCACCGATGGTGCGAACCGGGCCTCGACGTCGGGCGGTGTGCCACGGCGCGCCGAGCCGCTCTGCTTGAGCCTCAGCCCTCCAGGGCGTGAAGGCGGTCGATCGGGGTGGAGACGGCCTCGCGGGCGCGCACCACGGCCTCCTTATCGGGGGCGTCGTAGAAGCACAGGCACTTGACCGTGTCCTCACGCACGTAGGTGCGCAGGAAGCTCACCTCTGGGACCTGGGCGTACTTGGGGGAGTTGGCCTTCTTGCGTGCCAGGTAGGTCTCCATCGAGATCTCCTCCGGGATGTCCCACTCCACGAGGTAATCGGCCTTGCGGGCCAGCGCGCGCACGTCCTCGATCTGGGCGCCCACGAGGCGTACCTCGTCGGGGCCGGTGACCTCGGCGCCGGCCGCAGCGGCCCGGACGGCCTCGGTCAGGGCGGCGACGTTGTCGGAGTCGAGTTCGACGACGGTGAAGACGTGCTCGTGGCCGGTGGTGACCTGCGACTCCAGGACGGAGGCGCCCGCGGCCTCGACGGCCTGCGAGACCTGGGCGATGAGGGCCTGGGCGGCCTCGCGCGACGGGGTTGCGGGGACAAGCTCGAAGAGCTGGAGCGACATGGCGGCTCCTTTCCGTAGGGTGTGCGTACCAACCTTGCGGTCCGCCCGAATTATTCCCGCCGGCTCCGGTGAAGTGGGGGTCTGCTCGCTCTGCGGACTCCCATAGGCATGAATATTTCCAGCTATAGGCAGGTGCGGGAGGTGTTGGCCGCCAGCGCTGGTGTGAGCCTCCTCCGGCTCTGCGCCCAGCTGTGCGTCGCGGGTCTTGGCACCCCCCGGGTGCGCCGGCGGGCAGATTAAGGCGGCCTGGCGGTTTCGCTGCGCCGGTTCTTGAGGAGATCGGCCTGAAAATGTCCAAATCGGTGACAAAGACCCGAAACGGGTTCAAAGCGTCGGATAAGAACCGCATGATTCCGCGGTTCCATCAGCGGCCTGATCGAGCCGCAGGCTCCTTTGTCACCGATTTGGACATTCTGAGCCCTTCATCGTGATCAGCGGTCGATCAGTCCTCGGTCCGGGTCGTGCTCCGGGGTGCGTTGCCAACCAGTTCAGCAAGCTGGAGGCGGGGCTCGGCCTCGATGGCAGCCGTGTCGTACTCGGCTTGCTCGGCCTCGGTCATTGAGGCCAGCGACTCCTGCCTCACCTGCTCTCACGAGGTTGTGACGGTGGGGCTGTTTGCGGTGGAGCTCATGATCTTCTTCCGTTCTTCTCTTCAGTGCGCCGGCTGGTCTCATGAGCGGCAGCGCGCCTGGCGCGCAGGACCTCAGTTTCTTCGTTTTTGGCTCCCTCTTATAGAGGAATCCAGCGTACTGGTGCTTATATGCCTCGTGCGCAACACGTGCGTGCGCCACCGCCGGCTTGAGCCGGGCGGCGGCCCGCCCGTTACGCTGTTACCCGTGAATGAGCTCGACAGCGTCAGCAGCAACGGAACCCCGGCCTGGGACAGCGCCCGCTACCTGCGGGAGATCCTCAAGGCCCCCGTCTACGAGGCGGCCGAGCACACGCCGCTCCAGGAGATGCCCGCCCTGTCGGCCCGCCTGGGCAACACGGTCGAGGTCAAGCGCGAGGACCTTCAGTCGGTCCACTCCTTCAAGATCCGCGGCGCCTACAACGCCATGCGCTCCCTGGACCCGGCCGAGCGCGAGCGCGGAGTCGTGACCGCCTCGGCCGGCAACCACGCCCAGGGCGTGGCCCGCTCCGCCGCCCTGCTGGGGATGAGCGCCATCATCGTCATGCCCACCGTCACCCCCCGGATCAAGGTCGACGCCGTCAGGGCCCTGGGCGGAGAGGTCCGCCTCCACGGGGACAACTTCGACGCCGCCAAGGCCGAGGCCGTGCGCCTGTCCGAGGACGAAGGCCACTCCTACATCGCCCCCTTCGACGACCCCCGCGTCATCGCCGGTCAGGGCACCATCGGTCTGGAGCTCATCCAGCAGGACGCCCACCTCGATCGCGTCTTCGTACCCGTGGGCGGCGGGGGCCTGGCCGCCGGCGTCGCCGTCCTCATCAAGCAGCTCATGCCCGCCGTCCAGGTCATCGGCGTCGAGCACGAGGAGTCGGCCTGCCTCAAGGCCGCCCTGCTGGGCGGCGAGCCCATCACCCTGCACCACGTGGGCCTGTTCGCCGAAGGGGTGGCCGTGCGCCGCATCGGCGAGGAGACCTTCCGCATGTGCCGGGCCCTGCTCGACGACGTCGTCACCGTCTCCTCCGACGAGACCTCCGCCGCCGTACGCGACATCTTCGACGACGTGCGCGCCATCTCCGAGCCCTCCGGCGCCCTGGCCCTGGCCGGCCTCAAACGCTACGCCGCCGAGCATCACCTGACCGGCGAGCGCCTCGCCTTCGTCCTGTCCGGCGCCAACCTCAACTTCCACCAGCTGCGCTACATCTCCGAGCGCTCCGAGATCGGTGAGCAGCGCGAGGCCATCCTCGGGGTGACCATCCCCGAGGAGCAGGGTTCCTTCCTGCGCTTCGCCTCTGTCCTGGGCGCCCGCTCGGTCACCGAGTTCAACTACCGCCTCTCCGCGGCCCGTGCCGCGACCGACCCCGCCCGCATCTTCGTGGGCGTGCGCATCGCCCGCCGCCAGGAGCGTGCCGAGATCGTGGCGGACCTGGAGGAGGCCGGCTACGACGTCATCGACCTCACCGACGACGAGCTCGCCAAGGTCCACGTGCGCTCCATGATCGGCGGGCGCGCCACACCCGGTGTGCCCGAGCGCCTCTTCTCCTTCCTCTTCCCCGAGTCGCCCGGGGCGCTGGCCCACTTCCTGGAGGTCCTGGGCACCCGCTGGAACATCACCCTGTTCCACTACCGCACCGACGGCGCCGACTACGGCCGCATCCTGTGCGCCTTCGCGGCCGGGCCCGACGACGTCGAGCTGACCGAGCACATGGACCGGCTCGGCTACTCCTACAACGAGGAGACCACCGACCCAGCCTTCCGCTTCTTCTTGGCTCGCTGAGCCGTGACAACCCCGCGACCTTGACGCTTCGGACGATGGGCTCGGGGCCGGCCGGGGCGCGCTGTGGCAGGTGTCATGCAATAAGGGCTCGCTGTTTCTGTTGGGATTCCCATAAGGTTGTTAACAACATGTATCGCGGCCGGACGCGCCATGGCGGCCCATGACGGCCTCAGCCTGACACCGGCCGCATCCCCGACTCGCCATATCAGGAGAAACACCATGACCCGTCTCGCCGTCGTCGTCGGCTCCGTGCGTCCCAACCGCGTGGGCGGCACCATCGCCCAGTGGGTGGTCGACCAGGCCAACGAGATCGAGGGCGTCGACGCCGAGCTCGTCGACATCGCCTCCTTCAACCTGCCCTTGTTCGCCGAGGAGATCCCCCCGCGCATGGCGGTCCCCAATGACCCGGCCGGCGCCGCCTTCGACACGGCCCTGAAGTCCTTCGACGCTCTGATCTTCGTCACTCCCGAGTACAACTTCTCCATCCCCGGTGCGCTGAAGAACGCCATCGACTTCCTCCAGCCCGGCGCCGTGGCCAACAAGGGCGTGGGCGTGGTCGGCTACTCCTACAGCGTCGGCATCCGCGCCGTCAGCCACCTCCAGCAGATCCTCCAGGGCATGGGCGCCACCGTCGTGGCCTCCAATGTGTTCCTGTCGCTCAACACCGACTTCGCCGACGGCGCCTTCTCGCCGGCCTCCTTCCACGACCCCGAGGTCCCGGCCATGGTGCGCGACGTCGTCGCCCACTCCGACGCCCTGGCCTCCCTGCGCTGAGGCGGACGGGGCCGACAGCGGTCCCGAGCCCTCCGGCTCAGCCCTCCACGTCGCCGTCGGCGGTACCTGCGGGTGCCCCGGCGGCGACGTCGTCTGTGCTCGGGCTGCGGGGGCTCGGGCCGGCGGGTGGGTAGGGTTTCCACCATGACTGAGCGCAGCGAGCGAGGCGGTTCCCACCGCGACGACAGGGGCGGACGCGGCCACCGGGGCGGCGGCGACCGGGGCTACCGGGGCGGTCGCGGGGGAGGGGGCCGCGGCTACCGGGATGGCGCCGGCGGTTACCGGGGCGGCGACCGGGGCCGCTCGCGCCGCGTTTACGACGACGAGCCCCGCGACGGCCTCCTGTCCGACCTCGTGGGCCACCTCCACGCCCTCGACGGGCGCTCCTACGCCGCCTACAAGGCGATCGTCGGACGCTACCGGGCCCCCGCCGGCTGGTTCCTGCACATCGACCGCGTCCAGTCCGACCCCTATGCCCCGCCCACGCGCATCCACGTAGACGTGCCCACTGACCTGCACGGCCTGGCCCTGCTCGACGAGGCCGACCTGCTGGCCGACGTCGACCGGCGCCTGGCCGTGGGCGACTTCCTCACCCGCGAGCTGCACGCGGGCTTCCGCGGCACGGCCCTGTCGATCGCCTCCCCTGGGCAGGAGATCCTTGAGCGCTCCAGCGTCATCCTGCGCCCTGACGAGCAGAAGGAGGGGGCCGGCTGGGTCCTGGAGATCCGCGCCCGTCTGGCCCTGCCCGCCCAGGGACGCTCCATCCAGGGCCGCGAGGCCTCCCGGATCGTGGGGCGCGACCTGGTGCGCGAGCTGGAGGAGGCCACGGACCTCACCGGCGAGCGGGGCGACCGGCTCGTGCGCCACGTCGCCATCCTGGAGGACCACCGGGCTCTGAGGGCGGCGGTGGCCCGCAACGGCTGGGTGTCCTTCCTCGCAGATGGCGCCGTGTTGCCGCGCCGCTCCGGCGTGAGCGATGAGCCCCTGGACGGCGGCGTCCCCCTCCAGGCCCCCGACTCCATGGCCGCCACGGTCGAGCTGCCCCACGCCGGGAGCGTGCGCGGTACCGTCGTCGAGGCCGGTGTGAGCGTCATCGTCGGAGGCGGTTACCACGGCAAGTCCACGCTGCTGAGCGCCATCGAGCGCGGCGTCTACCCGCACGTGCCCGGGGACGGGCGCGAGCTCGTGGCCACGGTCCCCGACGCCGTCAAGGTGCGGGCCGCCGACGGGCGCGCCGTGACCGGCGTCGACCTGACCCCCTTCATCTCCCACCTGCCGGCCGGGCGCGACACCGCCTCCTTCACCACCCGCAACGCCTCGGGATCCACCTCCCAGGCCGCCTCCATCATCGAGGCCGTCGAGGCCGGCTCCACCGCACTGCTGCTGGATGAGGACACCTCCGCCACGAACCTGCTCATCCGCGACTCGCGCATGCGCGAGCTGGTGGCCGCCGAGCGCGAGCCCATCACGCCCCTGGTGGACCGGATCACCGCGCTCTTCCGCCGGCGGGGCGTCTCCACGGTCATGGTCATGGGCGGCTCCGGGGACTACCTGGACGTGGCCGACCGGGTCCTGCTCATGGACGCCTACCACCTGCGCGACGTCACCGAGCAGGCCCGCCGGGTCGTGGCCGACCAGCCCCGGCCCCTCACCGAGCTGGAGGACTTCGCCGCGCCCAGGCAGCGCGTCCCCGAACCCGCCCCGCCGCGCACCCGCCGGGGACCGGTGCGCACTCGCGCCCAGGGCACCTCCACCCTCATCCTGGACCGCGAGGACATCGACATCTCCGACGTCGGCGGCGTCACCGACCCCGGGCAGGCCGAGGCCATCGCCTACGCCCTGCGCGCCCTGCTGGAGCAGCGCTTCGACGGGGTCTCCCCGCTGCGCGAGTGCCTGGACGACCTCGAGGCCCTGCTCGACGACGAGGGCCTGGACGCCCTGACCGACGAGCGCGAGCGCCCCGCCTTCCTCGTGCGCCCCCGCATGGTCGACGTCGGCGCGGCCGTCAGCCGCTACCGCAGGCTGGAACTGGCCGGTCGGACGGACGAGGACTGACGGCCGGGCTCCCGTACTTCAACAAAAACTTCAGAAACGACGCGGCTCCGGGTCGTCTGTGAAGATTTGGTCGAAGTGGTCCGCGATGCGGGTGTCCACATCGGCGCCGTCGGCCTCCTGTGTCCACAGGAGGGCAAGCGCGCCGGGTGAGCGCCGTGGCGCCGTGGGCAGCATAGGGGCATGACCACCTCGATCTCCTCCCTGCCCTTGTCCGACGACGGGGCTCTGCTCCCGCTCCTGTGGAACGAGACCGGCCTCGACGGCGCCGCGTGCGCGCGCCCGGACCTCAGCCACGACTGGCTGCGAGTCGCCGCAGGCGTCTACGCGCCCCGCTCGGCCTGGCAGGCGGCCTCGTGGACGGAGCGCTACGGACTGCTGCTCGAGGCGGCGCACCGGAAGTACGGCGAGGACCTGGTGCTGGCGGGCGCCTCCGCCGTCGCCGCCTACGGGCTGCCGCTGGTGGGGACGGTCCTGCGCAGGGTGGAGGTCGTGGATGGGCGTCCCGGGCGGGTGCGGACCTCCTTGCTGTGGCGCCACGTTCGGCGCCGCGGCACTGAGGTCGTCAGGATGGGCAGGCATCTCGCCGTCGCGCTGCCGGACTCACTCATTGACCTGGCTCGGTGGAGCGGGGTTATGGCGGGAGTCGCCGCCATGGACGCGGCACTGCACAACAGGCTGTGCTCCGTGGAAGCCATGGAGGAGGCGCTGGAGCGTCTGCCCGCGACGGCTCGCGGTGGCCCCCGCGCTCGGCAGGCCATCCGCCTGGCCGACGGCCGATCCGAGTCGCCGGGTGAGTCCATGTCCCGTGTCCGCATGTGGGAGCACCGTCTTCCCAAGCCGGAGCTGCAGGTGAGTGTGCGGGTCGGGCAGGAGCTCTACATCCTGGACTACTACTGGCCGGACCATGGGGTGGCCGGGAAGTTCGACGGCCGAGTCAAGTACCGGTCGGCCTCCTTCGGACAGGATCCGGAGGATGTCGTGTGGCGTGAGAAGCTCCGGGAGGACGCGCTGCGGGCCTCGGGCCTGACGGTGGCCCGCTGGACGTGGTCGCAGGCCTGGGATGAAGCCGGGGCGCAGATGCTGCGGCGACTGGCCGCTGCGGGGGTCAGACCCATTGGCCGACGCTGGTAAATCCCCCAACTTCAACAAAAACTTCAGAAACGACGCGGCTCCGGGTCGTTTCTGAAGTTTTTGTTGGTGAGTGAGCGTATGGCTTGCGCGCTAGGCGGCTGAGCTGGTCCGGTACTCGCTGGTCTTGGTGTGGATGAGGCGCGGGATCGAGATAGTGTTGTCAAACAGGCCGTCGCGGTAGCCGGACTGGAGGGCGAAGAGCACCATGAAGCGCAGTGCCATGGGGTTGGTCGTCGGAGCCATGCGCCGCAGCGTGGAGTTGGGCATCTTGCGCAGGATGCCGACGATCTTGCCGGCGTCGCGCCAGTTGGCCCGCACCGGGGGGACATTGAGGCGGTCGAGGGCCTCGACCTCGCGCAGGAAGAAGTCGGCGCCCTCCCGCTCGGCCGAGCGCCACCATCCGGCGCGGTAAGTGGCTTCGAGCTGCGCGACGGCAGCGCACACGGCGGCGTAGTCCACGCCGACGACCTCGGTGCGCAGCTCCTCGGCCCGGATCCGCTCCAGCGTGGCGTGCGCCAGCGGCAGGATGGCCCGGGCGACGTCGTCGACGGCGTTGTTGCGGGTGAGCCGGTCGGCCTCGGGCAGGGGCTCGCCGTCACGCGGCAGGCGCGCGTCGATCTGCTCCAGGCGGGCGATGGAGGTGCGCAGATCTTGGGTGAGGCGGGCGGTGGAGCGCGGGACTCCCAGGGCGATGAGCAGCTCGGTTGCGGCGCGCCACTGGAAGTCCGCATCTTCGGCCCAGTGGATCTCAGGCTCCATCTGGTCCGGCGACGACGTGCTGGTCTGATGAGTGCTCATCGGGGTTGAGCCTCCTGTGGGTGCGCAGGGAAATAGTCAGGCGGTCGCGGCTACTCAAGGCTGAAGAGTGCGGGTTCGCGACCGGTGGCGAGTGTCTCAAGGCAACGTGTGAAAACCCTGGTGGTTTATGGTTCAAAAGCTGGAACGGATGAGTGGGAGTGCAACGGTGGCGGTTGAAAGGCGATGAATGCCGTTGACGGTGGGGCGCGGCGAGTGGTGGACGGCGTCTAGACCACTGTCAGGCGGTCACCTCAGGCCGGCGCGTCTTCGGGGGCCAGGATGTCGGTCTGGGCGGGCAGGTCCGTGATGCCAACCGGGCAGGTCACCCCGTTGGGGCCGTGGTTGCAGTAGCCGTTCGGGTTCTTGTGCAGGTAGGCCTGGTGGTAGTCCTCAGCCAGGTAGTAGGGGCCGCCGAACTGAGTCGGCGCGTCGGCGGCGTCCTCGATGGTGGTCACGCAGGTGCCCAGGCCCAGGCGGGTCAGCTCGCCCTGGAAGGCCTCGCGGATCCGCAAGGCCGCGTCGCGCTGGGCGGGCGTCGTCGTCCACACCGCCGAGCGGTACTGGGTGCCGATGTCGTTGCCGTGACGGTTCAGGTGCGTGGAGTCGTGGTTCTCCCAGAAGGCCCGCAGCAGGGCCTCCCCGCCCTCGCCGCACACGGCCGGGTCGTAGACGACGCGCACCGTCTCGGCATGACCGGTCACTCCGGTGCACACCTCCTGGTATGTGGGGTTGGGCGTCTGGCCGCCCATGTAGCCGACCGACGTCGAGACGACGCCGTCCTGGCGCCATAGGATCCGCTCCACGCCCCAGAAGCAGCCGCCCGCCAGATAGATGACCCGACTGCCCTCAGGCCACGGTCCGTCCAGGGGCGTCCCCAGCACTGGGTGGTCTCCGGGGGCGGGCAGAACCGGCGTCTCGCGGCCGGTCGGCGCCGATCCGCTGAGCGAGTGACGAAGGGCGTTGAACATGAGAACACGGTACTGCGCCCTGCCTCTATTCCCGCCCGCGCTTCACTGACCGCGAGGAGTGGGCGGGGTGGAGGCGTGAGGGCGGGTGTCAAGTCAGGGGCTCGGCGAGGACTCCGGCCCGGAGCTGTTCAGCCCCAGCTGGGTGAAGGCCCGCTCGCGCCAGTCGAGGAAGCTTTGGAACCCGCCAGTGAGCAGCGCCTGAAGCTCCTCGCCGCTGTTGACGGCGACGATGTCCTGTTGCTGATCCTCCTCGCTCATGTCTTGCGTGATGGCACGCAGATTCTCGGCCGTGTGGTTCCCGCGCGGGACGATGAAGCTGGGGCCTCCCTGAGGGTTGACGATCATGAAGCCCGCCGAGATGCACAGATCAAAGATGAAGTCGCACTCACCGGCGGTGAGGTGGGCATGCCCGGTCCCCGCCGTCATCGCCTCGTCCCCCTCGAGCACGCCGGAGAAGTGGAAGTCCTGGAGCCCATCGACATTGATATCGGAGCCGTCCTCATTGAGCAGAGTTGCGAACGAGGACCGGTCTGCGCTGGAGGGCGGGAAGACCTTCATGTGCATCCGACGCCGTCGCAAGAACTCCTGCACGCCGTTGCGATCAGGGTCGACGAGTCGGTCTCCGTCGATCTTGTACAGATAAAGAGAGAAGCCCATGGATGAGAGTGTCCCGCCTGTGTGTCTTCGAACCGGGCATTTCTCGCGGTGCCCAACAGAATTTCGGTGGGGCTGCGCGAAAAATGCCCGGCTCGGTAGAGACAGAGTCAGACCCGCTCGACCTTGACGATCTCGGCCTTGATCTCCCGGCCGGTGGGGGCCTCGTAGGAGACGGTGTCGCCCGCGCGGTGCCCCATGAGGGCCTGACCCAGCGGGGCGTCGGGGGAGAAGACCTTGACGCCGTCGGGCACGTCCGCGGTGATCTCCTGCCCGCCCAGGGCGAAGACCTGCTCCTTGCCGGCCACCTTCGCGGTGACGATCGTTCCGGCCGAGACCGAGCCGTCGTCGGCCGCCTCGCCGATCTGGGCGTTCTCCAGGGTCTCCTCGAGCTGGATGATGCGTGCCTCGTTGAGCCCTGCCTCCTCGCGGGCCGCGTGGTAGCCGGCGTTCTCCCGCAGGTCACCCTCCTGGCGGGCCGCCTCCACGCGCTGGGCGATCTCCTTGCGCTCGGTCGTCTTGCGGTGCTCGAGCTCGGCGGACAGGCGGTCGTAGGCCTCTTGCGTGAGCCAGGTGCCCTGTGACTGCTCGGACATGGGTCCTCCTTGGATGGCTGGTGCTGGTCGCTTGGCGGCGGTTGGGCGGAGCCACCTTGCGACGACGACACCCGGCGGCTCCTCGCAGGGCCAACCGGGTTTGAAGCGCGAGTCTACGCCGGAGTCTGAAAGAACGCTGAATGCTTGGCGGAAGCTGCTGGGGTGTCAGGCGTTCGTGCGCGCCGCAGTGCCGGGCCGAACGTCCGCTGACCTGCCCGATCGGGGTCGGCCGCCGCTTTCAGGAAAGGCGGTGGGGAGATGGGCCGATTGACGTCGCGGTGGCGTGCGATGGTGTTCTCACCGTGCGCCGCAGCCCCGGTGCGCCTACCGCAGGATTGCCAGGAAGCAGGCCACGCACTGGCAGGCCCATGCGGCCACGGTGCACACGTGGAAGATCTCATGGAAGCCGAACCAGCGCGGCGAGGGGTCTGGTGTCTTGCGGGCGTAGACGACGGCGCCCAGCGTGTAGGTCACGCCCCCGGCCACCAATAGCCACACGATCGCCGGGCCGCCGGTTCGCCAGAACTGCGGCAGGAACCAGATCGCCACCCAGCCCAGGATGATGTAGAGCGCGGTGGTGAACCAGCGCGGCGCACTCATCCACAGCAGGTTCGTGGCCGTGCCGATCGCGGCGCCTGCCCACACGATGCCCAGGACCAGGGCGGCTGTGCGCGTCGGCAGCAGTGCCACCGACAGGGGCGTGTAGGTGCCGGCGATGAGCAGGTAGATGTTCGCGTGGTCGATCCGCCGCAGAGTGGCCGCCACCTTCGCGGACCAGTAGCCGGTGCCGATGTGGTAGACGCCGGAGTTGGCGAACAGCAGCAGTGAGCAGGTCAGGTAGATGGCGCAGGCCCACTTCAGGCCCGCCCCCGGAGCCAGGACGGTCAGCACGATGCAGGCCGCCAGGGCCAGTGGCGCCGTGCCGGCGTGGATCCAGCCGCGCAGCTTCGGCTTGACGGCGGCGATGACCTCCCTGGCGGACGTGGACGCAGTGCGGCGCGGAGCCGGTGTCGGCGGCGTCGGTGACGATGTCGAAGACATGGGCGTGGGCGTCCTTCTGGGTGGCTCGGGCTAAGGGCGGGGTCAGTTCTGGACCTTACGACTCCGTAGGTTACGCGAGCGTAGGTTGTGGTGGTAGCTATCTGAAGGGCGATGTGATGCGGGTGGCACGGCGTCCCTCTCCAGTTGGCTCCTCGGCCGCTGCTGTGTGGGCCGGCACAGTCGAACGGTCCTGATACGCCCCTGTTGTGGCCTGTTAACCCTGAGCGAACCTGACGGCCGGATTTGACCCGGCTGTTAGCCGTCTGACCCAGCGCGGGAGGGATGACGCGCGATACCGTTGGCGGTGGCCCCGCGCCGTCGGGTCCCCGTCCCTACAACCCCGCTGAGGAGCCCCGAGGAAACGGCATGGCAGGCGACAACTTCCTCTACGACATCTACGAGCGCCGGCTGGCTGCGCGCATCGACCCGGCCACGGTGCCCCGCCACGTGGGTGTCATCCTCGACGGTAACCGGCGCTGGGCCAAGTCCATGGGGTTCGGGGCAGCCCAGGGGCACAAGCGCGGCGCGGACAAGATCGAGGAGTTCCTCGGGTGGGCGGAGCAGATGGGGGTCCGGGTCGTCACCCTGTGGCTGCTGAGCACAGACAACCTCTCCCGGGACCCGGCAGAGCTCTCGCCCCTGCTCGACATCATCGCCCACGCCGTCGACGAGCTCGCCGAGACCGGCCGCTGGAGCCTGCGGCTCGTGGGCGCCGTCGACCTCCTGCCCGAGCCGCTGGCCGAGCGCCTGCGCGCGGCCGTCGCCAGGTCCCGACTACCGGCCGCCGATGCCCCTGAGCCGGACGGGAAGGCGGGCGAGGCCACCGCTCAGGATCGGCGCATGCAGGTGAACATCGCCGTCGGCTACGGGGGCCGCCAGGAGATCGCCGACGCCGTGCGCGAGCTGCTGCGCGAGCGGGCCGCCGCCGGTGCGAGCCTGGAGGAGGTGGCCGCCTCGCTCAGCGAGGAGGACATCACCGACCACCTTTACACCAAGGGCCAGCCCGACCCCGACCTGGTCATCCGCACCTCGGGCGAGCAGCGGCTCTCCGGGTTCCTCCTGTGGCAGTCGGTGCACTCCGAGTACTACTTCTGCGAGGTCAACTGGCCGGCCTTCCGGCGCGTGGACTTCCTGCGGGCGCTGCGCGACTTTGCCTGTCGGGAGCGTCGCCTGGGCAGGTAGCCGGGCGGGCCTTGCTGCGCCTGGCGCGCCGGGTGCGCCGCGCTGGAACCGTGGAGGGGTGGCGCGTGAAGGAGCCGTAGGAGGGCGGGCGACAATACGGGAGTGATGAACGGTGATTCCCGCCCGCCCCGCGGCCTGAGCAACAGCGCAGGTGCGAGTGGCACGGGTAGTGCGGGTAGCGCGGTGGTGCGAAGGGTTCCGGCACCGCTGGTCTTCGTCGTCTCAGCCTTCTCCCAGTACCTCGGTGCGGGCCTGGCCGTCTCCCTGTTCTCGCTCATGCCGTCGACGACGGTGGCCTGGTGGCGCCTGGTGGTGGGCGCCACCGTGCTCATGGTGCTCCGATGTCCTTGGCGCCGGAGCTGGACACCCAAGGCGCTGGCACTGGCCGCCGCCTTCGGGACGGCCACGGCCACCATGAACGTCATCTTCTACGCGGCGATCTCACTGCTTCCGCTGGGGACGGTCGTCTCCTTGGAGTTCCTCGGGCCGGTCGCCGTCGCCGCCTTCACGGGGCGCGGGTGGCGGCCGCGCTGCGCCGCGGTGCTGGCACTACTGGGAGTCGTGTCCATCTCCGGGCTCGGCGTCGACGTGGGCGAGCCGGATCAGAGGACGGGGGTCGTACTCGCGCTGGCGGCCGGTGCGGCCTGGGCGGGCTACATCCTTCTGGGGCGACGTGTGGCCTCGGCCGGGTCCGGGATCGACTCACTCGCTGTGGGCATGGTGTTCGGTGCGCTGGTCTACGCTCCCTTCGCCGTCGGCACGGCTGCCGGCGCCCTGGCGTCGGTAAGGTCGACGGCGAAGGCGCTGGGAGTCGGGCTGCTGTCGACCGCGGTGCCCTACGGACTCGATCAAGTGGTGCTCAAACGGCTCGGGACGGATACCTTCGCGCTCCTGTCCTCGCTCATGCCGGCGACGTCGATGCTGGTGGGAGTGGTGATGCTGGGCCAGCTGCCCAGCGGCTGGGAGGTCACCGGGCTCGTGCTGGTCTCGGTGGCCGTTGCCCTGGCCAGTGTGGACGGCCGCGCGCCGCGTCCTGCGAGTCACTGAGGAAGGGGCGTCAAGCCTCGAGGAAGCCGCGCAGACCGCGCTCGAGCAGGGCGCCGCGCACCTCGGCGACGAGGTCTCGCATGGAGGACTCCGCCGTCGCGGCGTCGCCAGCAGCGATCGCGCTGGCGACTCGCTCGTGGAGCTCGAGCGCCTCAGGCTGAGGCACCTGTACCCGGCCGGTGAGCCTGGCCCGCCCGGAGAGCACCTCCGCGACGATGCCGGTCAGCGCCTTGAAGGTGTCGTTGTGGCTGGCTTCCAGGACGAGGCTGTGGAAGGCGATGTCGTCGTCGAGATAGGAGGCGACGTTCCCGGTGGCGCCCTTGGCTCGGATCGCGGCCGCCAGCGCCAACAGCCCCGAGCGCTGCTCCTCGGTGGCTCGGCGGGCGGCCGCCGCCGCGGCGACCGGCTCGATGGCGGCGCGCAGCTCGGTCAGGGCGCCGAGCTTGGGGCCGCGCGGATCGGCCTCGAGCTGCCAGCGCACGAGCTCGGGCGCAAGGGCTGACCAGTGCTCGCGCGGCTGAACCACGATGCCCACCCGGCGTCGCGAGGCGACGATGCCGATGGACTCCAAGGTGTGGACGCAATCGCGCGCCAGTGTCCGGGAGACGCCGTAACGGGACTGGATCGCCTCCAGCGTCAGGCTCTGGCCCGGCGCCATCTCCCCGGTCATGATGGCGCGCCCGAGGGAGTCGAGGACGTCGCGACGTCGGTCAGTGGAGGGCATAGGTGGGCTTCCGGAGGAGTGGTGCGAGATGTCTGTGGGAGATGCTATCCGACCCTTTTAAAAATACTACGTTTGAGGTATATTTGTCGTATCAGTTCACGACAACGGCGTCATCAAGGAGCAGACATGAGCCGATCCGTCGAGCACCTCGTCCTCATGGGGGTCTCCGGCTGCGGCAAGACCACAGCCGCACTCAACCTTCACAACGCTCTGGGCTGGCCCGTCGCCGAGGCCGACGACTTCCACCCCGAGGCCAACATCGACAAGATGAGCCGCGGCATCGCCCTGACCGACGAGGACCGCTGGCCCTGGCTGGAATCCATGCGCGACTGGATGAGCGAGCGCGCCGCCGATGGCGTCAGGACGATCGTCACGTGCTCAGCGCTCAAGCGCTCCTACCGCGACCTGCTCTCCGGCGCGCAGGGCCGGGTCTTCTTCATCCACCTGCTCGCCCAACCCGAGGAGCTCCAGGAGCGCATGGCCCACCGCGAGGGGCACTTCATGCCCCCGAGCCTGCTGCCGTCCCAGTTCGCCGCCCTCGAGCCCCTGTCCGACGACGAGGACGGCGTCACCGTGGTCTCGCGGGCGACGCCGGAGGAGACCTTCGAGGCAATCCTCGCCGCACTCGAGCAGGCCTCGGCCGACGCTGGCTGAGCGCCGATCTTCGCTGATAGCCGCTGGCGCCCACGACAACCAACCGAGGCGCGCGGCGCACAGTCAACCTGGCCCGCCGAACCCGGCATGCGCACACCTCGTCCTCACTCCACCTCCCGACGACAACGGAGACAACAATGATGTTCACTCTTCCGGCTCAACCGGTTGTGCTGCCGACCGCCGACACCGTGAGCCACACGGACAATCACACGCAGCTCATCGCGGCCGCTCTGCTCGGCATCGCCACGATCATCGTGCTCATCGTCTGGCGCAAGATGCACCCCTTCCTCGCGCTGACGCTGGGCTCGGCGGTCCTGGCCGTCGTCGCCGGCATCCCGCTGGCCGACACCTTTACCGCCTTCACCAAGGGAATGGGCTCCACGATCGGTGACGTGGGCACCCTCATCGCCTTCGGGGCGATCATCGGCCGCCTCCTCATTGACTCCGGCGGTGCCGACCAGATCGTCGACACCGTCCTGGCCCGCGCGCCCGGCCCCCGCCTTCCCTGGGCGATGGCGCTCATCGCCTTCGTCGTCGGCATCCCGCTGTTCTTCGAGGTCGGCATCGTCCTGCTCATCCCCGTGGTCATGATCGTCGCCCGGCGGGCCCACCAGCCGCTCATCGCGCTGGGCGTGCCCGCCCTGGCCGGCCTGTCCGCGCTCCATGGCCTCGTGCCGCCGCACCCCGGACCGCTCATCGCCATCAACGCCGTCAAGGCCGACTTGGGGCTCACCCTCGGACTGGGGCTGCTGGTCGCCGTACCCACGGTCATCATCTCCGGGCCCATCGCGGCCCGCTTCATGGCCAAGTGGGTACCGATTGAGGCGCCCGAGCCACTGGGGGCCTCGGATGAGGAACACGGGGGACCGCGAACCTCCTTCGCGACCTCGATCGTGGTGGTTCTGCTGCCCGTGGGACTCATGCTTCTGCGTACTATCGTCGAGACCCTCGTCCCCGAGGACAGCGACAACCTGGTAGTCCACGCGGCACTATTCGTGGGCAAGCCGATCGTCGCCCTGCTGATCACGGTCCTGGCCGCCATGTACCTCTTCGGGGCCCGCCTAGGGCTGGGTGCCGACGACGTCAGCGGACGGGTCGGGGCCTCGCTCGCACCCATCGCCGGGATTCTGCTCATCGTCGGTGCCGGGGGAGGATTCAAACAGACCCTTGTCGACTCAGGGATCGCCAACATCATCGCTGCCTGGATCCAGCAGGCGGCCGTGCCCACCCTCCTGGCCGGATGGCTCGTGGCCGTCGCCGTGCGCCTGGCCACGGGATCGGCGACCGTCGCCACCATCACCGCGGCCGGCATCATGGCGCCGCTGACCACTCACATGCCACGGGTCGAGGTCGCCCTTCTCGTCCTGGCGATCGGCGCGGGCTCAGTGTTCCTCTCCCACGTCAACGACGCCGGCTTCTGGTTGGTCAAGGAGTACTTCGGGATGACCGTGGGGCAGACCTTCAAGACCTGGTCGCTGATGGAGACGATCCTGTCCGTGGTCGCCATGACGACGATTGGCCTCCTCGCACTCGTCCTGGGAGTCCTCTGACCGGCCGCTGAAGTATGTGAGCGGCGTCCTTGGGGAACGGTGATATCTCGGGCAGGATGGCGTCCTGGTCCGGGCGCCGCCCGGTCTGGCTGGTGCCCCGGTCCCGGCGCGCGTCGACTCATCTGACGCCTCGCGCCGTCGAGCCGCGTACGCCGGCACCTCACGCACCGACGCGCACGCCGCCTGCGACTCGCGCCGGCGTGCTCGCGGTCCCAACCGACAGGACCCTCGTGGCCGCACACCGCACCTCCGCCTCCCACCGCTTCGCCTCCGGGAAGACCCCGGCCGCCGGGGAGACCACCTTCACCTCCCTCGGCCTGGACTCCGACCTGGCCACCGACCTCGACTCGCGCGGTTTCACCGCGCCCTTCCCCATTCAGGCCGCCACCCTGCCCGACACCCTCGCCGGGCGCGATGTGCTCGGCCGCGGCCGTACCGGATCGGGCAAGACCCTGGCCTTCAGCCTCCCGCTGGTCCAGCGCTTGGCCCAGCAGGACAAGGCCCGCCCCGGCCACCCCATCGGCCTGGTCCTGGCCCCCACCCGCGAGCTCGCCCTCCAGATCGCCGAGGTCATCGAGCCCCTGGCCCGCGTCGTCGACATGGACGTGACCACCATCTTCGGCGGGGTCTCCGCCAAGCCCCAGGAGAAGGCCCTCAAGGCGGGGGTCGACGTCGTCGTCGCCTGCCCCGGCCGGCTCCTGGACCTCATGGGGCAGGGACTCGTCAGCCTCGACGAGGTCGAGATCACCGTCCTGGACGAGGCCGACCACATGGCCGACCTCGGCTTCCTGCCCAATGTCCGCCGCATCCTGCGCGCCACCCCGCAGCGCGGCCAGCGCATGCTGTTCTCCGCCACCCTCGACAACGGCGTGGACGCGCTGGTCAAGGAGTTCCTCCACAACCCGCTGCAGCACTCCGTGGACCCCTCGACCTCGCCCGTGGACGCCATGACCCACCGCGTGTGGATGGTCGCGGACAAGACCGCCAAGGACGGCGTCGTGCGGCGCCTGGCCTCCGGGGAGGGGCAGCGCATCCTGTTCACCCGCACCAAGCACCTCGCCCGGCGCCTGGCCCGCAAGCTCGTCCAGGCCGGGATCCCCGCCGTCGAGCTGCAGGGCAACATGAGCCAGAACGCGCGCGAGCGCGCCATGCGGGCCTTCTCCACCGGACAGGTGCACGTCATGGTCGCCACCGACATCGCCGCCCGGGGCATCGACGTCTCCGGCGTCGAGCTCGTCGTCCACGTCGACCCGCCCGCCGAGCACAAGGCCTACCTGCACCGCTCCGGGCGCACCGCCCGCGCCGGGGCCGCCGGGAGTGTCGTCACCCTCGTCCTGCCCGAGCAGGGCCGCGACGTCCAGGTCCTGCTCAAGAAGGCGCGTATCCGCGCGGACATCGAGCGCATCCGGCCCGACGACGACGCCGTGGCTGCCCTCGTGGGGCGGGTCGCCGACGCCGTCGCGATCGAGGACATGCCCGAGGGCGTGGCCGTCAAGGGCGGCAGGCCCAGCGGGCGGGCCTCCACCGGCCGGCCGGGACACGGCCACGGCGAAGCGGGACGGGGACGATCCGGGCGCGCTGGCCGTAGCGGGGGCGGCGGACGCGGACGCGGGGCCAAGAACGGTGGGCGGGCAACCGGTCAGGGCGGACGCGGCTATGGCTCCCGGCGGGGCGGCGGCGCCTCGCGCTCAGGGCAGTCCCGGCGAGGGCGCGCCTCCGGCGGGCAGGGCTGATCGAGCGAATTGATCGAGGACTCAACCTGTCTGTACCGGAGCCGACGTCGACAGCAGTGCGACTGACCTCGTTGATGCTGTCTCAACCTTCGATATCAATAGGAAATGCTGGGTGCCGCCGATGGTCTCCGCTGTGATCGCATTATTCATCTACTAAAGTGGAGTGAGACGAAGGTAGGACTGATCGCGCCAATTGTCGGAATCGCGTCAACACCAAAATCTCCTCAGGAATAATATTGCATTATTTCGGGCGGTAGATACACTAGGCTGGTGAGAACTCGGCCCCATTGGGTGTGGAAAGGTGATTGGTTCATGTCTTGTTCACGTCGTTCTGCAATCGGAGCTACGGCTACTCTTATATTCACTGCTGCTCTCAGTCAGCAAATCGGAGTCGCGGCGGCGGAAGAACCCAGCTCGGAGGAGGCTGTGGTACCGGTGCGGTTCTTCCCAGGAAAAGGTGAGAAGGCTGGGCTGGTCATCTTCTTCGATGGTGATGGTCAAGCGTTGCACGACACCGATGGCGGTGATGGCGAGGGGGTCAGAGGGGGCCTCTCCGGGTCCGGAAGTGTGGCTGGGCCGTCAACGGCCTACGGGTACGACGTGATTTCTATCCGCGCTCCCGGCGAAGAGGGGTCATGGAGGAGTAGCGGTCAAGGGGGCGTTGATTACGTCAAGACCGTGGTCCACGACGTTGCTGCGGAGCATGGTTCGAATACAAAATGCCTGTGGTTCGCCGGATATGCGAGCGGCTCTGACTTCATTACGCAAACAGTCTTCCCCGCGTTCGCGGAAGATTTGGAAGGCGGTGGACTCATTGTTTTCGCCGGCGGCGACTCGCCCAGTGAGACTCTTGTGTTCTCTGAACGAATCAAGTCGTCTTTATCGCTGAACTGGATTACAGGACGATACAGTGCTGGTGGGGGCAGTGGAGACCTCGATCGTGCCAGAAGAGGTATAAAGTATTATAAGGAGGCGGGTTTTAAGAATGTCTGGAAAGAGATCTCTCATGACAACCACGTGTCCGTCATCAGGGTGTTCGGCCACTATGTGAATAGGAGGCTTCTGGCCTACGCGGGCAAACGGTAGGCGCGTGATACTGATGGCCTGAGTGTGCGGGAGCGGGGCGCTGGTGCTACGGTCGAACGGCTGACCGTGATTGGGAAGGTGGGTGGAGAGCGTGGCGGCACACCTTTCGCGGCGGGCCCTGGCTGGGGCGATGGCGGGTGTCATCCTGGCCGGTTGCGCTCCGCAGGGGCCGCATCAGCCGGCCGCGCACCCGACTCCACCGCCGCACCTGCGCTCGCGAGGGGCGAGCGTTGATCCGAGCCTGCGTCCGGCGCCGGGGGATCTTTCGATTCCCGCCGCGTTCTCCTACACCGACTCCGAGGGCGAGGCCTCCGACTGCATCTTCTACGCGACCGCGGATGCGCCGGCGGGCCTGGTCGTCTACCTCGACGGCGACGGGCAGCCGTTCCACGGTCAGGGCGACCAGAGCCCGAGCGCGAGGTCCCGTGGCGGGCTGGCCGGCACTGGGGGAGTCGTCGAGGCGGCGGGTGCTCGCGGATACGACGTCGTCTCGGTGCGTTCTCCCGGAGATGATGAAGCCTGGTGGCTGGATGACCAGGACGCCAAGGTCCGCTATCTGGAAGAGGCTCTTGACTATGTGGCCATCGAGTGCGGGGCCAATACGGAGCAGGTATGGCTCGTGGGGTACTCCGGCGGTTCGGAGTTCGTCAGCCAATGGTTCTTCCCCGCTTACGCCGAGCGCATGGACGGTGGAGGATTCGTTCTCTTCGGGGGCGGTGACGCACCTGACTCGAGCACCGTGACGTTCTCCGACGACGTCAAGGAACGACTTCGGCTCAACTGGGTGACCGGGACGCGCGACGTTCCCAGCGACAGCGCCGACGGGTTCGACGGCATCGGGCGCGCCCGCAACAGCTTGGCCTACTACCGCTCCGCGGGCTTCCGCCACACCTGGAGCGAGTGGCCCGACGACGATCACGGCAGCATCACTGAGAAGTTCGGCCACTACGTTGGGCGTGTTCTCGATGCCGCCGGAAGTGAAAAATAGGAAAAAATCTATTTCGGAGGTCGGGTGGCAAGAGTTGTCCAATTGTGATCTCTGTGCTGACGTTTCGATGGGCTGAAGTAGTAGTCTTCGTTCTGCTCTATTTTCCCTGTCGACAAAGAGGTCTTATAGTGTTTGGGGACAAAAAACGGAGGATTCAAACTCTTGAGCAGCAGCTCAGTGCTGGAGAGCAGCAGTATAACGCGGCTCTTGCATCAATTGGGGAGCTCCGGGCATTGCTTGATCGGGTTGGAGGTGGGGATCTCGTCAAAATGCAGGAGGTTGCTGCGCAGCTGAGGTGCGATCAGGTCGAGTTGCAGGCTGCTCTCGAACGGCAGAAGCTGGAGTTTGCTCAGCAGGCCGCTTCGGCGGAAGAGAATCTTCGTGCTCTTGAGCGTGATGCACGTGAAGTCGGCAATGCGATTGATGATCGCAGGCGGCAGCTTGCGCAGCTCGATATGCATCTTTCGGATGCTGTCGTGATGGTAGACAACGGGTTGACGAATTATAGACATCCTGCTGAGTCTTCTCTGGAGCTTGGCGGTCGCCTATCTGACGTACGGTCTCAGGTCAAAGAAATGATCAGAAGCAAGTCTGCGATCAGGGCTGCCGATAACTTCACTTTTAATAACTCGGCCGCTAAAGGGCGTAAGTTCGTTGCTGATATGTCAAAAATGATGTTGCGCGCCTACAATGCGGAGGTTGAGAATTGCGTCCTCACCGTTAAAGCTGGTAATGGTGAGACGGCTCGTAAACGGCTGGAGCGCACTCGCGAACAGGTGGAACGTCTTGGCTCGCTCATCAACCTGAGGATTGATGGAAGGTACCATGTGCTTCGTCTTGAGGAGCTCGATTTGTCGCTCAGGTATCAGAATGCTAAAAAGGCCGAGAAAGAGGCGGAGCGGGAGGAGAGGGCGAGGCTGCGTGAAGAGCGTAAGGCTCAGCAGGAGCTTGCCCAGCGTCGATCGAAACTCGACAAGGAGCGTGAGCACTACCAGCATGTGCTCCAGTCTCTTGTGGAGCAGGGGAGAGCGGACGAGGCGGATGAGATCAGATCCCAGCTTGAGGGACTCGATAGAGAAATCGAAAAAGTTGATTTTCGTTCCGCTAATATTCGCGCGGGGTATGTTTATGTCATCTCCAACATTGGAGCGTTCGGTGATCGAATGGTTAAAATTGGCATGACGCGTCGACTTGAACCGATGGATCGCGTTCGGGAGCTTGGAGACGCTTCCGTTCCGTTTGGGTTTGACGTCCACGCACTATTCTTCTCTGAGGATGCAGTCGCGGTGGAGGCTGATCTGCATCGAAGGTTCGCAGATAAGCGGGTCAATCGAGTCAACACTCGTCGCGAGTTCTTTTATGCTTCTCCTGCTGAGGTGCGTGATGTCCTCTCAGAGGTGGCCGGAAATCTCCTGGAGTTCACTGAGGAGCCGGAGGCGGAGCAGTACCGTCTAAGCCTCCAGATGGCGGAATCGGAGAAAGATGGCGTCATCGTCAGTGGAGGAGATCGGGAGTAAGAGGCGGCTACGGGGCCGTCTTTGCGTCCTCGAGTTCGTGCACGATCCTAGTGATGGTCGTTCCGGTGGCGTTCTGGAGGTGGCGGGTGACGGCCAGGGCGGCCGTCACCGCGGTCGGGTGGGTCCAGGTGGCGTCGCGGGTGTGGTGGAGGAGGGGCGGGTTCTCAGTTCGTGCTTGCTCATGCGCAAAGGACGGACCGGGTGTGCCGCAGCTCGTGATAAGAGCTGACGACCTCACCGGCATCCACCAAGTGGGATGGGGTGAACGGTGGCGTAGCCCTCCAACCCCACCAACGACCTGGCCCTGGCCGGGGAGGCCTCTCCAAGGTCGCGTCACCGGCGTGGGCGGTGGGCGAACCGCGCGTGTCTGGGCTGCTTGTCGCCGACGATGACGGCCCGGGCCCGGCTCCTGACTTGGCTCATTGTGGGGTGGTTGGGTTGCTGGGGGCTGGTTGTTGTTGGG
>ERZ773075.235-NODE-235-length-48698-cov-15.8796_pt1 | contig 48698 bp, 47 predicted proteins | sample MGYA00580614_ERZ773075 | MGnify/ENA primary metagenome ERZ773075 (study PRJEB29015, sample SAMEA2738021) | human oral metagenome | biome: human oral; feature: human-associated habitat; material: dental | place: China | collected 2043 ...
TCGCCGCCGCCCGCGAGGCCGCCGACGCCGAGCGGCGCCGCGCCGACGCGGAGCGCGTCGAGGCCGAGACGGCGCTCGTCACCGCCCGCCACGAGGCGCGCGACCGCGCGGCCGAGCTCGACGAGCTCGTCGAGGGCTCCCACCGGGATGAGATGGCCCGCATCGAGCAGCGGATGCGCCTGGAGCAGCTCACCGAGAAGGCCATGTCGGAGCTCGGCATGGAGGCCGGGACCCTCCTCGCCGAGTACGGCCCCGACAAGCTCGTCCCCGTCCTCACCAGGCCGGACGGCTCCGCCCTCACCGCCGACGACGAGGTGCCCGAACCGGTGCCTTTCGACCGCGAGGAGCAGACCCGTCGCGCCCGCCGCGCCCGGCGCACCCTCGACCAGCTGGGGCGCATCAACCCGCTGGCCCTCGAGGAGTTCGACGCCCTCAACGAGCGCCACCAGTTCCTCGCCACCCAGCTCGAGGACCTCAGGAAGACCCGCAAGGACCTCCAGGACATCATCACCGAGATCGACGACCGCGTCCAGGAGGTCTTCACCCGGGCCCACGCCGACGTGGCGCGGGCCTTCGACGAGGTCTTCCCCCGCCTGTTCCCCGGTGGCGAGGGCCATCTGGTCCTCACCGAGCCCGACGACATGCTCGCGACGGGTGTCGACATCGAGGCGCGCCCGGCCGGCAAGAAGGTCAAGCGCATGTCGCTGCTGTCCGGCGGCGAGCGCTCCCTCGTCGCGGTGGCCTTCCTGTTCAGCCTCTTCATCGCCAGGCCCAGCCCCTTCTACATCCTCGACGAGGTCGAGGCGGCGCTGGACGACATGAACCTCTCGCGCCTGCTCGGCATCTACGAGGAACTGCGCAAGGACTCCCAGCTGCTCGTCATCACCCACCAGAAGCGCACGATGGAGAAGGCCGACGCGCTCTACGGCGTGACCATGCGCGGCGACGGCGTCACCACCGTCATCTCGCAGCGGCTGGCCGAGTGAGTCCGAGCCGGTGCGGCACGCGGGTCGAAGGCCCGCTCGTCGATGTGGTGCGCATGAGTGAGTCCACGCCGGCGCGGTGCGCGGGGGTCACCGGTGCGGCGCGGTGCGCGGTTCAGCGGCAGGTGGGCACTAGGGTGGACGCGTCCGCTCTGACGACCGGCGCTGGAGGCCCACCGTGTTCCTGTTCATCATCGTCACGATCCTGATCCTGGCCATCGCCCTCGGCATCGGGCTGGTCGTCGTCGTGGGCATGCAGGGCTACCGCCGCGAGGAGAACAGGAAGCTCTACGAGCGCCTCAACCGGATCGCCGTGCGGATGAACGGCGATCTGCCGCGCGAGCGGCCCTGAGCCCCGGCCGCGCCGCCGCCTGTCCGGCGCGTCACGGCACCGGCGCCCCGACCCGGTGACGGGCTCCGCGCAGAGGCCCGCGGGGGACGGCCCGTCTCCGGAGGGCGGATCGGCCGGGGCCGGTCGGTAGACTCGCCCTGTGAGTCCAACGATCTGGGTAGTCATCGCCATCCTCGCCTGTGCGCTCGTCATCGGCGGCGTCGTCGGCGGGGTCCGCCGCGCGCGCCGCTCCAGGGGCGAACTGGCCCCCTCGGCCGAGCCGTCCACGATCCCCGCGCCCGCCCCGCCGCCTGCGCTCGGCGGGGCCGAGGGGGCGCCGGGGGCCGGCGAGTCCGAGGAGGCCCCGTCCGAACCGGCCGCCCCGCAGCTCGAGATCCCGGAGGCTCCCGCCGGCCGCATGGTGCGGCTGCGACGCAGACTGGCCGGTTCGAACAACCATCTGGCCCGTGCGCTCGCCGATCTGCTGAGCGCCGACCGCCTCGATGAGGACGTCTGGGACGACTTCGAGACCACCCTCATCACCTCCGACCTGGGCGTCGGCCCCACCGCGGAGCTCGTCGAGAGGCTGCGCCGCGAGCTGGCCGTCGAGGGCATCAGCGAGCCCGCCCGGGCCCGCGAGCTGCTGCGCCGCGAGCTCATCGGGCTCGTCGACCCGAGCCTCGACCGGGGCCTGGCCCTCGAGCACGCCGAGGGCGTGCCCGCCGTCATCATGCTCGTCGGAGTCAACGGCACCGGCAAGACCACCACCGTCGGCAAGCTCGGCCGCATGCTCGTCGCCCAGGGCCGCAGCGTCCTGTTCGGCGCCGCCGACACCTTCCGCGCCGCCGCCGCCGAGCAGCTCGGGACCTGGGGCGAACGCGTCGGCGTGCGCACCGTCCGGGGCGCCGAGGGCGCCGATCCCGCGTCGGTCGCCTTCAACGCCGTCGACGAGGGCATCACCGAGGGCGTCGACGTCGTCCTCGTCGACACCGCCGGTCGGCTGCACACCAAGGTCGGCCTCATGGACGAGCTCGGCAAGGTCAAGCGCGTCATCGAGAAGAAGGCCCCCGTCGGCGAGGTCCTGCTCGTCCTCGACGCCACGACCGGCCAGAACGGGCTGGCGCAGGCCCGCGTCTTCGCCGAGGCCGTCGACGTCACCGGCATCGTCCTCACGAAGCTCGACGGCTCCGCCAAGGGCGGCATCGTCGTCCAGGTCCAGCGCGAGCTGGGCGTTCCCGTCAAGTTCATCGGCCTCGGCGAGGGGGCCGACGACCTGGCCCCCTTCGACCCGGAGGGCTTCGTGGACGGCCTGCTGGGCGAGTAGCCCGCCCGGCCCCGGCGGGCGGGGACCCCACGTATTGTTGACCCCACATCCGCAACCGAGGAAGAGCCAGTGTTCGACACCCTGCAAGATCGTCTCGCCGCCACCTTCAAGTCGCTGCGCGGCAAGGGCCGCCTCACGGACGCCGACATCGACGCCACGACCCGCGAGATCCGCATCGCCCTGCTCGAGGCCGATGTCGCCCTGCCGGTCGTCAAGGAGTTCGTCTCCCACGTGCGCGACCGCGCCAAGGGCGCCGAGCTGTCGAAGGTCCTCAACCCCACCCAGCAGATCGTCAAGATCGTCAACGAGGAGCTCATCGCGATCCTCGGCGGCCAGGAGCGCCAGATCCGCTTCGCCCCCGCGCCCGGCCCGACGGTCATCATGCTCGCCGGCCTCCAGGGCGCCGGCAAGACGACCCTGGCCGGCAAGCTCGGCCACTGGCTGTCCGAGCAGGGGCGCAGTCCGATGCTCGTCGCCGCCGACCTCCAGCGGCCCAATGCCGTCGAGCAGTTGCGGATCGTCGGCGAGCGCGCCGGCGTGCCGGTCCACGCCCCCCAGCCCGGCAACGGGGTCGGCGATCCGGTGGAGGTGGCCCGGGGCTCCCTCGAGGAGGCCCGCCGCGGCCTCCACGACGTCGTCGTCGTCGACACCGCCGGCCGGCTGGGCGTCGACGAGGAGATGATGGCCCAGGCCCGCGACATCAAGGCCGCCATCGCGCCCGACGAGACCCTCTTCGTCGTCGACGCGATGATCGGCCAGGACGCCGTCAACACGGCGCGCGCCTTCGAGGAGGGCGTCGGCATCGACGCCGTCGCCCTCTCCAAGCTCGACGGCGACGCCCGCGGCGGCGCGGCCCTGTCCATCGCGCGAGTGCTCGGCAAGCCGATCATGTTCGCCTCCAACGGCGAGCAGCTGACCGACTTCGACCTCTTCCACCCCGACCGGATGGCCAGCCGCATCCTCGGCATGGGCGACATGCTCACCCTCATCGAGCAGGCCGAGAAGGCCTTCGACGAGGAGCAGGCCCGCGCCAGCGCCGAGAAGCTGCTCGCCGGCAACGGGGAGTTCGGCCTCCAGGACTTCCTCGACCAGCTCAAGCAGCTGCGCACGATGGGCCCGCTCACGAAGATCTTCGGGATGCTGCCGGGCGCGGGCGGCCAGATGAAGGAGGCCCTCGACAACCTCGACGAGCGCGAGGTCGACCATCTCGAGGCCATCATCCTCTCGATGACCCCGGCCGAACGCGCCGACGTGGGCATCCTCAACGGCTCGCGGCGCGCCCGCATCGCCAGGGGCGCCGGCGTCACGGTGCACGACGTCAACTCCCTCGTCAACCGCTTCGTCGACGCCCGCAGGATGATGCAGTCGATGGGGCCGATGATGGGCATGGGGGGCGGCGCCCGCAGGCCCCGCCCGCCCAAGACGGAGCGCTCATCCCTGGCCATGGACCGCTCCGCGAAGAAGGGCAGGGGCAAGAAGGGCAGGAAGAAGAAGGGCACCGGCCAGCAGGTTCCCGCGCAGCTGGCCGGGGGGGTGCAGAACCCCTTCGCCCAGGCGGGCCCGGCCCGGCCCGGCGCCCAGGCGGGCGACTTCGAGCTGCCCGGCGAGCTGCGCGGCATGTTCGACGAGTGAGCCGACGATGAGTGGCCGCGACGATCGGGGCGTCTGGCGCCTGCGCGGCGTGCTGCTGCCGGCCGGCGAGACGGCGGAGCTGTGGGTCGCCGACGGCGTGCTCGTGCCCGGCCCCGTCGACGGGGCCACGACCCTGTGCGACGGCGGCTGGATCATGCCCGGTCTCGTCGACGCCCACTGCCACGTCGGGCTGGGCCGTGGCGGCGCCGTGAGCATGGACACGGCCCGCGAGCAGGCCCTCGCCGACCGCGACGGCGGCGCCCTCCTCCTGCGCGACGCCGGCTCGCCGACCGACACCCGTGCCTTCGACGACGACCCGGAACTGCCGCGCATCATCCGCGCAGGACGCCACATCGCCCGCCCTAGGCGCTACATCGCCGGGTACGCCGCCGAGATCGAGCCCGGCGAGCTCGTCGCCGAGGTCGAGCGCCAGGCCCGCGCCGGGGACGGCTGGGTGAAGATCGTCGGCGACTGGATCGACCGCTCGCTCGGCGACCTCGCGCCGCTGTGGGACCCCGCGGAGGCCGCCGAGGCGATCGCCCGCGCCCACAGGCTCGGTGCCCGCGTCACCGCGCACTGCTTCGCCGAGGAGTCCGTCGCCCAGCTCGTCGACGCCGGCATCGACGGCATCGAGCACGGCACCGGTATGAGCGAGGACGTCATCGGCGCGATGGCGGCCCGCGGCGTCGCCCTCGTGCCCACCATGATCAACCTGGCCACCTTCGGGCGCATCGCGGACGCCGGCCAGGCGAAGTACCCCCGCTACGCCGCCCACATGCGCGTGCTTGGCGCCCGTCACCGGCGGGTGCTCGCCTGCGCCCGAGAGGCCGGGGTGCCGATCTACGCGGGCACCGATGCCGGGGGCACCATCGTCCACGGGCGCATCAGCGACGAGATCGCCGCCCTGGCGACCATCGGCCCGGCCGAGTTCGCGCTCGGCGCGGCGAGCTGGCGGGCCCGCTCCTGGCTCGGCCGCTCCGGGCTCCAGTACGGCGCCAGCGCCGATCTCGTCGTCCTGGGCGCCGATCCGCGCCGTGACGTGGGCGTCTGCGCCCATCCGGAGCTCATCGTGCTGTGCGGGACGCCCCGGCGCCCATGAACCCGCCGCGCCCCGCCGCCGGCCGACGGCGCCCGTCCATGATCCGGCCCCGGCGGAGGCCGTGGCGGCCCGTGAAAGAATCGGTTCATGAGTGAGCGCCCTGAGTTCGTTGGACCCGCCGACTCCGAGGAGTCCGTCTTCTCCCGCGGCGGGCAGGATCCGTCGGTGCCGCAGGACCCGCCCCCGCCCGACGAGGACGACCTGCCCGAGACCGTGCTGGCCTCCCGGCAGAATCCCCCCGCCGGGCCGGACGGCCCCGATGCTCCGGCGGCTCCGGGGTCGCAGGAGGCCCCTGCCGGGGCGGACGGGCCTGCCGCACAGGGGCCCCCGGCCGCCCCGGCGGCTCCGGAGACCCCCGCCGGCGGCGCCCGGGACGTCCCCGACGAGCCGACTGCCCGGGCCTCCAGGATCATGCCGCCGTGGACCGCCCAACCCTTCCCGAACGCGAGCAACTACCGCGACCCGGCTGCCCGGGAGGCCCCGTCGTTCGTCGATCCGGGCGCGTCGGGTGCGCCGGTCGCGCCGCCGGGGAACCACTGGCAGCCCCGGCAGGCCTCCTCGAACCGGTTCCAGACCGGCGCCCCGGGTTGGTACGGCGCCCCGGCGACGAACCCGCCTCCGCCGTCGGCCGGACGCGCCACCGGCCACGCGCAGGGCGCCGATCCGGCGGCGGGGGGCTACGCGGGGTGGCCCCAGGGCGGCTACGCCGGGCAGGCCCCCGTGCCGGTCGTCCCATCCCCGGCGGCCCCGGGCCCCTGCTACGAACTCGGCCCCATCCTCATCCGAGGTGACAGGGTCATCACGCCGAACGGCACGATCCCGCTGTCGCAGGCCCAGTTCTCGTTCCAGGACATGTCGCAGACCGTCAAGAGCACGCCGACGTGGGCGATCGTCCTGGCGATCGTCCTGGTTTGGTTGCTGCTGCTCTCGCTGCTGCTGCTCATCGTCCAGGAGGAGCGGACCACCGGCCAGGTCGTCATCTCGGTGGTGGGCGGCGAGGGGGCCTTCACCATGACGGTTCCGGTGACCAGCCGGGCCCAGGTCGGCGTCTGGGCCCAGCAGGTGCAGTACGCCCAGATGATCGCCGCCCGGGCGCGCGGCTGAGCCCCGTCCCGCATCGGGCGTTTTCACGATGATCCCGCCATCTGGCACAATGGACGCCGCGTCTGCGTCGCGGTGCCCTCTCACGCCGCCCCGCCGACCCCGTCGAGCGGCATCGCCGTGTCCCCACGCGCGCGAGGCCCGCCCATCCACCAGCCCCGGGCGCGTCCCGGGCATTCGTACAGGAGAGAACCACATACCGTGGCCACCAAGATTCGTCTGAAGAAGCTCGGCAAGATCCGCGAGCCGCACTACCGCGTCGTCGTCATGGATTCGCGCAAGAAGCGCGACGGCCGCTCCATCGAGGAGATCGGCCAGTACCACCCCAAGGACGACCCGTCGGTCATCGCCATCGACTCCGAGCGCGTTCAGCACTGGCTGTCCGTGGGCGCCCAGCCCACCGAGGCCGTCGTCGCCCTGCTCAAGCGCACCGGCGACTGGCAGAGGTTCACCGGCGACGACTCCGTCCCGGCGGGCCTCGACGTGAGGGCCCCGAAGGCCGACAGGCTCGAGCTCTTCAACGCCGCCCTCGCCGAGGCCGATGGCGAGCCCGTCACGAGCGCCGTCACCGCCAAGAGGGGCAAGGAGGCCGACGGCGAGAAGGCCGAGGCCTGATCGTGCTCGCCGACGCTCTGGAGCACCTGGTTCGGGGCATCGTCACCCATCCCGAGGACGTGCGCATCCGCGACAAGGAGCTCCGTCGTGGCCGCATGCTCGAGGTCCGGGTCAACCCCGAGGACATCGGCAAGGTGATCGGCCGTCAGGGCCGCACCGCGACGGCGCTCCGCACCGTCGTGTCGGCCCTCGCCGGGCCCGAGCAGGTGCGCATCGACTTCATCGACGTCGACCGCCGCGGGCCCCGTCGCCGCTGATGGACGGGGCAGCGGCGACCGTCGAGATCGTCGTCGCCACCGCGGGCAGGCCCCGCGGCGTGCGCGGCGAGGTCACTCTGCGGCTGCGCACCGACGAGCCCGGGCGCCGGCTGGCGCCCGGCTCGTGCTGCCGGGCGCGCCCCGGCGGGCACCGGCTCACCGTGCGCACCGCCCGGTGGATCGGGGGCCGCTTCGTCGCCTCCTTCGACGAGGTGGGCGACCGCGACGGCGCCGAGCGGCTGCGGGGCGCCGAGCTCGTCGTCGACGCGCCCGCCGACGAAAGGCCCGCCGACGGGGACGAGTACTACGACCGCCAACTCGTCGGGCTGCGCGTCCACGACGCCGCGGGCCGTGACGCCGGAGAGCTCGTCGACGTCCTCCACAACCCGGCGCAGGACCTGCTCGTCGTGCGCACCGCCGACGGGGAGCGCCTCGTGCCCTTCGTCGCCGCGCTCGTGCCCGAGGTCGACCTCGACGCCGGACGCGTCCGCCTGGCCGATGTGCCCGGTCTCCTCGACGAGCCCGCCGAGGCCGCGGACGGCGCCGGGGAGGACGGTTCGTGAGCGCCGGCCCGGGGGCGGCGGACGGGCCGGCCATGCGCCTCGACGCCGTGACGATCCTCCCCGAGTACTTCGAACCGCTCCGCCTCAGCCTCATCGGGCGGGCCGTCGAGAGCGGGCTGCTCGAGCTGCACGTCCACGACCTGCGCGAGTACACCCACGACCGCCACCGCACCGTCGACGACACCCCGTACGGTGGGGGAGCGGGCATGGTCATGAAGCCGGAGCCCTGGGGCGAGGCCCTCGATGCACTGCTGGCCGATCTCGGGTCGCGCGAGGACCGGCCGGTCCTCGTCGTGCCCACCCCGTCCGGGCGGCCGTTCACGCAGGCCGAGGCCGCCGACCTCGCCTCCCACCCGTCGATGGCCTTCGCCTGTGGACGGTACGAGGGCATCGACCGCCGCGTTCTCGACTGGGCCGGCGGGCTCTTCGACGTGCGCGAGCTCAGCCTGGGCGATTACGTGCTCAACGGCGGCGAGGTCGCGGCGTTGGCCATGATCGAGGCCGTCGTCCGGCTCGTCCCCGGTGTCATCGGCAACCCCGACTCGCTCGTGGAGGAGTCGTACTCCGACGCCGACGACCCCCTGCTCGAGTACCCGGTCTACACGAAGCCGGCCAGCTGGCGGGGCCTCGAGGTGCCGCCGGTCCTGCTGTCCGGCGACCACGGCAGGGTCGGGGCCTGGCGCGCCGAGCGCTCCCTCGAGATCACCCGCGCCCGCCGTCCCGACCTGCTCGGGCGGCCCGCCGCCGAGTGATGAGGGGCAGGACGACCCGCCGCCGGGGGCCGGGCCGCTCCCCGTCGCGGCGTTTGGCCCGGGGCGGTGAGTGTGCCAGAATGATTTGCTGTTGCGTCCGGTCCGGCTCCTGCCACGGGGGGATCGTCCGGCCGGGGGCTCCCACCGATCTTTCATGACGAGGCGACCCGTGGCGCCGGCGAGGACGAGAGCATGACCAACAGTCTCATCAGCAGCATCGATCGGGCGTCGCTGCGCGATGACGTCCCCGAGTTCCGCGTGGGCGACACGCTCCGCGTCTATGTGAAGGTCGTCGAGGGCAACAAGTCCCGCGTCCAGATGTTCACCGGCGCCGTCATCTCCCGCACCGGCGCCGGCGTCCAGGAGTCCTTCACCGTCCGCAAGGTCTCCTACGGCTGTGGCGTCGAGCGCACCTTCCCCCTGCACAGCCCGATCATCGACCACATCGAGGTCGAGCGCCGCGGCGACGTGCGCCGCGCCAAGCTCTACTACCTGCGCGGTCTGCGCGGCAAGGCCGCCAAGATCAAGGAAAAGCGCGATCACGCGTGAGCGGGGCAGACAAGGACCCGGACGCCTCCGGCAGGACTGGGAAGACGAAGGACCGCGGCGGACGGTCCACCCGGTCGGGTTTTCTGGGCTTCCTCGGCGAGTTCGGGATCATCGTTCTCGTGGCGCTGATCCTGTCGGCGCTCCTGCGCACCTTCCTGGTGCAGCTGTTCGTCATTCCCTCCTCCTCGATGGAGCACACGCTCGACATCGGTGACCGGGCGGTGGTCGTCAAGACCGTGGACTTCCACCGCGGCGACGTCGTCGTCTTCCGGGACCCCGGCGACTGGCTCTCCGAGAACTCGATCACCACGACGAGCCCGGTGCGCAGGGTCTTCGAGTTCCTCGGGGTCATGCCCGCCTCGTCGGCCGACCACTTGGTCAAGCGCGTCATCGGCATGCCGGGCGATCACGTCGTCTGCTGCACCGACAACGGCCGCATCGAGGTCAACGGCACGCCCTTGGACGAGGACCCCTATCTCTACGAGGCGAACGGCTCGATGGTCTCGCCGAGCGACATCCCCTTCGACCTCGTCGTGCCGGCCGACCGCGTCTTCGTCATGGGCGACCACCGCAACGACTCTCGCGACTCCCGCTACCACCTGTGCGACAGCGCCCCCGGTGAGGCCGAGGGCACGGGGGCCTTCGTCCCCGTCGCCGACGTGACGGGCCCCGTCGTGGCGATCGCGCTGCCGTTCTCCAGGGCGACGAGGCTGCACATCCCCGGCACCTTCGCCTCGGTCCCGGACGCCGGCGCGGCGCCGGCCCAGCCCGTCATCAACCTCAGTCCCTGCAAACCCTCGTGAGTGTGCGGGCCGAGCGCCCGTACGGCTACGAGCGCGCCCTGACCGAGGCCGGTCTCGGCCCCGTCGCCGGTGCCGACGAGGCGGGGCGGGGCGCCTGCGCGGGCCCCCTCGTCGCAGCAGCCGTCATCCTCGACGACTCCCCGGCCGGTCTCATCGAGGGTCTCGACGACTCCAAACGGCTCACCGCGCGGGCCCGCGAGCGCCTCTACGAGGAGATCACCGCCCGCGCCCTGGCCTGGTCGTGCGTCCGCGTCGAGGCCGATGAGTGCGACCGCTTGGGCATGGCCGAGGCGGACCTCCAGGGGCTGCGCCGCGCCCTGCTGCGCCTGGACCCCGGGCCCCGATTCGCCCTCATCGACGGCTTCGAGGTGCCCGGGCTCCCCGTCCCCGGCCTGGGCATGTGGAAGGGCGACCGGGTGTGCGCCTGCGTGAGCGCGGCCTCGATCATCGCCAAGGTCACCAGGGACCGCATCATGGTCGGCTACGACGAGCAGTACCCGGCTTACGGCTTCGCCACCCACAAGGGCTACGTCACGGCGCTGCACCGCGAGCGCCTCGAGCGGCTCGGGCCGTGCGCCATCCACCGGCTCGGCTACGCGAACGTCCGGGCAGCGGCTAGGCTGGTCCAATCATGAGCAGCGCCGATGATCTGGATGCCTACGAGAGCAGACTCGAGCTCGATCTGTACCGCGAGTACAAGGACGTGGTGAACATCTTCGCCTACGCCGTCGAGACCGAACGGCGCTTCTACCTGTGCAACGCGGTCGACCTCAAGGTGCGCACCGAGGGCGGCGACGTCTACTACGAGGTCTCCCTCGGCGACGCCTGGGTCTGGGACATGTACCGGCCCAGCCGCTTCGTGAAGTCGGCCAAGGTCCTCACCTTCCGCGACGTCTCCATCGAGGAGATCCAGCACACCGACCTCGAGGTGCCGGAGACGAAGTGAGTCCGGCCCCGGACGGACCTGTGGACAACTGATCGGAACGGCCCGCGCCGACCACACTCCCAACGGAGGTGGTGGTGATGAGCACCAGATCGACGGGCAGAGGAACGACGGGGGCATCGCGGGGAGCCGTGCCGGTGGGCGCCCGGCGCACGGGCGATGGGCGCACCGACGGGGGCCCGGCGGGTCACTGGGCGGCGGCGCCGAACGGCGCGGCGAGGCGATGCCCGGCCTCGAACGGCCCCTCGGAGCGCGGCGCTGCGGCATCGGGCCGCGACGAGGGGCGGCCGCTGGGCACCGGCGGCACCGCGGCATCGGGTCGGCGGGGCGAGGCCTTGGCCGCCGAGCACCTGGAGCGGCTGGGCTGGCGCGTCCTCGACCGGAACTGGCGGTGCAGTGCCGGCGAGATCGACCTCGTCGTCCACGATCCTCTCGAGGACGCCCTCGTCTTCGTCGAGGTGAAGTACCGCACCGGCACCGGCTACGGGGCGCCGCTCGAGGCGATCACGCACGCCAAGAGGATGCACCTGCGCGCCGTGGCCGCCGTCTGGCTGCGCGAGCACGGCATGTCGCTGCCCGACGGGACGCGGGTGCGCATCGACGGGCTCGGCATCGTCAAGCTGCCCGGCCGCCGCGCCGAGTTCACCCATGTGCGGGGGCTGTCATGAGCGCCGCGCCGAGCACGGCGTCGGCGTGGTCGGTCGCGCTCATCGGCGTGCAGGGCACCCCGGTCGAGGTCGAGGCCGCACTCGGCCCGGGTCTGCCCCGCACCGTCCTGGTGGGGCTGCCCGACGCCGCCCTGTACGAGGCCCGCGACCGGTGCCGCGCCGCCGTTGCGGGAGCCGGCCTGGCCTGGCCCGACAGGCTCCTCACGATCAACCTCACCCCGGCCAGCCTGCCCAAGGCGGGCAGCCACTACGACCTGGCGATCGTCGCCGCCGTCCTCGCGTGCTCCGAGCTGGTCCCGCGAGGCATCGCCTCGTCCTCGGTGCTGCTCGGCGAGCTGGGGCTCGACGGCAGGGTCAGACCCGTGCGGGGCATCCTGCCGGCCCTCCTCGCGGCGCGGGCGGCCGGCCTCGGGCGCGCCGTCGTGCCCGCCGGTCAGACCGGTGAGGCGCAGCTCGTCACGGGGCTCACCGTGTGGGGTGTGCGCGACCTCGCCGATCTCGTCGAAGTGCTCCACGGTCGGCCGGTGCTCACCGGGGCGGGGCCCCGATCCGTGCCGGCGCCCCTGGCTGTGCCCGACCTGGCCGACGTCCTCGGTCAGGAGCAGGCCCGCTGGGCCCTCGAGGTCGCCGCGGCCGGCGGCCACCACATCTTCTTCCACGGGCCGCCCGGCACCGGCAAGACGATGCTCGCCCAGCGTCTGCCGGGGCTCCTGCCCCTTCTCGACGACGAGCAGGCTCTCGAGGTCTCGGCCGTGCACTCGCTGGCCGGCGAGGACCTCGGCGGCGGCCTCATCCGGCGCGCCCCGTTCGCCGATCCGCACCACAACGCGACCGTCGCGGCGATGGTCGGCGGCGGCGCCCGCGTCGCACGGCCCGGGGCCGTCTCGCTGGCCCACCGCGGGGTGCTCCTCCTCGACGAGGCGCCGGAGTTCTCCCCCCGGGTGCTCGACGCCCTGCGCACCCCGCTGGAGTCCGGTCGCATCACCATCGCGCGCTCGGCGGCGTCGGTCACCTATCCGGCGCGCTTCCAGCTCGTCCTGGCCGCCAACCCGTGCCCCTGCGGGAACCACGGCGTCCCGGGGGTGCAGTGCCGATGCACTCCCATGGCGGTGCGCCGGTACGCCCAGCGGATCAGCGGCCCGGTGCTCGACCGCATCGACATCCACGTCCGGGTCACGGGCGAGGGGACCGCCGGGCTCACCGCCGGTCCCGATGCGCAGCGGGGCGAGGACTCCGCGTCGGTCGGAGGCCGCGTCATCGAGGCCCGGCAACGCCAGCGAGCGCGCCTGTCCGGGACGCCGTGGACGCTCAACGCCCACGTCCCCGGCTCCCACCTGCGCCGCGGGCTGCCGCCGGTCCAGGGCGTCGAGCTCATCGACCATGCGCTGGCTCGGGGTCTCGTCTCGGCCCGGGGCATCGACAAGATCCTGCGCGTCGCGTGGACCGTCGCCGACCTCGCCGGTCACGACGAGGTCACGCGGGCCGACCTCGCCGCGGCCGTGGGGCTGCGGCGGGGCGAGCTCTGGACGGGGGCGGCGGCATGAGCACGACGGGAACGGCCTGGACCCCCGAACGCCGCGCCCGGGCGGCGCTCACCTTCATCTGCGAGCCGGGCAGGCCCGATCTGTCCCGGTTCGTCGCCGAGCAGGGGGCGCCGGACGTCGTCGAGGCGCTCCTCGCTTCGAGCGGCACCGCGGCATGGTCGCGGCGGGCGCGCTGTCTCGACCTCGACGCCCTCATCGCGCGCGCGGAGGCTCTCGGCGCGCGTCTGGTCGTCCCCGGCGACGACGAGTGGCCTGCCCCGCTGGCCGAGCTCGACCGCATCGAACCGGTCGGCGGCATGTGCGGGGCGCCACTGGCCCTGTGGGTCGCGGGCCGCCGGCGGCTCGACGAGATCCTGCGACCGGGGTACGGGGCGCTGGCGATCGTCGGGGCCCGGGCCTGCACGCGCTACGGTCAGGCGCTGGCCACCGACCTGGCCTCGCGCCTGGCGGGCCAGTTCCCCGTCATCAGCGGGGGCGCCTACGGCATCGACATCGCGGCCCACAGGGGGGCCCTCGCCGCCGGGGCCCCGACCGTCGCCGTCATGGCCGGCGGCCTCGACGAGTGGTACCCGAAGGGCAACACCCGGGTCTTCGAGCAGATCCTCGACGAATGGGCGGTCGTCTCCGAGCTGCCGCCGGGCATGCGCCCCACCCGGCCCGGCTTCCTCGCCCGGAACAGGCTCATCGCCGCCCTCTCCGCGGGGGTGCTCGTCGTCGAGGCCGCGATGCGCTCCGGCGCGGTCAACACGGCGCACTGGGCGGGTGCGCTGGGCCGGATCGTCATGGCCGTCCCCGGGCCCGTCACGTCGGGCATGAGTGAGACACCGCACCGGCTCATCCGCGACCACGAGGCCGAGCTCGTCGCGGGGCCGGCCGATGTGCGGGCCCTGCTCTGCGCGCCCGGCGAGCAGCTCGAGGGGCCGTGGATGACACCGACCAGACCCCTCGACGGGCTCGACCCGCGGCTGCTCGCCGTCCGCGAGGCCCTGCCCGGGCGGGGGAGCCTCACCGTTGACCAGCTGGCCTCCCGAGCCCGCTGCACCAGCGCCGCCTGCGACGGCGCCCTCGTCGAACTGGAGCTGCTCGGCCTGGTCGAGCAGGACGAGTCGGGGCGCTGGCGGCTCCGTAGGCCCCGTTGAGCGACGGTCCGTGGCCGACTCTCGGCCGTCCCGGCAGTCGCCCCCGTTCCCCGGGAGCGTCCTCCTGCGGGCCTGGGACCCGGCTCGATAGCCGGCTTCGAGCCGTTCCTGTTGAAGCCGTTCCCCCTGCGGGCCCCGGGGCCCGCAGCGCGGGGGCAAGGGCCGCGACCGCGACGCGCAGCGTCCCTCTGCGGGTCCGGGCCCCGGGTTCCGCGGGACGCGAGCAGCGCGAACGGGCCGTTGTGACTCCGATGTCCCCGTGCGGGGCCCGGGCGCGTCGGACAGGCGGGGTGGGCGGCGGAGCGCCCGCCGGTTAGGATGAGCTGCCGGCGGCGCACTCCGGCGCGCATCCGAAGATGGCGGTGCGCGCCCAGCGCGCCAGGACGACGACGTGCCCGTGCCCAGCGACGAGTCCGGGGACCGGAAGGAGCATCACGGTGAACCAGACCACCCGGCAGGAGGCCGGGGCCCGCCCCGGCGGCCCCGGCCTCGAGCTCGGCATCGAGGTGCCCTCACGGGTGCCCACGCACTGGTACAACCTGAACGCCGACCTCCCCGAGCCCGCGCCGCCGCCGCTCGACCCGGCCACCGACGAGCCGATCCGTCCGGCCGATCTCGAACCCCTGTTCGCGAAGGCCCTCATCGCCCAGGAGCTCAGCACCGAGCGCCGTCTCGAGATCCCGCGGCCCGTCCGGGAGGTCTACTCCCTGTGGCGTCCCAGCCCGCTGCGACGTGCGGTCCGGCTGGAGCGGGCCCTGGGCACCCGGGCCCGGATCTACTACAAGTACGAGGGCGTCAGCCCCTGCGGCTCCCACAAGCCCAACAGCTCGGTGCCGCAGGCCTACTTCAACCTGGTCGAAGGCATCAGGAGACTGACCACCGAGACCGGGGCCGGCCAGTGGGGCGCCTCGCTCGCCTTCGCCTGCGCCCTGTTCGGCATGAGCTGCGAGGTCTGGCAGGTCCGCTCCTCCTACGAGCAGAAGCCCTACCGGCGCCTGCAGATGGGCGTCTACGGCTCGCAGTGCCACGCCTCGCCGTCCGAGCTGACCGAATCCGGGCGCCGGATGCGCGAGCGCTTCCCCGACACCACCGGCTCACTCGGCATGGCCATCTCGGAGGCCGTCGAGGTCGCGGCGAAGGACCCCGGCACCCACTACGCGCTGGGCAGCGTGCTCAACCACGTCATGATCCATCAGAGCGTCATCGGGCTCGAACTGCTCGACCAGCTCGCCGAGGCGGGGGAGGAGCAGGCCGATGTCGTCTTCGCCTGCGCCGGCGGCGGTTCGAACGCGGCGGGCATCATCTTCCCGCTGCTCGGCCGGAACCTGCGCGAGGGCTCGACCACCCGGTTCGTCGCCGTCGAGCCCGCGGCCTGCCCGTCGATGACCAGGGGCGAGTACCGCTACGACTTCGGCGATGTCGCCGGCATGACTCCCAAGCTCAAGATGTACACGCTCGGCACCGACTTCGTGCCCCCGGCCATCCACGCGGGCGGTCTGCGCTACCACGGCATGAGCCCGATGGTCAGCCATGCCGTCCACCTCGGACTCATCGAGCCGATCGCCGTCGAGCAGGACCGCTCCTTCGAGGCGGGCGTCCTCTTCGCCCGCACTGAGGGCATCGTCCCGGCCCCGGAGTCCACGCACGCCATCGCCGGCGCCCTCGACCACGCCACCAGCGCCGGGGTCGGGGACGGCGAGGTCATCGTCATCGGCGTCTCGGGCAACGGGGTGCTGGACCTGGCGGCCTATGACGGTAGGTTCTGAGACATGACCGAGAACACGAGCACCACTGCCGGGCGCCGCGTCGTCGCGCTGGCCCTGACCGCCGACGGCGCGCCCTGCGGTCTCGGCCGGGCCCCGCGGATGGCCGTCGCCGCCGTCGAGGACGGCAGGATCGCCGACTGGCGTGTCGCGGAGACCGACTGGGACGTCCTCCACGACCAGGGCGGGCACGGCCAGCACCACGCCCGGATCGTGCGCTTCATGCGTGAGAACGGCGTCGACGTCGCTGCCGCCGGTCACATGGGCCCGCCCATGGTCAACACGCTCGACAAGCTCGGGCTCGCCGTCGTGACCGGTGTGCCGTCCGACATGGACGCCGAGCAGGCCGTCCTGGCGGTCGTCGAGCGTCTCGTCGAGGGCTGAGAGGCCCCGGCGAGACGCCGTCGGGCCGGAGACACGGGTGCGCGCCGGGCTCAGGCGGTGACCGCGTCGAGCATGAGCAGGACGATGATCACCGCGGCGAGGACGACGCGGTAGACGATGAAGCCGGTGAACTTGTTGCTCGAGACGAACTTCAGCAGCCAGGCGATCGAGAAGTAGGCCACGACGAGCGAGACGAGCGTCGCGACGATGGTGGGCAGCCAGCCGATCGCGACGCCGCCGCTCGGCGCGGCCGTGATGTCGGACGCCGCGGTGACGGCCTCGTAGATGCCAGCGGCCACGAGCGCCGGGATGCCCATGTAGAACGACAGCCGCGTGGCGGTCTCGCGCGTGTAGCCCCGGAAGAGTCCCGCGGAGATCGTCGCGCCCGAGCGGGAGATGCCGGGGAACAGTGGGGCGAGGGCCTGGAACAGGCCGATGACGAGGGCGTCCTTGATGCTGACGTCGCCCATCTCGCGCGTCAGGTTCCGGCGCCGATCGGCCACGGCCATGGCGATGCTCCAGCCCAGCAGGGCCGCCACGATGATCCACAGCGAACTCAGCGCGCCTTCGATGAGGTCCTTGAACACGAGGCCGACGACCGCGACGGGGATGGAACCGATGATGATGCCCCAGCCGAGCGTGTAGTCGGGATCGCTGCGCTCGTCCTTGTGGGCGAGGCCGCGGCACCACGCGGCGATGATCCGGACGATGTCCTTCCAGAAGTAGATGATCGCCGCGAGGATGGCGCCCACTTGGATGATGGCGGTGAAGGCGGTGATCCCGACGCCCTGGATGTCGTAGCCGAGCAACTTCTCGACGATGCGCAGATGACCGGTGCTGGATATGGGCAGGAACTCCGTGATGCCCTCGACGATGCCGAGGATGATGGCGTGGAGAAGGTTCATGACTGCTTTCGCGGATCGGGGTGCCGTTCGACGGCCGGGCCTTCCAAAGCCTAGCCCGACCGTTCATGTGTCGGAGCGGGCGACCACATCGGTCCTCCCGGGCCGATCCTCGGAGTCCCCGGACGGCGGTCGGCCCGGGTCCTGCGCATCGACTGCGCGGCCCGGGCCGATCTCGACCTACGAGGATTCGTGGTCATGCTGTGAACAGTGCTCGGCGAACGAGGGTGGCGCCTCGCCCGCCGCGCTGGGGGTGGGCCCCGATGGGGGCGCCCGACGAATCACCGAGGGGGAGCGCCGGCGGTGGGGGTGCACGCCTGGCGCATTCGGTGTCCTGCCGGGTGCACGATCCCACCGGGGTCATGCGCGACGGACGTGGGGGTGGGTGACGCAACGCCAAGCACCGCTCACAGCTTCAGGATGCGATCTTCTTACGAAAACCACAGGAATCAGTGTAGGCGATCCGCAGGGCGAATGCCAGTCGGAGAGCATGGTCTGGGGGTTCAGTAAGGGTAAATCTGTGTCACTCAAGGTATCGCGAGCTAGATGCAGGAAGATTTGTCGCGAATGCGAGGAAGTACAGAAACAAGTCCTGTGAGATTCCTGGGGGTCCGTCTCAGGGAGTGGACAGTTCGCAGTGTGGAGCTGTGAGTCGCTCACAGCTTCCTCACCACCGGCGTCGCCGATCGGTTGCCCGTCGAAGAGAGGCCCCGCCGCAACGGTGGGGTCCTGAGGGGGTGTCCGAGAGAGGACTTGAACCTCCATGGCCTGAAAGCGGCCACTAGCACCTCAAGCTAGCGCGTCTACCAATTCCGCCACCCGGACTCGCTGCGGCTGCCCGCATCGAACATGATCTTAGCAGAGCCCGCGGCCTCGACGCGAATCGTGTGCTCCACGGGTGCCGTCGACGGGGTGCCGCCGTCACGACCGGCCGTCCCCGCCCGCCACCGGCGGGCGCATACCATCGGTGACACGATCGTGAACGGGGCACCGGCGAGCGGGGCAGGAGGCAGCGTGGACGACACGATGGACCGCATCACCTCGACGGGGCTCGCCCGCCAGACACTCGGTGGCGTCGAGTACGAGGTGCAGCGGATCGGGTTCGCCCGTTGGTTCACCCGCACCCAGACGCGCCGCATCCTCACCGAACGGGCGCAGCACGAGGGCTGGGAGCTGTGGAGGCTTCGCCGCTACCGGGACGGTTCGCGCGAGGCCTGGCTGCGCCGCAGGATCATCCGCGCCCGCCTCACCGTGTTCGTGTGAGGGCCGTTCCTGAGCGGTGAGGGGTCCCGCGCGGGCGGCGCTCCCCGGCCCGGGTCGGCACGGATTCAGTCCGTCGTCCCGGCGGTCGTCCTGCGGTCGCTCCGCGCCTGGTTCGGGCCGCCCGTCACGTCGTCGAGCGCGGAGACGATCGGTTCGGGCAGCGTCGTGTCATCGAGGTCGAGGTAGGGCTCGAGCTGCTGGACAGTGCGTGCGCCGAGCAGGGGCGCCGTGACGCCGGGGGCGTCGCGCACCCACAGCATCGCGACCTGCGCCGGGGCGAGCCCCAGCCCGTCCGCGGCGCGCGTCACAGCGTCGACGACGGCGCGGCTGCGCGACTCGAGATAGGGCTCGACGAACCAGCTGAAGTGCTCCCTGGCGCCCCGCGAGTCGCGCGGCACGCCCCGTCGGTACTTGCCGGTGAGCACGCCCCGCCCGATGGGGGACCAGGCGAAGAGCCCCATGCTGTGCGCGGCGAGCGCCGGGACCACCTCCACCTCGGCCCGCCGGGCCAGGAGGGAGTACTCGACTTGGCCGCTCACCAGACCGGAGCGCCCTGGGACGGCCCGCTGCCAGGCGGCCGCGGTGCCGATCTGCCAGCCGATGTAGTTGCAGACGCCGACGTAGCGCGCCATGCCGGAGCTGACGGCCGTGTCGAGGGCGGCCAGCGTCTCCTCGTACGGGGCGCGCCCCCAGGCGTGCACCTGCCACAGGTCGACGTGGTCGGTGTGGAGCCGACGCAGGGAACCGGTCAGGTCGTCGAGCATCGCCTTGCGGGAGGTGTCGACCGTCCGGCGGCCGTTGCGCAGGCCGAAGCCCGCCTTCGTGGCGATGACGAGCTCGTCCCGGCGCACGTGGGTCCGGGTGATGCGGCCGATCATCTTCTCGGCCGCTCCGCCGCCGTACGCCGGGGCCGTGTCGATGAGCGTGCCGCCGGCCTCGACGAAGCGGGCGACGAGCCGCTCGGCGCCGTGCAGATCGGTGTCGCCGCCCCAGGTCATGGTGCCCAGACCCAGTCCGCTGACCTCCAGCCCGGAGGCGCCAACCCTGTGCGTCCTCACCCCGACGTCCTCCGCCCCACGGGCCAGCGCGCCCGCCATGTGTGCTTCCGGGCGCCAGCCTAGTGGGCGCGGGTAGTTTTGGGGCATGCGAGCATGGCCAACCGTCGAGGTCCCCACGATCCCCGCCACCCCGGGCAGCTACCAGGTCCCCGAGCGGGTGAGTCTGGTCACCACCAATGACAGGGCGCTGACGGCGGTCGGCCCGGAGCGGGGGGCGGCCGGCCTGTACGTGTGCGGCATCACCCCCTACGACGCGACCCATCTGGGGCACGCGTTCACCTATCTGTCCTTCGACCTGCTGAACCGCGCCTGGCGCGACGCCGGTCTCGAGGTCCGCTACGCGCAGAACGTCACCGACGTCGACGATCCCCTGCTCGAACGGGCGATGGACACCGGGGTGGACTGGCGCGAACTGGCCGACGGCCAGATCGACCTGTTCCGCTCCGACATGACCGGCCTGCGCGTCCTGCCCCCGGACTGGTACGTGCCCGCCACCTCGGTCACCGGCGAGGTCGCCGACCTGGTGAACGAGCTGGTCTCCCGCGGTTTCGTCTACCAGGTGGACGACCCCGAGCACCCCGACTGGTACTTCCGCAGCGCACAGGCCCCCGGTTTCGGCGCCGAGAGCCACCTCGACCGCGAGGCCATGCTCGCCGAGTTCGTCGAGCACGGCGGCGACCCCGACCGCCCCGGCAAGGAGGACGCCCTCGACTGCCTGGTCTGGCGTCTGGAGCGCCCGGGCGAGCCCGCCTGGGAGTCCCCCCTGGGGCGGGGGCGCCCCGGCTGGCACATCGAGTGCACGGCCACCGCGCTCAACCGCCTCGGGGCCGCCTTCGCCGTCCAGGGCGGCGGCCGCGACCTGGCCTTCCCGCACCACGAGATGTGCGCCGCCGAGGCCGTCGTCGCCACCGGCGGCGAGCCCTTCGCCAGGGCCTACGCCCATGTCGGCATGGTCGGCCTGGACGGGGAGAAGATGAGCAAGTCGCTCGGCAACCTCGAGCTCGTGAGCCGGCTGGTCGCCGGCGGGGCCGACCCGATGGCCATCCGGCTGGCCCTCCTGGACCATCACTACCGCGCCGACTGGGAGTGGACCGCCGGGCAGCTCGGCCGGGCCCAGCGCCGCCTCGACGCCTGGCGGGCGGCCGTCCGGGCCGACCGCGGTACGAGCGCCGTGCCCGTCATCGCCGACCTGCGCCGCGCGCTGCGCACCGACCTCGACGCCCCCACCGCCCTGGCCGTCGTCGACGAGTGGAGCTCGGCGGTGCTGGCCGGGGACGGCCAGGACGAGGAGGCCCCGGGCCAGGTGGCCGCCGCCGTCGACGGCCTGCTCGGCATCGAGCTGGGCTGAGCCGAACCGCCCCGGGCGCCCGCCCTGCTCCGGGCGCCGTCGTCTGCGCGCCCCCGCGGAGGCTCCTGCCAGTCCGGCCAGGAGCCGCAGTCGGACGAGCAGGAGCGATGACGGATCGCGCCCGTTGCCCGCAGTGCCCGGCCCCGCGCCATGATCCGGTGCACCGTCGGCGGTGAGCCGTCCGGGTCCTCTCCCGGGCCCCGCGGCGAGGGGCCGGCGCGTCAACCGATCGGCGGCAGCTGGTGGCGCGTCTCGTCGGGCCCACCGGGCGCGGACGGATCGGCCGGGGGAGGAAGCGTGGCGAGGTCGTCATCGCTCGGCCCGGCCGACTCAGGGCCGGGGACGTCCTTGGTCGGACGCTCGATGCCGGCGGCCTCGTAGACCTCCGCCTCGTCGAGGGTCTCCTTCTCGAGCAGACGGCGGGCGATCGCGTCGAGCTGGGCCCGGTGCTCGCGCAGCATCGTCACGGCCTGGGCGTGGCACTCCTCGATGATGCGGCGGACCTCGTCGTCGACGGTGGCGAGCGTCGCGTCGGAGATGCCGAGCTGGTGCGGGTCGGCGTCGTGGGGGAGCACCGTCACCGGGCCGACCTTCTCGCTCATGCCCCAGCGCCCGACCATCTGGCGGGCGATGGCGGTGGCCTGGTTGAGGTCGGACTCGGCGCCGGTGGTGACGACCCCGAAGATCGCGTCCTCGGCCGCCATGCCGCCGAGGGCGCCGACGATGCGCCCGCGCAGATAGGCCTCGTCGTAGCCGTACTTGTCGGTGTCGGGCGTCGACAGCGTGATGCCGAGGGCCTGACCGCGCGGGATGATCGAGACCTTGCGCACCGGGTCGGCGCCCTTCTGGAGCATGCCGAGCAGGGCGTGCCCGCCTTCGTGGTAGGCCGTGCGGCGCCTCTCGTCGTCGGGGATGACGACGGAGCGGGCCACGCCGAGCTGGATCTGCTCGAGCGCATTCGTGAAGTCGCGCTGGTGGACGATCTGATCGGCGCGCCGCGCCGCCTGGAGCGCCGCCTCGTTGGCCAGGTTGGCCAGGTCGGCGCCGGTCATGCCCGGTGTGGAGGCCGCGATCTGCGCCAGGTCGACGTCGGACGCCATGGGGATCTTCCGGGTGTGCACCCGTAGGATCGACTCGCGGCCCTTCTGGTCGGGGGCGCTCACCGTGATGACGCGGTCGAAGCGGCCCGGCCGGGTGAGCGCGGGGTCGAGCACGTCGGCGCGGTTGGTGGCCGCCATGACGATGACTCCCTCGGTGCCGTCGAAGCCGTCCATCTCGGTGAGGATCTGGTTGAGCGTCTGCTCGCGCTCGTCGTTGCCCCCCATGGCGCGGTTCGAGGCCCGCGAACGGCCGATGGCGTCGATCTCGTCGATGAAGATGATCGAGGGGGCCGTCTTGCGGGCCTCGTCGAACAGCTGGCGCACGCGCTGGGCGCCCACGCCGACGATCATCTCGATGAACTCGGCGGCAGAGGCGGAGTAGAAGGGCACGTCGGCCTCGCCGGCGGTGGCCCGGGCCAGCAGCGTCTTGCCGGTGCCGGGCTCGCCCTCGAGGAGGACCCCCTTGGGGGCGCGGGCCCCGACCCGGCGGTACTTGTCGGGGTTGCGCAGGAAGTCGACGATCTGGCCGACCTCCTCCTGCACCTCGTCGATGCCTGCGACGTCGGAGAAGTTCACCCGGACGGTGTCCTTCTGGACCGGTTTCACGTCACGACCCATGCCCCCGAAGGCGCCCAGGCCGCCGCCCTTGGACATGCGGTTCATGAACCACAGGTAGATGCCGAAGAGCAGCAGCCAGGGCCCGAAGGCCATGATGAGGCTCATGAGCGGGCTGGTGGTCTGGACCGTGGAGTTCGCCGAGACGGTGACGCCCTGGTCGTTGAGCATCGTGAGCAGGTCGTCCTGGGCCCAGGTGGGGCGCTCGGTGGTGAACTGCGTGTACTGCTGGCCGGCCTTGGAGTCGGAGTCGTCGGGGACGGTCGCGGCACTCCTCAGCTTGCCGTCGATCGTGTCGCCGGTGGCGTGGACGACGTCGACGTTGCCGGCCCGGACCTGGGTGATGAACTCGTTGTAGCTGATCTTCGGGGGCTGGCGCGAGTCGTTGTACCAGCTGACAGCGGCCATCATGACGACGAGCAGGACCACCCACGGCACGATGCGCACCCACAGCGGGCGCTTGGGCTTCTCGGGCCCGCCGTTGGGCAGACCCTCGGTGTGCCAGGGCTTGGGGGAGTCGAGTGGCGGGGGCCCGGAGGGGGCCTCGCTGCGCCACTTCTTGGGCGTGTCGGGGTCACGCGGGGGATCCTGAGCGGACAGGCCATCCTGCCCCGGACCCCCGGCGCGCTCGGCTGAGGGCGACGACTCTCGTGCCATGAACACCTCCTGTTGCTGCAATAGATAGTAGGTGCGCCCGCCGACGAATTCCTGTCGCGCGCCCCTGACATCGCCCCCGAGGGGCGCCCGGGCCCGCTCGTTCCGATTCACGGAGGCCGTTGACCGATTCACGGAGGCCGTTGAAGGCGGGATCGCCCCCGCGGCCGCGGCGTCCGGGCCGTCGCCCGGCCGCCCGGCCGGGCTGGGTTAGGCTTGTGCGGTGAGCAAGAGTTTTGAGCAGCTGTTCGCCGAGCTGGCCCGGACGGCGGCCGAGCGCCCGGACGGCTCCGGAACCGTCGCCAAGCTGGACGAGGGGACCCACGCCATCGGCAAGAAGGTCGTCGAGGAGGCCTCCGAGGTGTGGATGGCCGCCGAGCACCAGTCCCGGCAGGAGCTCGCCGAGGAGATCAGCCAGCTCCTCTACTGGACGCAGGTCATCATGCTCGACCGGGGGCTCGACCTGGAGGACGTCTACCGCTACCTGTGAGTCGTCCCACCGCCCTGCACCGCGGCCCGTCCGGCCGCGTCCACCGTCGAAGGATCCCGTTGTGAGTGAAGAGAAACTGATGCGCATCGCCGTGCCCAACAAGGGCGCCCTGTCGGCTGCCGCGGCGCAGATGCTGACCGAGGCCGGGTACGCGCAGCGCAGCGACTCCAAGGAGCTCGTCCTCGTCGACGAGGAGAACGGCGTCGAGTTCTACTACCTGCGTCCGCGCGACATCGCCGTCTACGTGGGGGAGGGCACCCTCGAGCTGGGCATCACCGGCAGGGACATGCTCATCGACTCCGGCGCGGCCGCCGACGAGATCCTCGCGCTCGGCTTCGGCGTGAGCCGCTTCCGCTTCGCCGCCCCGAAGGGCTCCGGCTACCGCCTGGCCGACCTCGAGGGCAAGCGCATCGCCACCAGCTATCCCGGCCTGCTCGGTCGCTACCTGTCCGAGCACGGCATCAGCGCCCGACTCGTCCACCTGGACGGCGCGGTCGAGTCGAGCATCTCCCTCGGCGTCGCCGATGCGATCGCCGACGTCGTCGAGACGGGCACGACCCTGCGCAAGGTCGGGCTCGAGCTCTTCGGCGAGCCGATCCTGCGCAGCGAGGGCATCCTCATCCGCCGCTCCTCGGGCGGGATCGACCCCGTCATCCTCGACCACGTCGCCCGCCGCCTGTCGAGCGTCCTCGTGGCCCGCGACCACGTCCTCATGGACTACGACTGTCCGAGCCGGGTCCTCGAGGAGGCCACCCGGCTCACGCCGGGCTATGCGGCCCCCACGATCACCGAGCTCGCCCGCCCCGGCTGGGTCGCCGTGCGCGCCATGGTGCGCCGCGACGACGCCCAGCGCCTCATGGACGAGCTGTGGGACCTCGGCGCCCGCGCGATCCTCGTGACCGAACTCGGGGCCTGCCGCCTGTGAGGCCGGCCGGCGCGCCCCCGGGCGGGTCGGGGCGGCGGCTCACCGGATGCCGCGGCGCTCCAGGATCGCCGTGACCTCGTCCTCGTCGAAGTCGTCCGGTGCCTTGTCCGCCGCCTCCGCGGCCGGCGCCCCGTCGGGCCCGGCGGGCTCCCGGGGGGCGGGCGCACCGGTGACGCCCAGGCGCTTCTGCATGGCGGCCTCACGGCGCTGCCTGCCCTCGGCGCGGCTGACGCCGGACAGGAACGAGGCGATGACGTAGAGGACGACGCCGAGGCCGGCGCAGACGATGCCGGCCCACATCATCGCGTCCAGTCTCTGCCCGCGGGTCCAGTCGACGAGGCCGTGCGCCGCGTTCGCGAGGAGCTCCATCACGCCGGTCAGCCATGCCCCGACGAAGAAGACGGCGACGGCGATGCCGTGGAGGAGGGCGCGGGGACTGCGGCGCCGGCGCCACCCGAGGACGGCGTACAGCAGGCCGAGGACGGCCAGTGCGGCGGAGACGACGAGAGCGAGGGTCTGGGCGTTCATGCCCCCAGACTCTCACACGAACCCCCTTCCGCCGCATGGATGCGTCCCGCGTCGCCGCGCCCGGCGTCGCGCACCGGCCGGATTTCACCCGCGCGGCCCGCTGGTCTAGACTGGCCGAGTTGACCGGCGTCCGAGGGCGCCCTCAGCACGCAAGTGGAGGCCCGATCTCCCACCCTGCCGCGGCAGCGCGGCGGGTCAGTTCCAGTGCAGGACGCCTGGCCGTGCGGCCGGGCGGGACATCGTCCCCGTCGGCGTCCGGTCGGGTCATGACCAGGCCTCCGCCCGCGGGCGGAGGCCTTTCTCGTGCGCCGGTCCCGACGGTCACACATTGGAGGACACAATCAGCAACGAACTGCGCATCAACGAGCGCATCCGCGTCCCCGAGGTCCGCCTGGTCGGGCCCAACGGCGAGCAGATCGGCATCGTCCGCGTCGAGCAGGCGATGCAGCTCGCCCGCGAGCACGATCTCGACCTCGTCGAGGTCGCGGCGACCGCGCGCCCGCCCGTCTGCAAGCTCATGGACTACGGCAAGTTCAAGTACGAGAACGCCCAGAAGGCCCGCGAGTCCCGACGCAACCAGTCCAACACCGTCATCAAGGAGATGAAGCTCCGTCCCAAGATCGACGAGCACGACTACGAGACCAAGAAGGGTCACGTCGTCCGCTTCCTCCGCGGCGGTGACAAGGTGAAGATCACCATCATGTTCCGGGGCCGGGAGCAGTCCCGCCCGGAGCTCGGGTTCAACCTGCTCAAGCGGCTGGCCGACGACGTCGTCGCCGACGGTGTCATCGAGCAGAACCCGAAGCAGGAGGGCCGCAACATGCACATGGTGCTGGCGCCCACCCGCAAGAAGAGCGAGGCCCGCACCGAGCAGGAGGCCGAGAAGGCGCGCCGGCAGGCCCGGCGCGCCGACGAGGCCGCCGCCGAGAAGGCCGAGGAGGCCCGCCTGCGCGAGGCCGCCAAGAAGCAGCCCCGGAAGAAGAAGCGGGGCCCCGCCGACAACATGGATCCGGACATCGACCTGTGAGCCGCCGGCCCGCAGGCCGATCCGAGGAGCAGCCGGCGTCGGTGGACGCCGGACGAAGTGAATGGAGCGACAGATGCCCAAGATGAAGACGCACACCGGTGCGAAGAAGCGTTTCAAGGTGACCGGCAGCGGCAGGCTCGTGCACGCTCGCGCGGGCAAGGCCCACCTCAACGAGCACAAGCCCACCAGGCGCACCCGTCGCCTCTCGGTCGACGCGACGCTCGCCAAGGGCGACGCCAAGAAGGCCCGCAGGATGCTCGGCATCTGAGGCCGCGGCCCCCATCTGATCCCAAGCAAGGAGTAGAACCATGGCACGCGTCAAGCGCGCAGTGAACGCGAAGAAGAAGCGCCGCGAGATCCTCGAGCAGGCCTCTGGCTACCGCGGCCAGCGGTCGCGCCTCTACCGCAAGGCGAAGGAGCAGGTGCTGCACTCGGGCACCTACTCGTTCCGCGACCGCAAGGCCCGCAAGGGCGACTTCCGCTCGCTGTGGATCCAGCGCATCAATGCTGCGACCCGCGCCGAGGGCATGACCTACAACCGCTTCATCAGCGGTCTGAGGACCGCTGGCATCGAGGTCGACCGCAAGATCCTCGCCGACCTCGCCGTCAGCGACCCCGCCGCCTTCTCGGCCCTGGTGAAGGTCGCCAAGGAGAACCAGCCCGCCGCCAGCGCGGCCTGATCCGGCCGTGCCGACGGAGGCCGTGGACGACGGGCCGGGCGCCGATGCCCCTCCTCTCTCGAAGGGGGCGCTGCGCTCGACTCGTCGTCTCCTGCAGCGGCGGGCCCGCGCCGAGACGGGCCTGTTCCTCGCCGAGGGCGCCCAGCCGGTGCGCGAGGCGCTGCGCCGCCCGGGCACGGTCGTCCGGCTCATCGTCGACGACCCCGGGCACCACGGCGAGCTCATGGCTCTGGCCCGCGGGGTCGAGGTCGTGCGGGCCGGTCCCGAGGAGCTGCGCTCGCTGTGCGGCACGGTCACGCCGCAGGGCGTCGTGGCCGTCTGCCGCTGGCCGCGGGCCGTGCTGTCCGAGCTGGTCCGGCCGCGTCTCGTCGTCCTCTGCGCGCAGGTCCGAGACCCCGGCAACGCCGGCACCGTCGTGCGCTGCGCCGACGCCTTCGACGCGGACGCCGTCGTCCTCACCCGGGGCTCGGTCGACGTCACCAATCCCAAGACCGTGCGCGCCTCGGTCGGCAGCCTCCTCCACCTGCCGGTCGTCACCGACGTCGAGGAGGACGAGGCGATCGCGTGGGCGCACGCCCACGGCATGAGGGTCCTGGCCGCCGACGCGGCGGGGGAGCCCCTCGGCGAACTCGACGCCCGCGGCGAGCTGGCCCGCCCGACCGCCTGGCTGCTGGGCAACGAGGCGTGGGGCCTGCCCGACGCGCTGCTCGACGCGGCCGACCGGACGGTCGCCGTGCCGATGTGGGGCCGCGCCGAGAGCCTCAACCTGTCGACGGCGGCGGCGATCTGCCTGTACGCTTCAGCCGGCGCGCAGCGGCGGGCGGCGCGGCGATGAGCGCGTTCGTCAACGTCCTCGTGGCGGTCCTGCTCGTCGCCTCGGCCGTCGCCGCGGGCTGGCTGTTCTGGCTCGGGCGCAGGCAGTCGACACGCCGGCCGGGGGATCCGGGCCGCGGCGGACCCGCCGGGGACTGAGGACGGTCCCGCTCCCCGAGTCGGGGCGGTGGCCTGCCGGGCCGGCCCCTAGACTTGTCGGGTGCGGCCGGCCCGCGCCGGCCCGTTCGGAACGAAAGAGGGGAGCCCATGGCAGGGCCAGACAGCACCAGCGAGTCGCTGGACCCGGAGCAGATCGAGCGGATGGTGGACGACGCCCTCGGGGCCATCGCCGCCGCGGCCGACTCGGCGCAGCTCAAGGCGGTGCGCCAGACGCACGCCGCGGACAGGTCGCCGCTGGCGCTCGCCAACCACAGCATCGGCTCCATGCCCAAGGAGCGGCGCAAGGACGCCGGCCGGCTCATCGGCAGGGCCCGCGGCCGCGTCAACGAGGCCCTGGCGGCCCGCGCCGCCGAGCTCGAGGCCGCCGAGCTGGCGGCCAGGCTGGAGGCCGAGCGCGTCGACGTGACCCTCCCGGTGGTCGAGCACCCGGTGGGCGCCGAGCATCCGCTGACCGCCCTCATCAACCGCATGTGCGACGTCTTCGTCGCCATGGGCTGGGAGGTCGTCGAGGGGCCCGAGCTCGAGGCCGAGTGGCTCAACTTCGACGCCCTGAACTTCACCCCCGATCACCCGGCGCGCTTCATGAGCGACACGCTCTTCGTCGATCCGCCGAGCGGTCACACGATCATGCGCACCCAGACCTCGCCGGTGCAGGTGCGCACCCTGCTCGACCGCGCGCTCCCGGTCTATGTCGTGAGCCCCGGCAAGGTGTTCCGCGCCGACGAGTACGACGCCACCCATCTGCCCGTCTTCCACCAGCTCGAGGGCTTGGCCGTCGACCGGGGCATCACGATGGGGGACCTCAAGGGCACCCTCGACCACCTGGCCAAGGCCATGTTCGGCGACATCCGCACGCGCCTGCGCCCGCACTACTTCCCGTTCACCGAGCCGAGCGCCGAGGTCGACCTCGAGTGCTTCGTCTGCCACGGCTCCTCGGTCGGGGACCCCGAGCGCCCCTGCCGCGCCTGCCGCTCCGAGGGGTGGATCGAGTGGGGCGGCTGCGGCGTCGTCAACCCGCGCGTGCTCGTCGCCGCCGGCATCGACCCGAACGTCTACTCCGGCTTCGCCTTCGGCATGGGCGTCGACCGCACCGTCATGTTCCGCAACAACGCCCCCGACCTGCGCGACTTCGTCGAGGGCGACGTGAGGTTCAGTCGTTCGCTGGTGGGGGGTGCGCGATGAGGGCGCCGATGAGTTGGCTCCGCGATCTGGTGGAGCTCCCGCACGGCGTGACCTGCGCCCAGGTGGCGGACGCCTTCACCCGGATGGGTCTGCAGGTCGAGCACGTCGAGACCGTCGGCGCCGACGTGAGCGGCCGGGTCGTCGTCGGCCGCGTCCTGGACTTCGTCGAGGAACCCCAGCGCAACGGGAAAACCATCCGCTGGTGCCGCGTCGACGTGGGCCCGTTCAACGACTCCGAGGTCAACCCCGAGATCGAGAACGCCCGCGGCATCGTCTGCGGCGCCAGCAACTTCGCCAAGGGCGACCACGTCGTCGTCTCGCTGCCCGGCGCGATGCTGGCCGGCGGTTTCGGGATCAGCGCCCGCCGGACCTACGGGCACATGAGCGACGGCATGATCTGCGCCGCCGACGAGCTGGGCATCGGCGAGGACCGCACCGGCATCATCGTGCTCCCGCCGGCGGAGGCGGCCCGGGCCGGTCTCGGCTCCGACGCGATGGCGCTGCTCGGCGTTCCCGACGAGGTCCTCGACATCGACGTGACCCCCGACCTGGGCTATGCACTGTCGATGCGGGGCCTGGCCCGCGAGGCCGCGCAGGCCTTCGATGTGCCCTACAACGACCTCTACTCGCGTCGCGTGCCCGACCCGGCCCAGGACGCCTACCCGGTGCGCGTCGAGTCGGACGACTGCCAGCTGTTCGTCGCCCTGTGCGTCAACGGCATCGATCCGCACGCGCCCACCCCGACGTGGATGCGCCACCGGCTCGAGGCCGCCGGCATGCGCGCGATCAGCCTGCCCGTCGACATCACCAACTACGTCATGCTCGAGTCGGGCCAGCCGCTGCACGGCTACGACGCCGACGCGCTGCTGGGCCCGATCGTCGTGCGCAGGGCCGCCGCCGGCGAGCGGCTCACCACGCTCGACGACGTCGAGCGCACCCTGAGCGCCGAGGACCTGCTCATCACCGACGACTCGGGCCCCATCGGCCTGGCGGGCGTCATGGGCGGCCGGACCACCGAGCTGAACGACGGGACGACGAACGTCGTCATCGAGGCGGCCCACTTCTCGCCCGGCACGATCGGGCGCACCTACCGGCGCCACAAGCTGCCCTCGGAGGCCTCCCGTCGCTTCGAGCGCATGGTCGACCCGGGCGTGGCCTGCGCCGCGGCACGGATGGCCGCCCGACTGTTCGCCGAGTACGCCGGCGGCACGATCGCCGAGGGCGTCACCGTCGTCGGCCGAGTGCCCCAGCCGCCGTCCCTGACGATCGACGCCGGTCTGCCCGCGCACATCCTGGGCGCCCGCATCGACGCCGACCGCGTCGTCGAGGTGCTCCGCGCCGCCGGCGTCGAGGTCCGCAGGCGGGGCTCCTCACTCGCCCTGACCCCGCCCACCTGGCGCACCGACCTGCGCGATCCCTACGACTACGTCGAGGAGGTCGGCCGCAAGCTCGGCCTGGACGTCATCGAGCCGAGGGTGCCCCGCGCCGTCGCCGGCCGGGGCCTCAGCCCCGCCCAGCGCGCCCGCCGCGCGGTCAGCGCCGCGGTGGCCGGGGCCGGTTTCGTCGAGGTCATCACGCTGCCCTTCCTCTCCGACTCCGAGCTCGACGGCCTCGGGCTGCCCGACGACGACGAGCGGCGCCGCCTCGTGCGGCTGGCCAATCCGCTCGCCGACACCGCCCCGTACCTGCGCACGACCCTCCTGCCGGGGCTGTTCGCCGCCGCCCGGCGCAACATCTCGCGCAGCCAGGACGACCTGGCCCTCTTCGAGGCCGGCTCGGTCTTCCGGGGCGGGCCCGCCCCGGCGGCCCCGATGCCCGAGGTCGACCATCGTCCCTCCGACGCCGAGATCGCCGCGATCCGCGCGGCACTGCCCGACCAGCCCCGCATGATCGCCGCGGTGCTCACCGGCCAGTGGCTGCCCGGCGGCTGGGACCACGCCGCCGTCCCGGCGGACTGGACCCATGCGGTGCACTTCGCCCAGACCGCGGCCGCGACGCTCGGCCTGACGCTGGAGCGCAGGGCCGCGTCGATCGCCCCCTGGCACCCCGGCCGGTGCGCCGAACTGTCGGTGCGCGGCGCGGGCGGCGAGCGGGTCGTCCTCGGCGCCGCTGGCGAGCTGCACCCCGAGGTCATCAGGGCCCACGGGCTGCCGGAACGGACCTGCGCCGTCGAGCTCGACCTCGACCTGCTCGTGGCCTGCGCGCCCGGCGGCGGCGAGGTCACCGCGCTGAGCGGCTTCCCGCTGGCCAAGGAGGACGTCGCCCTCATCGTCGACGAGCGGGTCCCCGCGTCCGAGGTCGAGGCCACCCTCGTCGAGGGCGCAGGCGAGCTGCTCGAGTCGATCGCGCTCTTCGACGTCTTCCGGGGCCCGCAGATCGGCGAGGGCCGCAAGTCGCTCGCCTACGGCCTGCGCCTGCGCGGGCCCGACCGGACGCTCACCCAGGCCGAGGCGGCGACGGCCCGCGACGGCGCCGTGCGGCTCGCCGTCGAGCGCCTCGGCGCGGTGCCCCGCGAGGCGTGAGCCTCGCGGTCGGTGGTTCTGGGAGGCGAGGGTCTCGGGGGCGCTGCCCGGCCCCGTCGGGCGCTCACCCCGGGTGAGCGCCCGATCGCGGGCGTCCGGCGTGGGGGCGGCGGCAGCTGGTATCCTGCTCTCGCGAAGCGAGGGCTGCTGCGCACCCCATGCGCAGCGCCACCAGGTGCCCGGCCGGCCCGACGGGTCGTCCGGGAGAATAGGGAACCGCGTGGGAATCGCGGACGGGACCGCCGCTGTGAGCGTCCCGGGTCCTCATCGGCGTGAGCCGGCCACCGTCCGTCGGGAAGGTCGAGGGCCCGTCGGGGCAACCGCCCCGGGGCGCGAGTCAGAAGACCTGCCTGGGAACCGTTCCGCGTCGCCGCGGCACCTGGCGACCGGGCGCCCTCGCGGGGTCACGAGAATCCGGTTGTGACGAACGGCACTCGTCATGATCGTGAGGTGACTTCGACCCGTGGACCCCAGATGGCTGGCCCGACGGCTGGGCCAGATCCTCATCGTGCTGGTGGGCATCAGCTTCATCACCTTCGTCCTCGTCTGGCTCGCCCCCGGCGACCCGGCGCAGGCCGTGTACACCAGCCAGGGCATCACGCCCACTCCCGAGATGGTCGATCAGATGCGGGTCCGGCTCGGCCTCGACAAGCCCTTCCTGACCCAGTACGTCACCTGGCTCGGCAACTGCCTGCACGGCGACTTCGGCACCTCGTACTCGCTGAACAAGCCCGTCACCGACCTCATGCTCGCCCGCCTGTGGCCGACCATCAGACTCGCGCTGGTCTCCCTGGTGCTCATGCTCGTCATCGCCGTCCCGCTGGGCACGGCGGCTGCGGTGCGCCAGGGTGGTGTCGTCGACCATCTCGCGCGCGGCTTCAGCTTCCTCGGCGTCTCGATGCCGAACTTCTGGTTCGGGCTGCTGCTCATCTGGGCCTTCGCCCTCAAGCTCGGCCTGCTTCCGGTGGTCTCGACGGGCAGGGGATTCGACCAGCTCATCATGCCGGCCGTCACGCTGGCCTTCGCGATGATCGGCAGGTACACCCGCCAGGTGCGCACCGCAGTGCTCGAAGAACTCGGCCAGGACTACGTCATCGGCGCCCGGGCCCGTGGCATGTCCGAGCGCACCGTCCTGTGGCGGCACGTGCTGCCCAACGCGCAGCTGCCCCTGCTCACCCTGCTCGGCCTCTCACTGGGCTCGCTGTTGGGCGGCACGGCCGTCGTCGAGGTCGTCTTCTCCTATCCGGGCCTGGGCAGCATGGCCGTCTCGGCCGTCACCTCCTACGACTATCCGCTCGTGCAGACCTATGTGCTGTGGACCGCGCTCATCTACATGGTCATCAACCTGCTCGTCGACGTCTCCTGCGCTCGGCTCGACCCGCGCGTGCGGCGAGGGGCCCGCTCATGAGTGCGCTGCACGGCATCTGGAGGAAGATCCGCCGCGCCACCGGCGGACGCAGGGCCCTCGGCGTCCACGTCGCGCTGGTCCTCGTGATCGTCCTCGTCGCCGTCCTCGCCGGACGGCTCGCGCCGATGGACCCCTACGCGGCGAACCTGGCGGAGGCCTTCCAGCCGCCGGGCGCCGAGCACTGGTTCGGCACCGACAAGCTCGGCCGGGACATCGCCTCACGCATCATCCACGGCGCTCGCATCTCGCTCACCTCGGCGATGATCCTCGTCCTCGTGGTCTCCGTCCTCGGCTCGCTCCTCGGGGTCGTCGCCGGTTGCTTCGGCGGTCTCGCCGACGCGGTCATCATGCGCATCTGCGACATGATGATCTCCTTCCCCGGCATCGTCCTGGCCATCGCCGTGGCCGGCCTGCTCGGGGCGAGCATCCGCAACGCGATCATCGCCATCGCCGTCGTCAGCTGGACCAAGTACGCCCGCCTGGCCCGCAGTCTGGTGCTCAAGATCCGCCACTCCGACTTCGTGACGGCGGCCGAGCTCAACGGCATCCGCCCCGGTCGGCTCATGCGCCGCTATCTGCTGCCGAGCGCCCTGCCGACGCTCGTCATCACGGCCGCCACCGACATCGGCACGATGATGCTCGAGCTGGCCGGCCTGTCCTTCCTCGGCTTCGGCGCCCAGCCGCCGCAGGCCGAGTGGGGCCTCATGCTCAACGAGGGCCGCGCCAATCTGCTCGACTCCCCGTGGTTCATGATCTTCCCCGGCGCGGCGATCTGCGTCACCGTCGTCGTCTTCAACCTGCTGGGCGATGCACTGCGCGACGTCCTCGACCCCCGCCGCGCCGGCCGGGACGAGGACCTCGTCGAGCTCGCCCGAGCCCCTCTGCCCTGAGCGCCCTTCAGGCCTCGCACGCCCCACCAACGAGAACACGACCCACTGATGAGAAAGCGAGCACGAACGATGCAGGGAATCATCGTCACCCGTCGCGGTCTGCTGACCGCCTCAGCAGCCGGAGCCGCTGTCGCCGGTCTCGGCCTGGTCGGATGCTCCTCCGGCTCGGGCGGTCCCAGCACCGAGCTGAGGTTCGGCTGCACGAACTTCTCCAAGGAATCGCTCGACCCGTCGAACCAGCCGAACGCCGCCTGGGCCTGCATGCGCTACGGCGTGGGCGAGTCGCTGTTCAAGTTCGACGAGCAGATGGCCGCCCAACCCCAGCTGTCGGACACCTACACGGTCGACGACGAGCACACGAGGTGGCAGTTCCACATCAGGGAGGGCCTGATGTTCTCCACCGGCACCGAGGTGACCGCCACCAAGGTCGCCGAATCCCTGCAGCACATGTACGACAAGGAGGGCGTCGAGGGGTCCTCCTCCCCGTCGAACTTCATGAAGCCGGAGTCGATCACACCCGACGACGACGCCCGCACCGTCACGATCGTGACCCGGACCCCGTACGCGGACCTGCCGGCCGCCCTGGCCAACCCGCTGTTCGAGATCCTCGACATCACCGGCAGCGAGAATCTCACCGAGATGCCGATCGGCACCGGCCCCTACGCGGTGAGCGAGGTCAACAGCGGCCAGAACGTCAAGCTCACCCGCAACGAGCACTACTGGAACGGAGACGTGCCCTACGAGAGCGTGGACGTCATCTTCATCGACGACGCCTCGAGCCTCACCAAGTCCATGGCCCTGCAGTCCGGCGACGTCGACGTCACCGAGAACATCACGGCCATGTCCGACCTGGAGGCCCTCGAGAAGAACCCCGACTACTCGGTCTCGCAGGCCGTCAGCATGCGCACGGGCTTCTCGTACCTCAACGCCGCCGAGGGCCGCCCGCTCGCCGACAAGGACCTGCGCAGGGCCATCCTCATGGCGGTCGACGACGCGACGATCACCGGGACGACGGTCGGCGGCCTGTACACCGCGGGCTGGTCGGTCGTCCCGTCCTCGCTCGACTTCGGCTACGACCAGTTGACCGACGCCACGCCCCACGACCCCGAGAAGGCCGAGCGGATCCTCGACGACGCCGGCATCGTCGACGCCGACGGTGACGGCTTCCGCGAGCTGAACGGCGCGAAGATCAACCTGGACTACCTCACCTACGACTCGCGGAATCTGTCGGTCATGGCCGAGGCCGTGTCCGCCCAGCTCGCCGAGATCGGGATCCAGGCCACGGTCACCAAGCTCGACGCCGACACCGAGTGGAACAAGCTCGTCGCCGGCGACTACGACCTGAACTCCAGCAACTGGATGACCGCCCAGGAGGGCGACCCGTACAGCTATCTCGCCAACTGGTACTCCAAGAGCGCCGCCAACTACTGCGGCTTCAAGAACGACGAGTACGACTCGCTCTACGAGCAGCTGGAGACCGAGCTGGACACCGCCGAGCGCAAGAAGATCTTCGTCCGCCTGCAGCAGATCCTCATCGACGACGCGGCGGTCCTCGTCCACGGCTACTACAACAGCACCATGTGCTCCAACGCCAAGACCGTGAGCGGCGCCGTCGTGGCCACGGCGGACTACTACTGGATCACGAGCGCCGTCAGGCCGGCGCGGTGAGCCGGGGGACGACGATGACGAGCGGCGGACCGGGACCGGACGGGTTCGGCGGCCGGGCGGACGGGGCGTGCCTGCTCAGCGTCCGGCAGATGACCGTCGGCTACGACGGCAGCCCGGCCGTCCGCGAGATCAGCCTGGACGTGGCCCCGGGAGAGATCGTGGCGATCGTGGGGGAGTCCGGTTCGGGCAAGACCACGGTGATCCGTGCCGTCCTCGGTCTGCTGCCGCCGAGCGGGCGGGTCAGCAGCGGCGACATGCGCTTCGAGGGCCGTTCGCTGCTCGGCCTCGACCGGGCGCAGTGGCTCGACCTGCGCCGTCACCGCATGTCGATGGTCTTCCAGGACACCGGCGCCATGCTCAACCCGGTGCGGCGCATCGGCAGCCAGTTCATCGAGTGCATCCGCACCGCCGACCCGGGCTCGACCAGGGAGCGGGCCCGTGAACGGGCAGAGGCCATGCTCGCCCGCATGGCGCTGCCGGACCCGCACCGCGTCATGGACTCGTACGCCTTCGAGTTGTCCGGCGGCATGCGCCAGCGGGTCGGCATCGCCATGGCGATGACCTTCCACCCGGCCCTGCTGCTCGCCGACGAGCCGACGAGCGCCCTCGACGTGACCATGCAGGCCGAGATCGTCCGCCAGATGCTCGCCCTGCGCCGCGAGGAGGGCACGGCGATCATGATCGTCACCCACAACCTCGGCGTGGCCGCCCACATGGCCGACACGATCATGGTCATGCGCGCGGGCCGTGTCCTCGAGCTCGGCCCCACGGACCGGGTCATCGACCACCCGACCCACGAGTACACGGCATCGCTGCTGGCCAGCGTGCCCTCGCTGTGAGGAGCCGAATGTGACCGCACCGGTGATGAGGGCCGAGGGCCTCACCAAGATCTTCCGGCTGCCCGACGGCGGTCGGCTGACGGCCTGCGAGGACGTCGACATCACCCTGCCCGAGGGGCAGACGGTCGTCGTCGTCGGCGAGTCCGGTTCGGGCAAGAGCACCCTGCTGCGCATGCTCATCGGCCTCGAGGAGCCCACCGGCGGGCAGGTCCTCCTCGGCGACCGGCCGATCCAGGGACTCCGCGGCGCGCGCCTGCGCGAGGTGCGCCGCCGGGTGCAGATGGTCTTCCAGGACCCGCTGGGCTCCTTCGCCCCGCGCATGCGGATGGCCGAGGCGATCTGCGCGCCGCTGATCGGCCACGGCCTCATCGCCCGCGAGGAGATCGTCCCCAAGGCGCGCGAGATGCTCCACCTGGTCGGCCTGCCCGGCCACTTCGTCGTGCGCCACCCCCACCAGCTGTCCGGCGGCCAGCTCCAGCGCTGCGCCATCGCCCGGGCCCTCACCCTCGACCCGCAGGTGCTCCTGTGCGACGAGGCCACCAGCGCCCTGGACGTCAGCGCCCAGGTCGGGATCATCGCCCTCCTCGCGCGTCTGCAGGCCGAGCGCGGCATCGCCATCGGCTTCGTCTGCCACGACCTGGCCCTCGTCGCCCGTGTCGCCCGGACGATCGTCGTCATGCGCCGCGGCCGCGTCGTCGAGCAGCTGCCCGCCGACGAGCTCGTCGCGCAGGCCCGGCACCCGTACACCCGGATGCTGCTGGACTCCGTGCTCGACCCCCGCGACCGGGACGGCCGGCTCGAACGGCCTGCGGCAGTCGACGCCCTCGACCTCCGGGGGGAACGCCGGGTCGGGGAGCAGAAGGCCGGACCACTCGTCGAGCTCTCCCCGGGACATCTCGTGGCCATGGGCGCCGCCGAACGGCTCGCCGGTGAGCGACGATGAGATGACAGCCGCCCCGGAGACCACCTCCCGCCGCGGACGGACCCGCACCACCGACCTGACCACCGGCAGCCCGGGACGCGGGATCATCGCCTTCTCCCTGCCGCTGCTCGGCACCGCGCTCGTCCAGCTGCTCTACAGCACGGTCGACCTCATGTTCGTCGGCCACGTCCTGGGCACCGAGGCCGCGGCCGCGGTCGGCGCCAGCGGGCTCATCGTCACCTGCCTCATCGGCATGTTCACCGGGCTCGGCACCGGCACCGGCGTGCTCGTCGCCCGGCACTTCGGGGCAAGGCGGCACAGCCAGGTCGAACGCGTCATGCACACCGCCCTCGCCCTCGGGCTGGTCGGCGGGGCGGTGCTCGTCCCCGTGATGATCGCCGCCGCCCCCGCCCTGCTCGCCTGGCTCAACACCCCCGCCGGAATCCTGTCGATGGCCGTCGTCTACGTCCGCATCTACCTGTTCGGGCTGGTGGGCATCGTCGTCTTCAACATGGGGGCGGGCATCCTGCGCGCCATCGGCGACTCGCTCGCGCCGATGCTCTGCCAGCTGCTGGGCGGCGTGGTGAACGTCCTCGCCGACGCGCTGCTCATCATCGTCTTCCGGTGGGGGATCGTCGGCGCCGCCGCGGCGACGCTCACCTCGCAGACGCTCAGCGCAGTGCTGGTGCTGCTCGACCTGTGTCGTCCCGACGACCGCTACCGGCTGCACCTGACCCGGTTCCACCTGCACCGGGTCACCCTGCGCGAGATCCTCGCCATCGGTCTGCCGTCCGGCATGCAGGCCCTCGTCATCACGCTGAGCAATGCGGCCGTCCAGTACCGCATCAACGGGCTGGGCATCCCCGACATCGCGGCCTTCACCGTGTGGTTCCGGGTCGAGAACCTCCTGTACATGCCGATCATGGCCCTCGGCCAGGCGGCCTCCACCGCCGTGGCCCAGAACCTCGGCGCCGAGGACCGGGCGCGCACGCGCCGTGCCATTCGCCTCTGCTGCCTCATCGGCGTGGTCGTCACGGTGGTGCTGGCTGCCGCCCTGCTCCCGGCCTCGCGACCGATCCTCGGCATGTTCACCGCCGACCCGGACGTCATCGCGCTGGCCACGGGCATTGCGCGCATCATCGGACCGTGTTACATGCTCTTCGCCCTCATGGAGATCGTCTCGTCCTCGATCCGTGGCGCGGGCCGCGCCCTCCCGCCGATGATCATCATCGTCAGCGCCCTGTGCGCCATGCGCGTCGTGCTCCTCATGGCGCTGCCGAAGGTCTTCGGGACCGTCTCGCGCGTGGCGCTGCTGTACCCGCTGTCGTGGATGGTGACCGATGCGCTGCTGCTCGGCTACCTGCTGGCGCGTCGGGCCGTGCTGTGGGGCGGGCCCACTGGCAGGGCACCCGGTGCGCACGGGCCGTGCTGAGGCGGTGGCCGTCGGGGCCGAGGATGCGGAATGCTGCACGGGCGCGTTCCGCCGAAGGACGGAGATCGCCGGATCCGCGCATCCGGATGGGGAATCGTGGCGAAATCCTCCGCTCACGGCGTGGCGTCCACTGCTCGAACCCCGCAACCGGGGGATCACGACCGTGCCGGACGGCGCTCGGTTCGACCGCGCAGGAGCATCGTCCAGTCGAGATCCCCTGGGGACTTCAGTCGCGGCGGGTCTCGTCGCAGTATTCGGCGAGGCGGGCGAGGGCCTCGCGCAGCACCTTCTCCTCGGGCAGCGCCACGAGGCGGAAATGGTCCGGGTCGGGCCAGTTGAAGCCGCGCCCGTGGCTGATGAGGATCTTCTTGCGGCGCAGCAGGCCCAGTGCCCACTCCTCGTCGTCCTCGATGGGGAAGCGCTCGGGGTCGAGGCGGGGGAACAGGTACAGCGCGCCGTCGGCCGGTACGCAGCTGACGCCCTCGATCCCGTCGAGCAGCCGCTGCGACAGCATGATCTGGTCGTGGAAGCGTCCGCCGGGGGCCACGAGGGCGTCGATCGACTGGTAGCCGCCCAGGCAGGTCTGGATGGCGTGCTGGGCGGGCACGTTCGCGCACATGCGCATGTTGGCCAGCAGGTGCAGGCCCTCGAGCAGGTCCTCGGCCGCGGCCAGCGGACCGGTGACCGCCAGCCAGCCGGCGCGGAAGCCGCAGGCGCGGTAGGCCTTCGACAGGCCCGAGAAGGTGAGGCACAGGACGTCATCGCCGGCCGGGCCCGCCGCGTGGACGTGCTCGCCGTGGTAGATGATCTTCTCGTAGACCTCGTCGGAGAGGACGATGAGCCCGTGCTCGCGGGCCAGCTCGACGATGCCCCGCACCGTCTGCCCGCTGTAGACGGCGCCGGTCGGATTGTTCGGGTTGATGAGCACGATCGCCTTCGTGCGCGGAGTGATCCTCGCGGCGATGTCCGCCGGATCCGGGTTCCAGCCGTTCGACTCGTCCGACAGGTAGTGCACCGCCCGGCCCCCGCACAGGGTCACCTGGGCGGTCCACAGCGGGTAGTCGGGGGCGGGGATGAGCACCTCGTCATCGACGTCCAGCAGGGCCTGCAGGACGATCGAGATGAGCTCGCTCACGCCGTTGCCGAGCATGACCTGGTCGACGTCGACGTCGAGGCCCTTGGACTGGTAGTAGTTCGCCACGGCGGTGCGGGCCGAGTAGATCCCGCGCGAGTCCGAGTAGCCCTCCGACTCGGGCAGGTGGGCGACCATCGAGCGCACCACCGAGCCGGGCGTCTCGAAGCCGAAGGGGGCGAGGTTGCCGATGTTGAGCTTGAGGATGCGCTGCCCGGCGGCCTCCATGCGCTGCGCCTCGATCATGTTCCTGCCCCGCACGTCGTAGCGCACGCCGCGCAGTCTGGAGGCCTGGTTGTATGTGGTCATCGGAGCATCCTCGTCGGTCGGAACGGACTGCGCTCCACCCTAATCCGTCCCGCCACGGACGAGATCGCATAGTTATTTTCACCGTGGCATACTTATGCTCATGTCGTACACAGCAGCAGTCGCCGGGTGCACCGGCTACGCCGGGGGAGAGGTCCTCCGGCTCCTCGCCGGGCACCCGATGATCGAGATCGGCGCGCTCACCGCCGGGGCCAGCGCGGGGACCCTCCTGGGCGAGCACCACCCCAACCTCCTCGACCTGTACGACCGGCCCGTCGTGGAGACCACCGCCGAGAACCTCGCCGGCCACGACGTCGTCTTCCTCGCCCTGCCGCACGGCGCCTCGGCCGCCGTCGCCGACCTGCTGCCCGCCGAGACCCTCGTCATCGACTGCGGCGCCGACCACCGCCTCACGAGCGCCGAGCGCTGGAGGGCCTTCTACGGCACGCCCTACGCCGGCGCCTGGCCCTACGGCCTGCCCGAGCTGCCCGGCCAGCGCGAACGGCTGAGGGGCGCCCGGCGGATCGCCGTGTGCGGCTGCTACGTCGCCACGAGCACGCTCGGCCTGCTGCCGGCCCTCACCGGCGGCCTCATCGCCGGCCGTGACATCACGATCGCCGCGGCCTCCGGCACGAGCGGGGCCGGGCGCAACCCCCGGCCGAACCTGCTCGGCTCCGAGACGGCCGGCTCGGTGAGCGCCTACGGGGTGGGCGGCACGCACCGCCACATCCCCGAGATCCTCCAGAACCTCGAGCTCCTGGGGGCGCGATCGCCCTCGATCAGCTTCACCCCGCTGCTCGCTCCGATGCAGCGCGGCATCCTCGCCGTCATCACCGCGCCGGTCGACCCGTCGATCACGGCGGAGCAGGTGCACGAGAGCTATCGGAGCGCCTACGCCGACGAGCCCTTCGTCCGGGTGCTGCCGCCGGGCGTCTGGCCCGCCAGCGGCTCGGTGCTCGGCTCGAACTCGGTCGTCGTCAACGCGACCGTCGACGAGGCGGCCGGCCGGCTGGTCGCCGTGTCCGCCCTCGACAACCTCACCAAGGGCACGGCCGGCAGCGCCGTGCAGTCCATGAACCTCGCACTGGGGCTGGCCGAGACGACCGGCCTGTCCACGATGGGAGTCGCACCGTGACCGTCACCGCACCCAAGGGCTTCCGCGCCGCCGGCGTCGCCGCCGGCCTCAAGGCGGGCGGCCGGCCCGACCTGGCGGTCGTCGTCAACGACGGCCCCCACGACGTCGCCGCCGGCGTCTTCACCTCGAACCGGGTCTGCGCCGCGCCGGTCGTCTGGTCGCGGCAGGTCCTCGCCGACGGTGCGCTGCGGGCCGTCGTCCTCAACTCCGGCGGCGCCAACGCCTGCACCGGCGAGGAGGGGCTGGCCGACTCGGCGGCCACGGCCGACGCGCTGGCCGGCCTGATCGGCGCGGCGAGCCACGACGTCGCCGTCTGCTCGACGGGCCTCATCGGCGAGCGCCTGCCCATGGACCGGCTGCTGCCGGGCGTCGGGACGGCCGTCGCCGCGCTGTCCGCCGACGGCGGCGCCGATGCGGCCCGCGCCATCATGACCACCGACACCCGGCCGAAGACGGCCGTCCTCTCCGGAGACGGCTGGTCGATCGGCGCCATGGCCAAGGGCGCCGGCATGCTGGCCCCGACCCTGGCCACGATGCTCGTCGTCATCACGACCGACGCCGTCCTCGACGTCGAGCAGGCGCGCACCGCCCTGCGCGCCGCCACCGAGGTCTCGTTCAACCGCCTCGACTCCGACGGATGCCAGTCGACGAACGACACCGTGCTGCTCCTGAGCTCCGGCGCCTCCGGGGTGGCGCTCGACACGAGGGAGTTCGCCGCCGCCCTCACCACCGTCTGCCTCGACCTCGGCGCCCAGCTCCTGGGCGACGCCGAGGGCAGCGGGCACGACATCGAGATCCTCGTGCGCGGCGCCGCGAGCGAGGCGGACGCCCTCGAGGTGGGGCGCGCCGTCGCCCGCTCGAACCTGTTCAAGTGCGCCGTCTTCGGCAACGACCCGAACTGGGGCCGCGTGCTGTCCACGGTCGGCACGACGAGCGCCGCCTTCGAGCCGGACGAGCTCGACGTCTCCTTCAACGGCGTCATGGTCTGCCGCCGCGGCGCGATCGGCGAGGACCGCTCGCTCGTCGACCTGCGCCCGCGCCGGGTCGAGGTCGTCATCGACCTGCACGCCGGCGGCGAGCAGGCCCTGGTCTGGACCAACGACCTCACGTACGGCTACGTCAAGGAGAACGCGGAGTACTCCTCATGAGCAGGGTGCGCAGCATCGACCGGGAGGCGGCCATCGGCAAGGCGGGCACGCTCATCGAGGCCCTGCCGTGGCTCGAGCGCTACGCGGGACGGACGATCGTCATCAAGTACGGCGGCAACGCCATGATCGACGAGGACCTCAAGCGCGCCTTCGCCGAGGACATCGTCTTCATGCGCCGCTGCGGGGTCAAGCCGGTCGTCGTCCACGGCGGCGGCCCCCAGATCAGCCGGATGCTCAAGCGCCTCGACATCCACAGCGAGTTCCGCGCCGGGCTGCGCGTCACCACACCCGAGGCGATGGACATCGTCCGCATGGTGCTCGTCGGCAAGGTGGGCCGCGAGCTCGTCAACCTCATCAACGACCACGGCCCCTACGCGGTCGGGCTGTCCGGCGAGGACGCCAGGCTGTTCACCGCCGCCCCGAAGAGGGTCATGGTCGACGGCGTGCCGATGGAGCTCGGCCAGGTCGGCGAGGTCACCGCCGTGCACCCCCAGGCCGTCCAGGACCTCATGGCCGCGGGCCGCATCCCGGTCGTCGCGACCGTCGCCCCCGGCGAGCACGAGGAGGTCTTCAACGTCAACGCGGACACCGCGGCGGCCGCCCTGGCCGTCGCGCTGGGCGCCGAGCGCCTCGTCATGCTCACCGACGTGGCCGGCCTCTACTCGGACTGGCCCGCCAGCGAGGACGTCATCACCCAGATCAGCGCGAGCGAGCTGCAGGAGCTGCTGCCCGGCCTGGTCTCGGGGATGCGCCCCAAGATGGAGGCCTGCCTGCGGGCCGTGCAGGGCGGGGTGAGTCGCGCCACGGTCATCGACGGGCGCGTCGAGCACTCGCTGCTGCTGGAGATCTTCACGAACGACGGCATCGGCACGATGGTCCGGGCCGAGGAGGACGAGGAACTGTGAACGACGAGGTCACCGGGAGGGGCTCCGACGCCCCGGCCACCAGCCAGCGGGCCTGGGGCGAGCGCTACGACAGGACCCTCATGAACACCTTCGGCCACCCCCGGCGCGTCCTCGTGCGCGGACGGGGCGCCGACGTGTGGGACGCCGACGGCAGGCACTACACCGATCTGCTCGCCGGGCTCGCCGTGCACGCGCTCGGCCACGCCCATCCGGCCGTCCTCGAGGCGATCTCCGGGCAGGCCGCCACGCTCGGGCACATCTCGAACCTCTTCGCCTCCCCGCCCCAGATCGAGCTGGGGGAGCGGCTCATCGGGCTGGCGACCCTCGACGCGCCCGGGACGCCCGCCCGCGTCTTCTTCGCGAACTCCGGCACCGAGGCCAACGAGGCGGCCTTCAAGCTGAGCCGCCGCACCGGCCGCGGCAGGATCGTCGCGATGGAGGGCTCCTTCCACGGGCGCACGATGGGCGCTCTGGCGATCACCCACAACGAGCACTACCGCGAGCCCTTCGAGCCCCTGCCGGGCGAGATCGTCTGGGTCCCCTACGGCGACGTCCCCGCTCTCGAGCGGGTCGTCGACGAGACGGTCGCCGCCGTCGTCCTCGAGCCCGTCCAGGGCGAGAACGGCGTCGTCGAGCCGGGCCCGGACTTCCTGCCCGCGGCCCGGCGCATCACGGCCGCCCACGGCGCCCTGCTGTGGATCGACGAGGTCCAGACGGGGCTGTGCCGATGCGGCCGGTGGTTCGCCCACCAGCGCGCCGGCATCGCGCCCGACGTCATCACCGTCGCCAAGGGCCTCGCCAACGGCTACCCGATCGGCGCCTGCATCGCTCTCGGCGACGCGGCGGGCCTGTTCGGCCCGGGCCAGCACGGCACGACCTTCGGAGGCAACCCGATCGCCTGCGCGGTCGGGTGCGCCGTCCTCGGGGTCATGGCGGATGAGCGGCTCGCCGACCGGTCCGAGGAGCTGGGCGCCCACTTCGCCGGGGCGGTCATGGCCCTCGGCGATCCCCGCATCGACCTGGTGCGCGGACAGGGGCTGCTGCGCGGCATCGTCCTCAACCGGCCGATCGCCGCCGGGGCGGCCGATGCCGCCCTCGACGCCGGCTGGATCATCAACGCGCCGCGCCCCTCGGTGCTGCGCCTCGCCCCGCCGCTCATCGTCACCGCCGGGCAGCTGGACGCCTTCGTCGCCGCTCTGCCGGGTCTGCTCGACACGGCCCAGGAGCGCTCATGAGGGGGCGACCGTGAGCGCGAGCGCCTCGGAACGGGCGGGATCCAGCAGGGTCGCGCGCCAGGGCCTCATCCTGGAGCTGATCCAGGCCCATGAGATCGGCTCCCAGAACGAGCTGGCCGACATGCTGGCCGAGCACGGGATCAGGGTCAGCCAGGGCACCCTCAGCAAGGACCTGCTCGACATCGGCGCGGTGCGCGTCCGCTCGTCGGCGGGCGTCCTCGTGTACGCCCCGCCGGGCCTCGACGTCGCCTCGGACCGGACGCTGCGCGAGCAGCGGCTGGCCCGGATCTGCGCCGAGGTGCTCGTCTCGGCGGAGGCCTCGGCCAATCTGCTCGTCATCAAGACGCCGCCGGGCGCCGCCCAGTACGTCGCCTCGGCCATCGACCGCGTGAGCCGGCCTGCGATCCTCGGCACCATCGCCGGGGACGACACCGTCGTGGTCGTCACCCGGAGCCCGGACGGCGGCCAGGCGGTCGCCCAGTACTTCCTCGCGATGGCCCGGACCGGCCGTCCGCCCGCGTACCGGGGGTGAGTCGTCGGCGCCGACGACGCCCGCGCGCCGGGGCGGGCCGCCGGGCCGACGACGGGCGGCGCGCACCCGTGCCCGAAGGGGCTGCGGCCCGTCCGGGCACGGCGTTCCCACGGCGCCCGGTCGATGGCGCCGCCTCTTGGAGGAGCGCGTGCCTGCGGACGGGCGGTGCGGGCCCGGGCGGCGTCCTCGGACGTCCGCTCCGCCGGACCCGCCTCCGGGCGAGCGCGTGCGGGGCCGGGGCGCCGGCCCCGTAGAATCCACTGCGGTGCGACGGGACGCGCCGTACGACGAGCACGAGAGGCGAGGGCATGAGCGAGGGTCATCAGCAGGGTTTTCTGTGGGGCGGGCGTTTCTCCGGCGGTCCGGCCGAGGCGATGTTCGCCCTGTCGGTCTCCACCCGGTTCGACTGGCGCCTCGCCCCCGATGACATCGCCGGCTCCCGCGCCCATGCCCGCGCCCTGCACGCCGCCGGCCTGCTGACCGATGCCGAGCACGCCACGATGGACGCCGCCCTGGCGGGGATGGCCGAGGAGCTGGCCGACGGGCGGCTGCACCCGGCCCCCACCGACGAGGACGTCCACGGGGCCCTCGAGCGGATCCTCACCGAGCGGGTCGGGCCCGAGCTCGGCGGCCGGCTTCGGGCCGGCCGCAGCCGCAACGACCAGATCGCCACGCTCATCCGCAGCTACCTGCGCCGCGAGATCCGCTCCCTCGCCCTCGACGTCTGCGGGGTCGTCTCCGCCCTGTGCGCCCAGGCGCACGCCCATCCGTCGGCGATCATGCCGGGTCGCACCCACATGCAGACCGCCCAGCCCGTCCTGCTCGCCCACCAGCTGCTCGCCCACGCCTGGCCGCTGCTGCGCGACGTCGACCGTTTCCGGGACCTCGACCGCCGGTTGGCCGTCAGCCCCTACGGCTCCGCCGCCCTCGCCGGCAGCTCGCTCGGACTCGATCCCGAGCAGGTCGCCCACGACCTCGGCTTCGAGGACTCCGTGCTCAACTCCATCGACGGCACCTCGGCCCGCGACCTGGTGAGCGAGACCGCCTACGTCTTGGCGCAGATCGGCGTCGATCTCTCGCGCCTGTCCGAGGACGTCATCGCCTGGACGACCCCGGAGTTCGGCTTCGCCCGGCTCGACGACGCCTGGAGCACCGGCTCGAGCATCATGCCGCAGAAGAAGAACCCTGACGTGGCCGAACTGGCCAGGGGCAAGGCCGGCCGGCTGATCGGCAATCTCACCGGCCTCCTGGCCACCTTCAAGGGCCTCCCCACCGCTTACGACCGCGACCTCCAGGAGGACAAGGAGCCGTTGTTCGACGACATCGACCAGCTCCACGTCCTGCTCCCGGCCGTCGCCGGTCTGGTCGGCACCCTCGCCTTCGACGAGGGGCGTCTGGCGCTCGCCGCCCCGCGCGGCTTCTCCCTCGCCACCGACATGGCCGACTGGCTCGTCCGTCGCGGCGTCCCCTTCGCCCGCGCCCACGACATCACCGGTCGGGCCGTCCAGTTCTGCGAGGCTCACTCGTCGGAGCTGTCCGAGCTGAGCGACGAGCAGCTGGCCGGCATCGACCCGCACCTCGAGCCGTCCGTTCGCGACGTCCTGACGATCACCGGCTCGGTCGCCTCGCGCTCCGGCCGCGGCGGCACGGCCCCGCAGCGGGTCGCCGAGCAGCTCGCCGCCGTCGAGGACGCCGTCCGCGACGCCGCCGCATGGGGCGGGCGGGCCTGAGCCCCGCCCGGGCGGGGCTCCTGCTCCGCGCGCCCCGTCCGCCCGGCCCGACGCCCTGGCATAGGCTGACCGGGTGAATGCGCTCCTCGACGACCTGGCATGGCGTGGCCTCATCTCGACGACCACGGACGAAGCGGCACTCGCCGCCCACCTCGACGAGGGGATGGTCACGAGTTATGTGGGCTTCGACCCCACCGCGCCGAGCCTGCACATCGGCCATCTCATGCAGCTCATCCTCGCCCGCCGGCTCCAGGAGGCCGGCCACCGCCCGCTCCTGCTCGTGGGCGGCGCCACCGGCCTCATCGGCGATCCCAAGATGACCGGCGAGCGCGTCATGAACACCAAGGAGACGGTGGCGGGCTGGGTCGAGTCGCTGCGCGACCAGGTGAGCCGCTACGTGAGCTTCGAGGGGGCCAACGCCGCCCAGATCGTCAACAACCTCGACTGGACGGCTGAGATGTCGGCCCTCGACTTCCTGCGCGACGTCGGCAAGCACTTCAGCGTCAACAGGATGCTGGCCCGCGACGTCGTGGCCCGCCGGCTCGACGAGGGCATCAGCTACACGGAGTTCAGCTACGTCTTGCTCCAGTCCCTCGACTACGCCGCCCTGCACGAGCGCTGCGGGTGCACCCTCCAGACCGGAGCCCAGGACCAGTGGGGCAACATCACCGCCGGCATCGACTACATCCGCCGCACCACCGGGGACGTCGTCCACGGCCTCGTGACGCCCCTTCTCACGAAGGCCGACGGCACCAAGTTCGGCAAGACCGAGAGTGGAGCCGTCTGGCTCGACCCCGAGCGAACCTCCCCGTACGCCTTCCACCAGTTCTGGCTGAACGCCGAGGACGCCAAGGTGGTCGACTACCTCAAGATCTTCTCCTCGCGCAGCCGCGACGAGATCGGCGAGCTCGAGGCGCTCACCCGGGAGGCGCCCTTCAAGAGGGCGGCCCAGCACGCCCTGGCCGACGACGTCACCGACCTGGTCCACGGCGTCCGGGCCCGCGAGGCCGCCGAGGCCGCCGCCGCGGCGCTCTTCGGCCGCGGCGAGCTGCGGGCCCTCGACGAGGGGACCCTCGCCATGGTCATGGCCGAGCTCGGGGCCGTCGAGCTCGGCCCGGTCGACGGCCGGCTGCCGCTCGTCACCGAGGCGCTCGCCGCCAGCGGAGTGGTGCCCTCGAGGTCCGCCGCCCGCCGGGCCGTCGCCGAGGGCGGCGCCTATCTGAACAACCGGCGGATCACCGACGTCGACGCGCGCCTGGACGAGGACGACCTGCTCGTCGGCAGGTACGTCCTGGTGCGCCGCGGCAAGCGCACCGTTGGGGGCCTCATCGTGCCCTGACAAGGCACGACGGATCCCTTCCGAGGTCCATGACCCATGGACTTGCACGGTGCCATGCTCGAGGGTATCGTTCTCTCTCGCCCCTCGCGAGGCGGTCTTTCCCGAGACCCGCCGAGCAGGGGCCGTCCGACCGGATGACCGACGGCCATGAGTCATCGGTTCCGGTGGGGTGGGAGGTCGACAACGACATCCGAACTCCGTGCGGCCGACGGTGTCGGTCCCCGGGGCAGGAGTCGACTTGACTTCCACCGGTCGGTTCCCTAGAATTGATTGAGCTGCCGCAGGGCGGTGGTGTGAAGTGGGGATTCGGGTGGCCTGCTTTTTGGTGGGTTGTTCGGGC
>ERZ773075.238-NODE-238-length-48178-cov-77.9115_pt1 | contig 48178 bp, 46 predicted proteins | sample MGYA00580614_ERZ773075 | MGnify/ENA primary metagenome ERZ773075 (study PRJEB29015, sample SAMEA2738021) | human oral metagenome | biome: human oral; feature: human-associated habitat; material: dental | place: China | collected 2043 ...
TGCCTCCCGACTCGAAGGCGATGGAGTAGACCATCGAGATCAGGATGTCGGTCTCGCCGATCACCACCGGGGTGCCGGAATAGTTCGGACCACCTCCGGTGAGCATGTAGATCAGCGAGAAATTGTTGAAGTTAAACGCAAAGCTGGCGATCAGCAGCGGCGCGAGGGAGACCATGAGCATCGGCAGGGTGACGCTGCGGAATCGCCGCCAGGCCCCCGCACCGTCCATGATGGCCGCCTCGGTCAACTCGGCGGGGATGGCCTGCAGCGCACCGGTGCTGACTAGGAACATGTACGGGAATCCGAGCCACAGGTTGACCCCCAGGACGGCGAGTTTCGCCAGGTTCCCGTCGGACAGCCACGCGATGTCGGCCCCGCCCAGGAGTTGATTGATGATCCCGAACTCCCGGTTGAGCATGCCCTTCCAGGTCAGCGCCGCCAGGAACGCGGGGAAGGCGTAGGGCAGCAGGAAGATCGCACGATAGAAGGTGCGCCCACTGACCCGTTTGTCGTTGTAGATCACGGCCAGGGCCAGCCCGAGGGCGAAGGTGGTAAGCACGGAGAGAATCGAGAAGGCGAAGGTCCACACCGTGATGCTGAGGAAGGGACCCGTCAGCCGCGAGTCGTTGAAGACCTCGGTGAAGTTCTTGGTTCCAACGAACACCCGCCAGCCCGGGGTGAGCTGCGTCCCGTCGTCTGCAACAAAAGCCCCCACCGATTCGTCGGCATGATAGACCTTCCCATCCGGATCGGTGAAGGTATCGGTCGCGGCATCGTGGGTCAACGCAGACTTCGCAACATAGGCAAAGGACGCATTGTCGGTGCGCAACCAGCCCTGGGTGGGGTCGTCGCTCAGATTGACCCTGAGCGCCAACACATCCTGTTGCCGGGCCTGCACGTCGGACGGCGACAGCAGGGTCCACCCGGGAAGCTGCGTCACCTTGGTACCGGCGACAACCGCTCCCTGCGCCTCCGCGAGAGGAGTGTTCTGGGTCCCGACCTCGGCCTTGCCGTCGCGCACCACCGCGAATCCCAGCTCCCCGTCTTTCTCGACGACGGTCACGGGGTAGGTGGCGGTATCCCCGACCCTGCGGTCGGAGGCCTTGAGAATCTGGGTGATGGCCGATTGTTTGGAATCGTTGTGACCGTCACCGTAGTTGGTGAACGCCACCCAGGCCGTCGAGCCCATCACGTAAACCTGATAGACGAGCAGGAAGACCAGACCGGGCAGCAGATACTTGGCGGGGATCGCCCGTTTGGAGAAGTAGACGTAGTCGGCGACGAGCAGCGTCACGGCAAGGAACCCCAGCACGAGCCACTGCTGCTGGGGAATCGAGACCATGATGCCGTAGAGCCCGAAGGCATTGACCAAGGCCATCAGGACCAGCTTCACGTAGAAGCCGGGGCGCGTGTAGTCGCGGGCATGGGACAGCCGCGGCTGTGCTGGGTCGGTTCGTTGAATCATGGTGTTCCCGGACCAGGGACCACGCGGGAGCCCGGAGCGCGCCCCCGCGTGGAACGCCGATCAGCCCTTGGTGAGAGTGTCCTCGACGTTGGTGATCATCTGCTGCCAGGTGGCGACGGGCTCCTCCCCGCGGAGGATGCTGAGCTCGGCGGAGCCCCAGTGAGTCCAGACGGCATCCATGGTGGTGATGGTGGCGGGCAGGGCCTGACCGCTCTCACCTGCGGTCTCGAAGCCCTTGAGGACCGGGTCGGTGACGGCTGCCGCGGCGGACTTCAGCGCGGGCAGGCGTCCGCCCTTCTCCTGCAGGATTTTCTGTGCTTCGTCACCGGCCATGTAGTCGAGGAACTGGTTGGCCAGCAGCGTGTTCTTGGAGTACGACGACAGGTAGACGCCCTGCACCCCGACGAACGGGGCGGACGGCTGACCGCCCGCGGAGGGCACGGGCAGCACCGAGATGTCGAGCCCGGCCTTGGTGAACTCGCCGGTCCACCAGGGGCCGGTGATGATGTAGGGGGACTTGCCGTCGAGGAAGGCCTGCTTGGCCTGGTCCCCACCGATGGACTCGGACAGCACGCCCTCGTCGGTGAGCTTCTTGATGTAGGCGGCGAACTTCTCGCCGGCCTCGCCCTTCATGCCGATCTCGGTGGTGTCGGGTTTGAATAGCGGAGCGCCGAAGGAGCTCTGCACCGGGTACAGGTGGTAGGCGTCGCCCTTGTCGCCCTGCTGGATCAGAACGGGATGGTCCGGGGTAAGCTGCTTGCCCTGGGCGATGAGCTCGTCGAAGGTAGCGGGGGTTTCCTGCGCCAGGGCGTTGTTGCGCACCAGGGCGACGTTTTCCACCGCATAGGGAACACCGTAGAGGGTGCCGTCGCTGGTGAAGGCCTTCTTGGCGGCAACGGAGAAACCTGCGGCCTTGTCGCCGAGCTCCACGGGCGCGACGACGCCGTTCTTGACGAGGTTGCCGACCCAGTCGTTGGCGCCGACGATCAGATCGGGGCCGGCCCCGGAGGGGGCCTGCGAGATGAAGTCCGTGCGAACGTCATCGGTGGGTTTCTGCACCACCTCCAGCGTGACCCCGGTGGCCTTCTGGAAGGACTCCCCGATGGCCTTGAAACCTTCGATGCGGGTCTCGTCGGTCCACACGGTGAGAGTTCCGGAGGCCTGGGCGCTACCCGCGGCACCGGAGGAACTGTTCGACGGGGTGTTGCTTGCGGAGCCGCAGGCGGTCAGGGCAAAGACCAAGCCGGTGGCCGCCAGGGCGAGCAGGCGCTTGCTCATGTGGTTCTCCTGTTCTGCGGGTCGACTTCGACACCGCTGACGCAAAACGCTAACAAATTTTCTGCATTTTTGCAGCAATTTTTCATAGATTCTCGGCCACAATTTGATAACGTTCGGCAGACAGACTGACCAACGGAGGTACGGATGAGCACGCGCCCACGGATGTCGGACCTGGCCGCTAGCGCCGGAGTGTCTGTCTCCACGGTCTCCCGGGTGCTCAACGGCAAACCGGGAATCCGGGAGAACACACGCCAAGCGGTGCTTCAGGCCATGACCGAACTCGGTTACGACCGTGAAAAATTTCAGCAACGCACCGGCGTGGTGGGAGTGATCGTGCCGGAATTGTCGAACCCTTCCTTCCCCGCTTTCGCGGAAAGCCTGGGACAGCTGTTCCAGCCCCTCCACCGCACCGTGATTGTTGCAGCCGGCCCACTGGGCGCGGACGAACCCTCCTGCATCGCGACGCTCCTGGACTTAGGGGTCGACGGCGTGGTGTCCATATCAGGTGCCGCCGCCGACGCCGAGGCCGACCTCGCCCCCTACCTGCGACTGGCGGAGGCCGGGATCCCGACGATTTTCATCAACGGCCACACCACGGAACTCGCTGCGGCATTCGTGAACTGCTCGAGCGCAGAATCCATCGCCTCACCCGTCGCCCATCTGAGGTCGCTGGGGCACGAACGCATTGGGCTCGCCGTCGGCCCGGCCCGTTTCCTTCCCACCCGGCGCAAGTCGTCGGCTTTCCTGGAACTTGGTTTCGGCAAGGACAGCATCGAGCGCACCATCTTCACCCCAGAAGGTGGCCAGGTGGCGGCGGCCAAGTTGCTGGACGCGGGACATACCGCCATCATCTGCGGCTCCGATCTGATGGCCCTCGGGGTGATCCGCGAGGCCCATTCACGTGGGCTCCGGGTCCCGGAGGACCTCTCCGTGATAGGTTTCGACGACTCCCCGCTGATGGCGTTCACCGAGCCAGCGCTGACCACCGTGCGCCAGCCCGTCCGCGCCATGTGCGAGGCGGCCGTCTCGGGGCTGGTGCGGGCAATGGACGGCAACACCCCCGACGGCACGGAGCTGGTTTTCCGGCCCGACCTGATCATCCGTCAATCGACAGGACCGAAAACATGACAAACACCCGCGAGTGGTGGCGCTCTGCCGTCATCTACCAGATATATCCCCGCTCCTTCGCCGACAGCGACGGCGACGGCTACGGCGACCTGCCGGGCGTGATCTCGAAACTCCCCTACCTCAAGGAACTGGGTGTGGACGCGGTGTGGCTGAGTCCGTTCTACCGCTCCCCGATGGCTGATGCCGGCTACGATGTCGCCGACTACCGTCAGGTCGATCCGTTGTTCGGGACCACCACAGACGCCCACCGCCTGATCGAGGAGGCCCATGCCCTGGGCCTGAGAGTGATCATCGACCTGGTACCGAACCACACCTCGGATGCCCACGAGTGGTTCCAGGCGGCGATCGCAGCCGAACCCGGTACCCCGGAACGACAGCGCTACCTAATTCGCGACGGCAGAGGAGCGGACGGTGAGCTGCCGCCGAACAACTGGCGGTCGCTGTTCGGCGGGCAGGGGTGGTCACGGCTGACGCGCCCCGACGGCACACCGGAGCAGTGGTACCTCCACCTGTTCGACGTCCACCAGCCCGATCTCGACTGGGGCTCCGACCTGGTCAAGGAGGGTTTCGACGACATCCTGCGACACTGGCTCGACCTGGGGGTCGATGGTTTCCGCGTGGACGTGGCGCACTCCCTCGTGAAGGCCGACGGCCTGCCCGACGCAGAGGAACACACCGAACAGGGAAACTTCAACCTGGGCCCGATGTGGGACCAGGACGGCGTGCACGACATCTACCGTCGCTGGCGCAGGGTGCTGGAGGAATACGACGGGGACCGGGTCCTGGTGGCCGAGGCGTGGGTTCCCTTCCCGGAGCGCCTGGCCCGCTACGTCCGCGAGGACGAGATGCACCAGGCGTTCAACTTCGACTTCCTGGCCTCCACATGGGACGCCGCCAGCTATCGCCGGGTGATTGCGGAGACGATGGCCTCGAACGCCGCCGTCGGTGCACCCACCACGTGGGTGCTGAGCAACCACGACGTGGTCAGGCACGCCACCCGCCTGGCGCGCGAGGACACCTCTGACACCGAGGGCATCTCCGCCAGCGATCCACAGCCCGATGCCGCGCTGGGCATCAGACGAGGCCGCGCGGCGACGCTGATGATGCTGGCACTGCCCGGATCGGCGTACCTGTACCAGGGTGAGGAGCTGGGACTGCCGGAACACACCAGCGTCCCGGACGACCTGCGCCAGGATCCGATCTGGTTCCGTTCCGAAAGCGACCAGGTGGGGCGCGACGGCTGCCGCATCCCGTTGCCGTGGGTCGGCGACGCACCCGGCGCGGGTTTCTCCCCGACCGGTCGGACATGGCTGCCGCAACCGGACTCGTACGCCTCCTTGGCGGCCGACCGGCAGATCGGGGTGCCGGGTTCAACCTGGAGCATGTACCACGACGCCCTGCGGCTGCGCCGCGAATTCGGGCTGGGCGAGGGCGAACTCACCTGGGTGGAGACGGACGAGCACGTCGTCGCCTTCGACAACGCAGCGGTGCGGGTGCTGGTCAACGTGGCGGGCGCCCCGGTTCCGCTGCCGGATGGGGAGGTGCTGTTGGCCAGCACCGAGTTGTCGGGGGAACTTCCCACCGACGCGGCGGTGTGGCTCCGTCGCCACTGAGACACACTCGGCGTGCAGGACCGCTTTCGACGCGAGCTGGCCCTTCGCCACAGCCGGCTCCACCAGTTTCAGGAAGCACGAAGGGACTGGCCCACGTGGGCCAGTCCCTTCGTTCGGATTCTGTTCAGTGGTAGGGCAGGGCCAGGCGGGCGCGCACCTGGAAGCGTCCGTGGTGGACCGCACCCGATGGGTCGGCAGTGAAAATCCGGGAGGCCTCCTGTGTCTCCCCGAGCCTGCGCAGGATCTCCGAGAGGCGTTCTGCCTGCGCCGTCAAGGACTCAATCTGTTCCTCCAACGCCAGGATCCGCCGGATCCCCTCCAGATTGATTCCCTCGTTCTGACTCAGGTGTTGGATGTGGCGAAGCTTCGCCACATCCTTGAGCGAATAGCGACGTCCCCTCCCCCGCGATCGTTTCGGAACCACCAAGCCGAGCCTGTCGTAGCCGCGCAGGGTCTGCGGATGCATGTCCGCCAACTGTGCCGCCACCGAGACCGGGAACACTGGAACCTCGGGATCGAAGGCCTGGGGCAGGTTCTTGCCCATGTCAGCCTCCGAACAGCGTGGCCCGCGGGTCTTCCTGACCGGCCTTCTCGGCGTACTCCAGCAGCGCATTCCTCGCGTCATCGCTGAGGTGTTCCGGCACCTTCACCTGGATGGTGACGAGCAGATCACCCATGGTGCCGTCATTCCTTCTCACCCCCTTGCCGCGCACCCTGAGGGTGCGGCCGTTCGGGGTGTTCGGGGGCACACGCAGCTTCACCTTGGGCCCCTGCAACGTCGGGATCTGGATGTCGGCTCCCAGCGACGCCTCCGCGAAGGTGACGGGAACCTCGATGGTCAGGTTGTTGCCCTGCTGCCCGAACAGCTTGTGGGGGGCCACATGCACGGTGACGTATAGGTCCCCCGCGGCGCCGCCGTTCTGGCCAGCCACACCCTTGCCCTTGATGCGGATCTTCTGCCCGTCGGTGACCCCTGCGGGGATCCGGACGTTGACGGTGTTGGTCGATTTCCCTCGCCCGGAACCATCACACGCTGCGCATGGATCGTCGACCAGCAGCCCGCGACCGCGACAGTCGGTGCAGGGTTCGCTCATCGAGAACACACCGCCCGACGTGGAGCTGCGCATTCCGGAACCCTCGCACCCAGGACACACCTTCGGCAACGTCCCGGGCTTCGCGCCCGTCCCACGACACGCGCTGCACGCATCATCGGACACGGTGCGCATCGCGACGGTGGTGCCCTCGACCGCCTGTTCGAAGGCCAGTTTCACCTCGCCCTCGATGTCTGCACCGCGGCGCGGTCCCCGCTGGGAACCTCGCCGCGACCCGCCCGAGCCACCTCCGAAAAGGTTGCCGAACAGGTCACCGAAACCTCCCTGCGCCCCTCCCGCGTTGCGGAACAGGTCCTCGAAACCGGTGTTCCCCCCACCCGAACCGCTGCGCCCGAACCGTACCCCGGAGCCACCGAACAGGCTGCGCGCCTCGTCGTACTCCTTGCGCTTCTCCGGGTTGGAGAGGATCGTGTTGGCCTCGGAGGCCTCCTTGAAACGGGCCTCTGCGGTCTTGTCACCGGGGTTCGCGTCGGGATGGTTGTCCCGGGCGATCTTCCGGAAAGCCTTCTTGATCTCCTCGGCGCTGGCCTTCTTGTCCACGCCGAGGACCTTGTAGTAGTCCTTCTCTATCCAGTCCTTGGTGCTCACTCATCGCCTCTCATCTGCGGGGGCCGAGACCACAGCCTCGGCCCGTCCGCGATTCAGTCCTGCCTCGGATTGGCGACGGCGACACGCGCCGGCCGGATCACGCGGTCCTTCAGCTGGTAGCCCGGCTGGATGACCTGCGAGACCGTGGTCACGGTGACCTTCTCTTCGAGAGGCACCTCCATCAGAGCATCGTGATGGGTCGGGTCGAAGGGATCGCCGACAGCTCCGAAGACAACCAGGCCATGTTTGGCCGCCACCTTCTCGAACTCCTCGGCCACCATCTTGAATCCGCCGTCCAGTTCCCCATGGGACTTGGCCAGCTGGATCGCGTCGAGCACCGGCATCAGATCGGTCACGACGACCTCTATCCCCATCTGCCGGGCCAGCGCCCGATCACGGTCCACGCGTTTCTTGTAGTTGACGTACTCGGCCTGGAGACGCTGTAGATCGGCGGTTCGCTCGGCTGCGACGGTCTCCCAGTCGCGCGTTTCCTCCGCCGGCTCGTTGCTCTCCATGCCTCGCCGGGCCTCGGTCGTCCCGGTGGCCTCGGCGGGAGCCGAGGCGGCTGATTCAACAACCGCCTCGGCCTGCGCCACTACCTCATCGGGGGTGGGCTGCTCGCTCACTTGGATTCCTCGTCATCCACGATTTCCGCATCGACGACATCATCCTGGGCATTGTCACCGGCCTGCTCAGTGGACCCTCCCTCGGAGGTCTGCTGCTGCGAGCCCTCGGCCTTGGCCTGGGCCGCGGCGTACATGGCCTGACCCATCGCGGCGGCCTTGGTGTTGAGGTCATCGATGGCGGCCTTGACCGCATCGTTGTCCTCGCCCTTCAGGGCCTCCTTCAGCTTGTCGACGGCCTCGACGACCGGAGCCTTGACCTCTTCGCCAATGCTGTCGGCGTTCTCGTTCAGCAGTTTCTCGGTGCGGAACACCAGGGCGTCGCCCTCGTTGCGCATGTCGACGCTCTCGCGGCGCTTGCGGTCCTCCTCGGCGTGGCTCTCGGCCTCGCGCACCATGCGGTCGATGTCCTCCTTGGCCAGCGCGGATCCGCCGGTGACGGTCATCGACTGCTCCTTGCCGGTTGCCAGATCCTTGGCGTGGACGTGGACGATGCCGTTGGCGTCGATGTCGAAGGTGACCTCGATCTGCGGAACCGACCGCGGTGCGGGCAGCAGACCGGTTAGTTCGAAGTTGCCGAGCGACTTGTTGTCGCGGGCAAACTCCCGCTCGCCCTGGTACACCTGGATCATCACGGAGGGCTGGTTGTCCTCGGCGGTGGTGAACACCTCGGAGCGCTTCGTCGGGATGGTGGTGTTGCGCTCGATGATCTTGGTCATCACACCGCCCTTGGTCTCGATGCCGAGGCTCAGCGGAGTGACGTCGAGCAGCAGCACGTCCTTGACCTCGCCCTTCAGCACGCCTGCCTGCAGGGAGGCGCCCAGCGCCACGACCTCGTCGGGGTTGACGCCCTTGTTGGGTTCCTTGCCGCCGGTCAGTTCGCGAACGAGGTCGGCGACGGCGGGCATGCGGGTGGAACCACCGACAAGCAGCACCTGGTCGATCTTGTCGACGCTGGTGTTGGCGTCCTTGATGACGGTGTTGAACGGCGTGCGACAGCGATCCAGGAGATCCTGGGTCATCCGCTGGAATTCGGCGCGGGTCAGCTTCTCGTCGAGGTGCAGCGGACCAGCGGCCGAGGCGGTGATGTAGGGCAGGTTGATGGAGGTCTCGGAGGCCGAGGACAGCTCGATCTTGGCACGCTCAGCGGCCTCCTGGAGGCGCTGGCGGGCCATCTTGTCCTGGGAGAGGTCGACGCCGTGCTTGTTCTTGAACTGCGTCACCAACCACTCGACGATCTTGGCGTCCCAGTCGTCACCACCGAGCCGGTTGTCACCGTTGGTGGCCTTGACCTCAAAGACGCCATCGGCAATGTCGAGGAGGGAGACGTCGAAGGTGCCACCACCCAGGTCGAACACCAGGACGGTCTGCTCCGTTTCGCCCTTGTCGAGGCCGTAGGCCAAAGCGGCGGCAGTGGGCTCGTTGATGATGCGGTCCACGGTCAGGCCCGCGATCTCGCCGGCCTCCTTCGTGGCCTGGCGTTCGGCGTCGGAGAAGTAGGCGGGGACGGTGATCACGGCATTGGTGACAGCCTCACCCAGGTAGGCCTCGGCGTCCCGCTTCAGCTTCTGCAGGACGAAGGCCGAGATCTGCTGCGGGCGGTAGTCCTTGCCGTCGATGTCTACCTTCCAGTCCGTGCCCATGTGACGCTTGACGGAGCGGATGGTGCGGTCGGGGTTGGTGACCGCCTGACGCTTCGCCACCTCACCCACGAGAACCTCACCGGAGGGGGTGAAGGCGACCACGGACGGAGTGGTGCGGGCCCCCTCGGCGTTGGGGATGACGGTGGGCTCGCCACCCTCGAGGACAGCGACGACCGAGTTGGTGGTGCCGAGGTCGATGCCTACTGCACGTGCCATTTGGGGTATCTCCTGATTCGTTGTGCGGCTAGCGCGTGTTGCCAATCCCAAGCCCCTTGAGCGGGGCAGACTCAACTATGCCACACCAGCGAACCATGTCGCAACCCAAAGTTGAGCCTCAGGGACTCAACCCGGGTTCTGTCGGGGTTTTCCCGGGTCGCCCCTGCGCGAGACGCACAGCACACTCGACATCCCGGCTCATCGAGACGACGACACAACACCGGGGTGGTTCGGCCCCTTTCACAGACGCCATGTCCTTCTTCTCCTATAGCTGTTCATGGCGCGACTCTTTCGCCCTTCCTCCCTTTCCTTCTTCAGGTACTCCTCCACCCGGATATTGAAGGTCCCCATGATGTGCCAGCCATTGATGATGACCGCACCGTTCGCTCCGTCGCCATCAGCTTCCGACTCAATGTCGATCGCCGACAAAATGTTGAGGCTCTGGTTGATGATTTGCACTCGCCACGGAACATACAGAATGAAAGTCCCCATCACGGACTTCAGATTCAGCTCAATCACCACACCTGGGGCCATGATGTCCTCGATGTGGATCGTGCTGCTGCCCATCACGACCCGACTTCGTATCGTCGACATGCTGGGACTCATGCGAACAGTCCCACGTCTCAAGACCAAGACCTCGTTGTACGGAGACACTTCGTCCGCGACAATGATTCTCTCCGGGGGCGAGTCGGCAGGTTCCTCCTTGCGCCACTTGTCACTGCCCGGCAGGTCCGAGATGAGGCCGGACAGGTCATCGACGTAGCGGGCCCTGAGGCAGAACTGCCGCCTGTCCTCAAACTCCTCATGGCTGATCTGCCCCGCTGTGTAGGCAGCTTGAAGCATCTCGAGTACCTCACCACGCTCGAGATGACCGACGCGCATCGGGACCCGACGAGACCCCGCGGACAGATCTTCCACCATGCAAAGAAGCATACGGCCATCGCGGCTGCCCCGCCCCACTTTCCCGCAAGATCGCGGAAAATTTGAAGAATAGTCGATCCCATCCACACGATTTCATGTCACGAAGCCAAGGATTTCGATTCCTCCGGCCAGGCATCCCCAGAACCCACCGGCCCGGAACCTTTTCCTGGCACTACGCTCATGTCATCTGCACACCATCCGCCAATCCGCGGCAATCACGTCGTTGGTCGTTGAATCAGCAGCAGCGACCATACACACTAAAGCTCGCGAAACTCGCAAGAAAACCGCACCCGATGAACAGAAAGTGGCCAGTAATGAATTTCCAACCGCCACATGCCGGCCTGCTGGCGTACAGCACCTACGGAAGCTGGGGCGTGCAACGCCCCGAGCACGGAACTCTGGGACGCTACAGCCCCGATATGACGAAACTGCTTCCCGATGGTCGCACCTTTGCGCTGACGCTACGCCTGGATCGCGCCGCCTATCAGCTCTACCGCGAACTCGGGGCCAATCACGAACAGGCGCTGCACAACTCTCTGCTGTGCCCGGCATGGGCCGGTCTCCACAACGCTCCCGGCCACGGCTCCTGGGAGATCGAACTCCAGGCCCCCGCGTCGGATCGGGTGGAGCTGGTCGCCATGCTGTGGCCGCAGAACGAGCGCGAATGGCCCCTCGGGGAGATCAACTTCATCGAAGGGCGTGTCGGAAGCGGTCAGACGCTGACCAACCTCCACTGGCCCAACCCCGACACCGGCGACCCGGATCACGCACCCGAGGAGATCCCTCTCGATGTCACCTACTGGCACCACTACCAGGTCGACATCGACCCGGGGCAGGTCCGCTGGTTTGTTGACGGTCGGCTCCGTCGCGAACTGCACACCCCGCACGCCCCACATAAGGTACCCGTGCACCTGACCATCCACGCGGGGGTCAACCCGGCCATCCTAGACGACTGGCATGACAACTTCGAGTGGGAACAGACCATCCTGTTCCGCCCCCTCCGGATGCCCCGGCTGCCACACGCCTGACGACTCGCTCCCGGATATCGGCACAGAGAAGGGGGCGCGGGGAGAGCTCTCCCCGCGCCCCCTCGCTTCTTTTACTTTCGCAGCAGCACGGATGTGCCACCCCAGAAGTTGAACCCCGTGATGATGAGTGTGCCGTTCGACCCGTCACCAGCCGCCTCGTTCGAGACATGCACCCCGGCCATGATGTTGACGCTGTGGTCAATGACCCGCACCCCCTCCGGCACATAGACGGTGTGGCCACCCATGATTGAACTCAGCGACAGCTCGATCTCCACACCGGGACCCACGACCGCCTCAGTACGAATCTCGTTGCCACCCCACAGGGCAAAACTGTTCACCGCCGGGGTTTTCGCATCCAGGTGGATCACCTTGCCGCTCATGAAGGCGAGCTCATTCCTGCCCGCAGCCCCCTGGGAGACGGCAGTGGCCGAGGAGAGGTTCGCTGGTCTCGTAACGGCATGGTGCCACCCCTCCCCTCCGGGCAGGTCAACGACGAGGGCAGACAGATCGCCGATGTATCGGGCCTTGAGACAAAGCTGTTGCCTCTCATCGAATTCCTCAAGGGTGAGCTGACCCTCGCCATAGGCGTTCTGGAGCACACCAAGCACCGCATCACGCTCGGCATCACCTATGCGCATCTGCACCCGGGGCGATTGTTGAGGCAGATTCTCCGACATGCTGCAAAGTCTACGGTCCACGGCGGCCAGCAGCATCCCGCTTAGCGACCCCAACAGGTGGGGACGCGCTGGATGGCTCACCGCAGTGCAGAAACCTAGCCAGCAGGCATATAAAACCGACCTACAAGGTATGTGTCAACGCAGGTACCGATCATGAGCCACCTCCTGCCACAGCCGTCGCTCCCACCCGACGGCATCACCACCACATCCACCAACCATCCGACCAGGACCTCCCCGTGGGTCATGTGCCATGCGGGAGCATGATGACAGGGAGTTGACTTTTCCCAAGGATCAGCGGAAACGGCTGGCGGCTTCTCGGATCTGGTCAGCGAACTTGTAGATGTCCACCGGCTTGTCAATAGGATGCTTGGTTTCCTTCTTGTCCTCATCGAACAGGCCAAGGTACTTCACCGAGGTCGCGTTGAAGCGCAAGCGGCAAAGAGGTTTACGGTTGTTGTCGTCTACGAGAATACCGCAGTAAGACTTCGTGTCTCGCATGACGATTCTCTCGGGTTCGATCTCAGCCACGGCAATGGCCCGGACGATGTTGTAGCCCTCCAGTTCCTCCAAAGTGGTCTCGACGCCATCGAGATGCTGCTCCTGCACCCCAGGATCTTCTGGCTTCACCATCGGGGCTACGACAGGGACCACAGGAGCCTGCCCTTGGAGTGCATTCTTCAAGCGCTCATTGACCTGATCCCCAAGCCACTGAGCGCAGGCCTTCACGATGAGGGGTCGAAAGAACTCTTTCACCTTGACGGTCGCGGAGCGTTCGTAGACGTGCGAGATAAGGAGGCTTATTCACAGCCTTCCTCAAGTGCGCCCTGACTAGGGGTTTTACTGGCCGCCACGCTGTCTGTGAATAAGCCTCAAGGACTCGCTCGAAGTCCTCACTCGGCTCCCTGAACAACCTCCCGATCTCGCGTTTCAGGCTTGAAACGTACTTGAGCTCCTCGGCAGCACTCAGGACCGAATCAAGGTCGAAGGCGGGTTTGGTGAGTTTTTTCAGTTCGGGCAGTGCATGCGGGTCCACATCCGCCAGGTCAAGTTGCAGAAAGGGTCGCTCGTCCATGCGATTCGGGCGGTCCAGGTCGGTGAAGAAGTACCAGAGCTGCCCATTCGTGAGCACGCCGATACGCGCGTTCGAAACGTGGAAGTAGCGGAACAGCTGCGACGCATGGTTGATGTCGAGCGGAGTGCCAATCTTCTTGCACTCGATGAGCATCTGAACCTGCCCGTCGCGCTGAATTGCGTAGTCGATCTTCTCACCCTTCTTCGTCCCCACGTCAGCAGTGAACTCCGGGATGACCTCCGATGGATCGAACACGTCATATCCGAGGACTTGGGCGATGAATGGCAGGATGACTGCAGTTTTCGTCGCCTCTTCCGTTTCCAGTGTCGCACTGAATTCTTCAATCTTCTTGGCGATCATGCTGATTGCTTCTTCGAACCCCATTACCGGCCTCCCTGCTCGAATCGACTCCCACACCGATGCTGCGCGTCATCCTAACGGATGACAACAAAATTGCAGTAACGGGGCGTAAGCGATACCCCAGTGCTCTCCGGGGAACTAGCCTTGGGCAATCAAATCGCACTCACGACGAAACGACGACGGCCCTCGACTCGGCATTACGCCTTGTCAGGGGCCATTTCCAACCTTGAGCCGCCCACGGGAATCGAACCCGTGACCTACGCTTTACGAGAGCGTCGCTCTGCCTACTGAGCTAGGGCGGCAGCGGGAACACACTATAGCCGCCGTCATCAGCGGCGACGAAATCCGCTGCACGCCGCATCGGAGCCGCAGACAACCGGCCCAGAAACCACCCGAACGAGGCGTCACGCACACCTCTGCGGCGGCCACCCACCCCGCGCACCCTGCGACAACACGCATCACCTTAAAGAAAACTAAATTTGCCTTTCGATAATGCGAGGAGTGGGTTACCATTACTTCATGACCAATCCTGACCTGAGTTCTATCCTGGACGATCTGGCAGCCGGTCGCATCGACACCGCCGAGGCGAACCGGCGCATATCCGCTCTCAAGAACAAGACCGGTGACGCTTCCCGGCCCACTCAATCCGGCCCGAAACAGGAGGACACCCCGAAGGGCAAACCAGGGGGGCTGGCCCGGGTTTCGATCACCGCGGTCGGGCGACGCGTACGAATCGAGGGGGATTCATCGGTTGCCACCCTGTCCGTGGAGGGCCCACACGTGCTGCGTCGCAATGGCGAGGTGATGGAGGTCAGCTCCACCGGGGAGTTCGGCCCCAACCTGAGTGGCTTTTCCTTGATCCGTCCGCCCCGCAGTCTCGACGACCTCCGCGACATCGGCTTGGGCAAGGAGCTACTCGTCAAGGTCAACCCGAAGCTGATCATCGACGTCGAGGCCACCACGGGCGGCGTGCGCAGCACCGGCGTACCCCGTTTCGGACGCGTCCGGGTGACCGCCGGGGGCTGCCACCTGAGCGACGTCGTCGAGGTCTCCGACCTCCTCAGCCAGGCCGGGGGCGTCACCGTCGAGGGCCCGATCAGCCTGGGGCGTTCCCGGTTGAAGGTGGAGTCCGGGTCTCTGACCCTGATCCTCAAACCCGGCTCCAGCGTCACGGTGCACGCTGACGCGAAGTTCGGTCACATCCGCTGGCCCGAGGACAACGGTGGAGCCGATGAAGTGGTCTTCGGCAACGGTTCGGCCCGGTGCGACCTGACCGTCACGATGGGCCTGGCCACGGTGAAGAGCGAGGTGCCCGCATGACCTCCGAGCTGTATCACGCCCCCGCCGACTGTCCCGTCTGCGGAGAGGACCTGATCATCATCCGGAAGGGCTGCACGCACTGCGGCTCCGAGCTGGCCGGCGAATTCGCGTCCTCCCCCTACGACCGTCTCGACGCCGCCGAACACGAGCTGCTTCGCGTTTTCCTTGCCTCCCGCGGCAATCTGCGTGAGGTGGAAAAGCACCTCCAGGTCTCTTACCCGACGGCACGCGCCCGGTTTGATGCACTACTGGTGAAGCTGGGTATGAATCCCGATGCCCAATCCGCTCCTCCACAACCCGATGACTCCGGGCCCGCCGGGCAAGGAGAAACGAAAACCGCCACCCCGCAGGAACAGATCCTGGCACGGGTGGCGGCCGGTGAGATCAGCGCCGAGGTGGCGGCCCAGCTGATCGCAGAACTGGAGTAGTTACGTCACGAGGCAACCTTCGTGATGGTCACCGAGATGGTACGGCCGTTGGGGGCCGCGTAGCTGACCTCGTCACCCACGCGATGACCAAGCACCGCGGCACCCAGCGGCGACTGCGGCGAGACGGCCTGGTCAACGGAGGAGTCGGTGCCGAGAATCTCCCTCGACCCGAGCAGGAAGGTCTCCGTGTCGTCATCATCGCCGAAGAACGCGACGGTGACGATGCGACCGGGGCTGACCTCCTCGGGGTCGCCCTGAGCCTCGCCCACCTGGGCGCTTCGCAGGAGATGTTCGAGCTGACGGATGCGCCCCTCCATCTGCCCCTGCTCCTCACGGGCGGCATGATAGCCGCCGTTCTCGGAGAGGTCGCCCTCCTCGCGGGCTGCGGCGATCCTGGCGGTCACCTCGGGGCGACCCACGGTCTTAAGGTGAGTGAGTTCAGCCTCGAGCTTGTCGTGGGCCTCCTGGGTGAGCCACACCGTTTCGGCTTTGGTTTCGGACATCCCGACATGCTAGCACCGGGGCTTCTAAACCCAAGGCGAGCTGAATTCGGCCGCTTCGCCCATGACCCGACAGAATGTCTTCCATGACCTCGCACCCCAAGGGCCCATTGCGCCTACTGCACGTGCACGCCCACCCCGATGATGAGTCGAGCAAGGGCGCTGCAACCACCGCCAAGTACGTGGCGGAGGGCGTGGAGGTCATGGTCGCGACCTGTACCGGCGGCGAACGCGGCGACATTCTCAACCCGGCCCTGGCCGGCGATCCCGAGATCCTCGAGAACCTGCCCGCCATCAGGGCAGCAGAGATGGCCCGCGCCCGCGAGATCCTGGGGATCAAGCAAGTGTGGTTGGGTTTCGTCGATTCCGGCCTGCCGGAGGGAGATCCCCCGCCACCACTGCCCGAGGGATGTTTCGCCCTGCAGGACGTCACGGAGGCAGCGGGGCGGCTGGTCAAGGTGATCCGCGACTTCCGTCCGCACGTCGTGACCACCTACGACGAACGCGGAGGCTACCCACATCCCGATCACATCCAATGCCACCGCATCACCGTCGAGGCGTTCACAGCGGCGGCGGATCCGTCTCTGTGGCCGGAACACGGCACCGCCTGGCAGGCGGCAAAGCTGTACTACCACATGAGTTTCCACCGGCGCAGGTTCGCGGCCCTGGACGCGCTGATGCACGAGCAGGGCCTCTCCCCCAGCCATCCCGCACCGGCCCGCGACGACGATCCGTTCTCGGATGGCCGCCTGACCACGTTCGTCAACTGTGCCCAGTACTTCGGTGTGCGAGACGAGGCGCTGCGGGCGCACGCCACGCAGATCGACCCTGATGGGCCCTGGTTCGCGGTGCCGCTTGCGATTCAGCAGGCGGGCTGGCCGACGGAGGACTACCAGCTGGTGGTCTCGAAGGTGCCGACGATGATCCCGGAGGATGACCTGTTCACCGGGTTGCGGGAGGTTCCTCTGGTACCGGAGTTCATCATCTGACCCTCACCCCGTCCGGCCCCCGCTCTCCGGGTTTGCTGGCCTTCTCGTAGGTTTGCTGGCGTTGTTCACGTTTGCCTGCGCTGTGAGGCCAGCGAACATCACTACGGCCAGCAAACCGCGCCAGCGGCGCCAGGGTCAGGCCCGCCGGGTGGCGGGGTCGCTGCCGTGGAGGAACTTCGCGGCGATGAAACCACCGATGGCACCACCGAGGTGTCCTTGCCACGAGACCCCCGACGCGCCGGGCAGCACGCCCAGCAGGATCGAGCCGTAGAAGAAGAACACGGCCACCGACAGCGCGATCTCCCAGAAGTTGCGGGTGAAGAAGCCTCGCACCAGCAGGTAGGCGAGGTATCCGAACACCAGGCCAGAGGCGCCCAGGGTGATGGCGTTGGAGGGTGCGATCAGCCAGACGGTCAACCCGGAGGTGACGACGGTGATGAGGGTGACCGCCAGCCAGCGTCCCGGACCCGCCAGCCAGGTGAGCAGGCCGAGGATCAGGAACGGCACCGAGTTGCTGATCAGGTGCGGAAAACCGAAGTGGAGCCACGGGGCTGTGAGGATGTGGGGCAGTGATCCAAGATTCCGGGCGATGATGCCGAGCCGATCCAGGGAATGGAAGGACGCGCTATCGATGATCTCCAGCACCCACATGAGCGCGAGTAGACCACCGACGACCACGACACCGGGCTTGACCCCTTCCAGGGAACGACGATCAGCAAAGCTCTGGGTGCTCATGCCTCCAGTGTGGCAGCATGTTCAAATTCTCCACGTCACATTATCCGTATGGATATTGCAGAACCGTCCCGCACATCGCCTCGGCGTGTGTCCGCGGGCGGGCGTTTCCCACCCACAAGATGGTTGAGCCGAGCTCACAGGTATCGAGTCGACACCATCCGGTAGCCGGATAGGGACGTGCGCACGATGCCATCTGGGGGCTCGCGGTATGGTGTCGACACGGGCAGTTCCTTCATCTGCGCCCGGCTCACCCGGCTTCGGGGAGGATGGTCCCGGATTCCGCGGAAGCCCTAAGCTTGACCCTCATGGCGAACCGACTCGCAGATTCCTCCAGTGACCATCTCCTCCAGTACGCCCATCATCCGGTGGACTGGTGGCCCTGGGGTCCTGAGGCGTTGGCGCACGCCGTGGAGACGGACAGGCCGATCCTGCTCAGCATCGGTTACGCATCGTGCCACTGGTGCCACGTGATGGGGAGTGAATCGTTCGAGAACCCGGAGGTCGCGGAGTTCATCAACACCCATTTCGTGCCGATCAAGGTGGATCGCGAGCAGCATCCCGTCCTGGACCAGGTGTTCATGACGGCCACGCAGCTGATGAACGAGGGCGCGGGCGGCTGGCCCTTGACGGCCTTCCTCACCCCAGAAGGACGCCCGTTCTTCACGGGCACCTATTTCCCACCCGAACCGCAACCGGGGCGCCCGTCATTCATGCAGGTCCTGCAGGCCCTGGCCGACACCTGGAAAAACAACCGGCCAACCCTGACCACGGGCGCGGATGTGGTGGCCGAACATCTGGCGGCCCTCTCTGCGGCGCCCCTGACGGACGACGCTCCCGAGGTCCACGAGGCCGTCGAGACGATCGCCGCTGACTTCGACTTGATCCACGCCGGTTTCGGAACCGCCCCGAAGTTCCCGTCCGCGACGACGCTGGATGCGCTGCTGGTACGCGGCGACGCCCGCAGCCTGGAGCTGGCTCAACGCAGCCTGGAGGCGATGGCGCGAGGCGGCATCTGCGACCAGATCGGCGGGGGTTTCCACCGCTACGCCGTCGATCCGGGCTGGGTGGTGCCGCACTTCGAGAAGATGCTCGACGACAACGCCCTGCTGCTGGGCACCTACATCCGCGGCTGGCGCCGCACCGCCGACCACGACGAGGGGCTGCGGGCGCTGCTGGAACGCACCGCCTACGGCATCGCCGGTTTCCTGGAACGGGAGCTGCGCGACGAGAACGGCGCGTTCATGGCGGGGCTGGATGCCGATTCCTGCGACATCCGAGGCGCCGTCTTCGAGGGCATCCACTACCTGTGGTCGCCGGAGCTGATCATCGACGCCCTGGGCGAGGAGGACGGCGACTGGGCCACCCGGGTTTTCCACGTCACCGCAGGCGGCACCTTCGGGGAGGGGCTCTCGACGTTGCAGCTGCGCGGTCGCCCCGATGTCGACAAGCTGGCGGAGGTCTCCGGGAAGCTCCTGACCGAGCGGGGACGCCGGTTCCCACCCGCCAAGGACCGCCTGATCGTGACCTCGTGGAACGCCCTGGCGATCTCGTCGCTGGTCGCGGGCGCCCTGATCTGGAACGAGCCGCACTGGCTGGACCTGGCCCGGGACGCGGCCCGCTACCTGGTGGACACGCATCTGGTGGACGGCGAGCTGCGACACTCGTCGCGGGCGGGGCAGGTCGACGATTCGTCTGCGACCGCCGAGGACCACGGCACCTTGGCCGACGCCCTCGCCACGCTGGCCGGAGCAACGGGTGAGGCCGCCTGGCTGCGTCACGCCGAGGTCCTCTGCGACCGGGCGGTGGAGCTCTTCGGGGCCGACGACGGCGGCTTCTTCGACGCGGCGGCGGGCGAGTTGTTCGTGCGCCCGCGCTCCCTGACCGACAACGTCACTCCGTCCGGGACGAGCGCTCTGGTGCGGGCGCTACGACGGGTGGGGTTGCTGGCGGAGCGTCCCGACCTGCTGGCGCGGGCCGACGAGGCGGCCACCACCACCTGGGCGACCGTGGCGGAGAACCCCCGGTTCGCGGGCTCCGCCCTGGAGGACCTGATGATCGCCGACGAGGCCCGCCGCGGCCTGAAACCTGCGATGGTCGTCGTCGCCTCCGACGATCCGTTCGACGAGCTGGCCCGCGCTTCCTGGCGGCTGGCGCCGGCGGGGTCGGTGATCCTGACCGCCCCGGCGAGCGCACAAGGTTTCGGTTCCTGGCTGGAGGGCCGCGAGAAACGGGCCGTGTACGTGTGCCGCGGACAACGCTGCTTCGACCCGGTGACCGAATACACCGAGCTGAAAACCCCCCTCTGGCATCGGGCATGACCCAGTCTCTTTCCCCTGGCGGCCAGGAAGCACACGAGGGAATGAACCTGAACCGCACCGTGGCAAGCCTGCTGGGTTCCCTCGTGATCTGGGGTGCCGTGGCGGGGGTCTGCCTGTGGTTCCTCGACTACCGGAGCCTGTTCCGCGGGGGATATGAGCTCGTCACGTTTCGTCACGCTCAGCTCGGGCTCGCAGCCTTCTCAGGGTGGCGGGCACTCGAGGCCCTCCGTGAACTGCTGATGCCTCCCGAGGCGGATTCACCGATCCGACGCTGGACACGGTGGATCCCCCTCACCTGGCTGAGCCTCCTGATGTGTCTCGCATCCTTGCTGGCGATGCTTCACTTCCCCGAGGCTTTACTGGAGGCCAGCTGGTTGCGCCCGACCAACAGCTACAAATCCCACCCTTTGCTGCCGCCCTTTTTCATACCTGTGATTGAACTGACCATCGGCTCGCTCGGTTTGGTCTGGATCTGGAGCTGCACTTGTGGCATCAACCGGCCCGTGGCGGCACCTCGACGCGTCATGAAGAAAGAGGAAAGGCTCAGGGATTTCCTTGTCACCTCGCAGAAGGTCCGTTTCGCGGCTGCCGCGATGATCGCAGGCGCCGTCGCCCTGGGAGCCACCCTGCTCGGACCGGTGGCGAGGTCTGCGGGACCGTTGGCGAGTCTGTCGGCGCCCTGGCCTGCGAGCATGTGGGTTCTGGGAGGCGCGGGCATCGCGGCAATTCTGGTCTCGGCGACGTGGTTCTTCTGCCGCACCCGGCAGGGACATGATCCCTATCTGGTGGTGACGTGGGTCGATTACTTCGCCATCATCGCGGCGATCGCATCACTGCTGATGGTATTCACGCTCCTGCCGGAGGCGTGGCGCCTTTTTCCGCTCACCCATGTCTAACGGTGTGCGGTCACGAAACGTCTCGCTGCACCCTGGCGCGTGATTGCGGATACGTCACCGATCATCTGCCCGGTGGCGTCGCCCTCCCACGCTGGATGGGTCACGCCCTGGCTGGCGCTGCCACCACAGGAATCGCATGTCGCTTCGGTTCAGAACACCGCCAGTCCAATTGCAACCCCGTGACAGATCGCAGCCGCGATGGTGCAGGCGTGGAAGACCTCGTGGAATCCGAAGAGGCGGGGGTTGAGACGCGGGCGACGGGTGCCGTAGGCCAGTGCACCGAGCGAGTAGACCAGGCCGCCGGCACACATCAACAGCACCACCGCTGGGCCTCCCGCGGTCCAGAACTCACCCAACCAGCCGAGGGCCGCCCACCCCATCGCCACGTAGAGCAGCGTGTACAGCCAGCGTGGCGCACCCACCCAGCAGATTCTGAAGACGATCCCGAAAGCCGCGATCCCCCAGATCAACCCCAACAGCACCCAGCGGGATCCACCGTCGAGGAGGGTGAGGGTCAGCGGGGTGTAAGTGCCGGCGATGAAAACGAAGATGTTGGAGTGGTCGAGACGACGAAACACCGCCATCGTCGGCTCGTTCCAGTTGCCGCGGTGATAGGCAGCCGAGATGCCGAACAGTTGTACCCCGCTCAGGGTCCACACGGCGCAGCCGATCCGCCCGGGAAGGGTTGGGGCCAGGGCCGTCAGTACCAGGCCGGCGATCAGCAGGGCGGGCGCGAAGCCCAGGTGCAACCAGCCCCGCATGAGGGGCTTGCGGGGCCACTGTCCGCCGTCACTCACGACGGCGACGCTTTCTTCGGGCTTGTCGACTACAGCAATCATCACACATCTACGCTTCCGTAACTTACGTCTCCGTAGGTTACTCCCGGAGGGCCCGGAAACCAATCCTCGCACCCCGACTGGACCGGTTGTGGAGGGTGGGTCTCGCTAGAGTGACGCCATGGCACGCCCCCTCAAAGAACTCATCGCCCCCGACTGGGCCGAGGCCCTGACCGACGTGGAGGACCAGATCCACGCCATGGGAGATTTCCTCCGCCAGGAGCTCGCGGAGGGACGCAGCTACCTGCCTGCCGGCGACAACGTGTTGCGCGCTTTCAGTCGACCACTGGCCGATGTGCGGGTGCTGATCGTCGGGCAGGACCCATACCCGACCCCGGGGCATGCGGTTGGTCTGTCGTTCTCCGTCGCCGCGGATGTGCGCCCCATTCCTCGTAGCCTGCAGAACATCTACCAGGAACTCAACGACGACCTCGGTATCCCACCCGCCCCGCACGGCGACCTGAGCGCCTGGTTCGAGCAGGGCGTCCTGTTGCTGAACCGGGTGCTGACCGTCTCCCCCGGCAAGGCCGGATCGCACCGCGGCAAGGGCTGGGAGGCCGTCACCACCGCCGCCATCACCGCCCTCGCGGAGCGCGGCGGGCCGTTGGTGGCGATCCTGTGGGGTCGCGACGCGCAGTCCACCCGTTCCCTGCTGGGCCAGACCCCCGTCATCGCCAGCGCCCACCCGTCGCCGCTGTCGGCGCGCAACGGGTTCTTCGGGTCGAAACCGTTCAGCCGCGCGAACGAGGCCCTCGTGTCGCAGGGTGCCGAGCCCATCAACTGGGACCTCAACAACACCTGAGAATCGGTTTCGGCGCATCTCAACCGGTTCCACGGCATGTGGGTCATCCGGCGAGGCCATTGCGGTGGGCCCACACCACCACCTGCACCCGGTCCCTGGCGCCGATCTTGGGCAGAATCCGGGTCAGGTGGGATTTCACGGTGCTGGTCTCGACCACGAGTTCGGTCGCGATCTCCGCATTCGACATGCCCGCGGCGAGAAGTTTCACGATCTCCAGTTCCCGGGCCGTCAGCTTCCGGATCTCGGTTGTGTTTCCGGCGGGCGCGTGACGGCGGGCGAACTCCGCGATCACCCGGCGGGTGACGGTGTGGTCCACCAACCCGTACCCAGCGGCGAGGCGACGGACGGCGTCGACCAGTTCCTCCGGTTCGCAGTCCTTGAGGATGAATCCGTCGGCCCCGGCCTCCAGCGCACCGAAGACATCGGCGTCCAGGTCGAAGGTGGTGACCACGAGCACGGCAGGGCTTCCGTCCTGACGGGAGGCAACGATCTGCCGGGTGGCCGTCAAACCGTCCCCGGCGGGCATCCGCAGGTCCATGCACACCACGTCGGGGCGTTCACGAGCCACCACGGCGACGGCCTCCCGACCGCCCGCGGCCTCACCCACGACGGCGATGTCGCCGTGTTCCTCCAGCAGAACGCGGAACCCCGCCCGCACCACCGCCTGGTCGTCCACCAGCACCACTCGAATCACCGTTCCTCCTCGTCCTCCCCGCCGATCACCGGCACGACGAGCCGGACCCGCCAGCCGCCTTCCGGGGTGGGACCGGTCTCGAGGGTTCCCCCGGCCGCGACCGCCCTTTCCCGCATCACCTTCAGGCCGACACCCCCTGTCCTGGACTCCCCTTGACGCTGCGCGGAACCATTGACGATGGTCGTCTCCAGCTGGTCGCCGGTCTGCGTGACCTCGATCCGCAGCCACGCTCCCGGGGCGTGTTGCAGGGCGTTGCTGATGGCCTGCTGCACCACCCGGTAAACGGCCATGTCGACGATCGGGGACAGCACGGGTCGCGGGAACGGAGGAATGAAGGACACCTCGACCCCGAGGTCGCGGGTGGCGGCGATCAGCTCCGGCAGGTCGCGCAGGCCCGCCACGGGGGTGGCGTTCTCGCGCAGCAACCCCACCACCGACCGCAAGCCGTCGAGGGTTTCCTTGCTCTGTGCTCTCAGCTGCACGGCGGCCTCCTTGGCGGCCTCGGGGTCGCGGTCGATGAGCCGCCCAACCGCCGCGGACTGCACGACGATGCCCGCCAGATGATGGGCGGCGACGTCGTGCAGTTCCCCAGCGACCCGGCGACGTTCGTTGATCAGGGCCAATGCAAGTTGGTGCTGGTGTTCGCGGACCTCCCAGTCGCGCTGCTGCTGCATGCGCTGGGTCCGGCTGGCCAGCATCACCCCACCGAGCACCGGCACCAGGTAGAAGGAGAGCTTACCGAGCACGAAGGTGACGCCCTCCGCCCACCGCCCCGGGTCCGGGGAATCCCGCACCACGACAACCACGACCTCGGCCAGTCCCAGGATCCCAGCCAACAGCCCGCCCCGCAGGGGTGGCAACCGGAGCCCGATACCGAATCCAGCAACCGCCTGCGCCACCCAGGCGAAAGTGGCTCCTCTGGGCATCAACACCATCATGGCCAGTTGCTCTCCCCAGACCAGGAGCTGGCACACCACGGGGTGGCGGCGCCACAGCACCAGCGCGATCCCCTGCACGCCTCCCAGGCACACCAGGGCCGCATAGTTCTCCCGGGGCAGGGAGCCATAGCCCAGGGCCAGCGCAGTTGCCTGGAGAATTCCGCAGCCGGCGGCCAGCAGCAGGTCACCGCGACGGATCGGGACGGGGGTGTTCACGGCGTCATTCTTCCGCACTCGGTGAGGAAAGCTCGGGTCACCTCGTTGATCCTGGTGTGCTGCTCGCGATGAACGTAGTGGCCGGCATCGAGGGCCTCGACCCGGTGGCACTGGCCCTCACCCGCGTACGCACGCAACGCCTCCCCGCCCTCCCGCTTCTCCCGGTCCCTGCTGGCAAACACCAGCACCGGCAGGTCCTGGGTGAACCGAAGCTCCTTGGTCTGCTCGAGGGCCTCCCTGAGGCTCTTTCTCTGCCGCACCATCTCCGGCGACATCGCATTCCAGCTGGTCAGCATCGCCTGCTTGTCCACATTCTCCCTGCTGTAGCCCTGCTCCAGCAAGGACGAATCCACGCCACGAATCGCCTGCACCACCCGCACGCCACCAAGACGCGCCAGAGTGGTCAAGACCCCGGAGAGAAAGCTGGCCCAATCGTCTTCCGGTGGCGAGGCGGTGACGGGATTCGTCGGGTCGAGACCCACGAACCCGCTCACCTCGCCGGGAAACATCTCGATGAACTTCTGGGAGTACAAACCCGCGAGCGAATGCCCCATCAGCACGTACGGACCCGGCACCCCCGCGCCGTGCAGGGCGGTGTGCACATCCCTGGCGACATCCCCCGGCAGCATCGGGGAGTCCGACCCCTCGCTCCATCCGTAGCCGAAGGGCTCCACAACCGTCACCCTCGCCCACTGCGACAACTCCTGCGTCAGGGGTTCGAAATCAAGCACCGGCGCCGATGTGCCCAGCCCCGGGAGCAGCACAATGCTGGCCTCACCCTGGCCGACGGTGTAGACATGCATCCTGCGGCCGCCGACATCAACCATCACCCCCGGGGCCGGATTCGCCGCCCGTTCGCTGGCGGTCATGGCCATATCCGTGACCTTCATCACCCCGAGGAGCAGCACCAGCACCAACACCGCCACACCCAGCGCTCGCACGAACCGACGCTTCTTCCGAGAGCTCCCGGAGTTCGTGGCGTCCTCTTTCTCCGTGACCAGCCTGCGAGGGGCGTCGCCATTGTCCGCGTCAGACACGATTCCTCTACCTTTCGTCGTCGGCCACCGCCGGTTCCTGGGTCTTCTCATCCGCACCGGGGAGCATCAGATGCTGATGTCCCAGGACAAAGCGTTTCCGCTCCACGCCCACCAGGCCATGCCGATCAGGCCCAGCAGCAGGAGCGATGCCATGACGATCCTGCGCCACCCGGCCCTGCCTTTCACGGCACCGAACAGGTCCAGGATGGCGGGGATGATCGCCGCCACGCCGAGCCACTGGAGCACCTGGATGGGTCGCACGACCCCCGGGGTCGGCAGAGCCGTGACATTCAGCGTGAGCACGAGAGCCAGCCATCCGGCCACGGCACCTATCGCCAGGACCGCACCGATTCTGGCCATCCGTCCGGCCCGGGGCAGCGGATCAGCTGCCTGTCGCCCGTCACGAATGGCCCAGCGCCGACGCAGCGCCCCGATGGGCCAGGCAACGATGACCAACAACAACACCAGTGAAGAACCAACCAACACCGGCAACAGCGCCTGCTGCGCTGGGGTCTGCGGGATGAAGGAACGAACGGTTGCCCCGATTCGCACCACCTTGCCGTCCTCGACCTGCGCCGCAATCCGGGTGGAGCCATCGGTCTTCTGCCACACCCACGGTTCGACCATCACGTACTCATCCTTGCCGACCATCAGGTGTCCATTGTCCAGAGCAGTGACCGCGGTGCTCCCCATCATCAGCCACGGCATCATCCAGGTAGTGAATGACGTACGAGTCGTGATGTAGGTCCCTGCCACCTGCTGGGCATGGTGTTTCGCCTCATCACGTGAAACCCGTGGTTGGTTCTCGTCCCCCGGGTAGTAGCGATCAGCGAATCCCGCCATCAGATCGGAGCGAATGATACTGGTAACGGTCCCGTCGCCTTCCCCATCGCCGTTGAGCGATATGAAGACCCCCGTCCCCTCGTCGGGGTAGATGTGAAACATGCTGTGGTACGAAGGAAGATCACCACCATGCCCGATGATCCTGTGGCCCTGACGACTCTCGTCGTAATACCCCAACCCCATAAAACTGGCCTTGGACAGATTCCCGAGCGACTCAGACCCCAACCCGGGAGACCACATCTGTTCCCATGTGCTCTCCTGCAGAAGTTTGGGTGAGCGTTCCAGCTGGGCGATCATGAACGTGGCCATGTCCGGCCCCGATGTCGTCATGCCACCTTCCGGTGCCGCCGCGGCCGTGAACGCCGAGCTCGGCCCATCAGTGGTCTTGTACCCACGAGCCAAACGATCCTCCAGACCGGCCGGAAGGGGCTGCTCAAACGTCGAGGAATCCATGCCCAACGGTTCAAAAATGTGGCGCTGAATGTATTCCTCGAACCGCTCGCCGCTGACCTGCTGCACGATGTGACCCGCCAAGGCCATGCCGTAGTTCGAATAGGCGGGGGTGGTTCCGGGAGCGAAGACCTGCACCGGAGGATCGGTCGTCACAATTCCCGCCAGGTCCTCGCCCCGCTCAGGAGCGAGTAGAACCCCGCCATAGCGCTCCTCGAATCCAGCGGTGTGAGTGAGAAGATGCCGCAGCGCGATGTTCCCCGGGAACCTCCGTTCGATCTTCACATCCACGTAGGTGCTGATGTCGGCGTCGAGGTCGAGTTTTCCCTGCTCGACGAGCTGCATCACCGCGATCGACGTGGGGATCTTCGAGATCGACCCCGGGCGGAACAGGGTCCGTTCCGGATCCACCGGCTTCAGCTCCCTACCATCGGCGCCGGTGTCGGCGTAGCCGTAGCCCCGATTCGTCACCACTTGACCGTCGTGAACGACCGTCACGATCGCACCCGGAATCTTCCCATCGTTCAGGGCTGCCGGGATCTTCCCGTCCAACCAGGCATCCAGATCCGCCTTGGTCAGATCGTGCTTCCCTTCGGGGGCCGTCACACGGGGACCTGGAGCTGCCGTTCTCCCGGAACTGCACGCCCCCACGAGCACCGTCGCGGCGATGAGAAACCCTGCCGCCACACGTCTCAACACTCTCATTGTCGCTCCTTTTCACTCACGTCTCCATGCTTGCGGTGCTGACGTGAAAGCCGCTACGTGCCCGGGAAGGAACCTCACCTGCGACCTGCGACGCAAGAGCTCCTCCCCCGGCAGGCACCACCAGGTGATCCGGAGTCTGCTGTCGTGCACCGAGTCCTGGGCCAACTACGCAGCGGTCCTCGACGACCGCTGAGATGCGGATCTGCTGGGCCGACGAAACGTGGGAGGACCACCTCTGGTGGCAGGCCCAGGACCGCCGGACCCTCACAAGCGTCAACTCCCTGATCCGGGACATCGCTCGCAACGGAAACGAGGGACTGGGCAAACCAGAAGCACTGGACACCACCTTTCCGGCTCCTGGTCCCGGCGTATCACTGAGAAGCATCGACTGGTCTATCGGATCGCCGACACCAAGATTCAGATTGCCGCGGGCAGCTACCACTACGGGCGATGACGGCCCCTGGTCCAGAGGTCTATTCACCTAGTTGCGGAGCTTTCACGCCCGCTCGAACCGCCAACAGCGGGCTGAGAGCGCTGAGTGTTGCAGAACCGGGGAACGCGTCCTGAAGGCGGGTTTGTTTCCTAGCCCTCAGCGGTGGTTTCGACACGGACCGCTCATTCCTCACAGCCCGGCTCAACCAGCGTCAAAGAAGACGTGCCTCATAGACTGACTTTCATGGAGATTGATGTCCTCGGATGGCTCAGCGGTCGCCGGAACCCCCAGCTCGTGACCGCCGACGACGCCCTGCCCGGGCGTGACACGCCTGTCCTGGGCACCATGCCCCGACATGCCGTGCTCGGCCTGCGCCTGGACGAGGTCCCTGAGGGCTGTGAGGTCGCCTATTTCGCGATGGGGTGCTACTGGGGTGAGGAACGGCTGTTCTGGAGCACCGACGGCGTGGTCAACACCGCCGTCGGGTTCATGGGAGGCTTCACCCCGAACCCCACATATCGCGAGACCTGCACCGGACGCACCGGACACACGGAAACAGTTCGGGTGGTCTTCGACCCGTCACGCATCAGCTACGAGGACCTGCTGAGGATCTTCTGGGAGAACCACGACCCCACCCAGGGCTTCCGGCAAGGCAACGACATCGGCACCCAATACCGGTCCGCGATCTTCCCGGTCGATGCCGCCCAGCACGCGGCAGCCATCGCATCCCGCGATGCCTTCCAGACCCGCATGACCGAAGCCGGATTCGGCGAAATCACCACAGAGATCACCAATGGCGCCACCTTCTACCACGCGGAGGAGGAACACCAGCAGTACCTGCACAAAAATCCGGGAGGCTATTGCCCGAACCACGCCACCGGAGTCGCATGCACATGATGGTTCTCACCCCAAAGAATGACCTGGATCAGGACATGGGTTTTGCGACCCGATCCAGCACTGCCCCTAGAATGAACCGGTGAATCTGCGCCGCGTCATCGTCATCGCGATGGTCGTGCTGCTCGCAGGATGCGCGTCCACATCTGATCCCGCCCCCTCCCCGACCCCCTCCGTTGCCATCTCCGTGAGCGCAACCCCGGATGCGAACGTCACACCGACACCGACGGTGGCCTTCCCAGTACCGATGAGCGTCACTCAGGACCTCACTACGGGCGGTGCGAAACAGATCGTGCGCCGCATGATGGAAATCACGAACAACCGCCCCGCATTGAAACTCGATGTTTCGACCTCCGAGGTGACCCTCACGGTGCTGGACACAACCCAGAAACCGTTCACCCTGCGGTGGCGCGCCAATCAGATCACCCCTGCGGATTCCGACATCCAATACCTGGGACAAACCACCTTCCGCCCAACCGATTATCCACTCGGAAACATCAACGATTTGTTCGATACCGCCACTCGCATGGGAGCGACAGGGATGGAAAAGATCATGCAGATCGTCGAGCAGCGCTCCGGCGAGGTCTACCTCACCGTCACCACAATCCCCGAGACGAAAACCGTGTTCTTTGAGAAGGACGGCACCCCGGTGCGCAACCTCGGCTACACATCCGTGGCGGACCTGACCGACGGCCTGGCTGCCGTCATCGCTGGAAGCCGCGCCGCCACACAGATCGGTTTCGGACCCAACACCGGGTACTGGATCGACCTGCCGGCGAACAACGGCATCACCGAACGACGCATCCGTTCCGCCGCACTGCCGGTGTACACGACCAGAATCAAGGAGGCGTCCTCCCTCACCCCCTTCGATCCGACCCAACTCGACGCCCTGGTGTTGGCGCGTTCAATTCAGAAGTTCAATTCCGGTTCCAAGGCGGAGTGCAAAATCGAGGTGGACAACCGTTACAGGCAAAAAACCCCGATCATCCGCTACGACTGCGGTGGCAAGGTGCATTTCACAGCCCCCGACGGCACCGAGTACTCCGAGGATCAGCTGAGACAGTGAGCTCTCTGCTGTAAAGCCGGTTGAGTCAGCCGGCAGGAGAGAGGTCCCTCAGTCGAGCAGTCCCATGCGTTCAGCCTCGGCGCGCAGCGAATCGCGGGCCTCAGGCCTGGCCGCCTCGATCAGGCCCAGCGCCTGGTCGCGCTGGGAGGCCCCGAAGACGCGGGCGGTGTTTTGTTCCGTGACCACCCAGGACGGTTGCAGCGACGTCGTGGGCTCCGTCAGCTTGGGAACGATGGTGGAGCGGTTGGCTTTCGGGTGCCATGACTTCAACGCGATGATCGCCTGCCCGCCCGGGGACTGCAGGGCCCCGACGATGAAGTCGGCCTGCCCTCCGGTACCGGAGATGATGCGGTCGTTGACGCGGGTGGCGTTGATGGCCCCGAACAGGTCGACCTGCAGCGCGGTGTTGATGCTAGTCACCGCCGGTTGTCGGGCGATGTTCCCGGGACTGTTCGTGGTTTCGCAACGCAGCAGCCGCAGCTGCGGGTTGTCGTCGGCCCAGGCGTAGAGCTCCTCGGAACCGTAGGCGAAGGTCGCGGTGATGGGGTGGGTCTCGTCGAGGGCACCGGAACGCAGCAGCCCGAAGAAACCATCGGCCATCAGCTCGGTCCACACCTTGAGTCCACGGCTGTTCCGCAGCGCCTGCATCACCGCCTCCGGCAGCGCACCGATGCCGAGTTGGAGCGTGGCGCCGTCGGGCACCATCGCCGCGAGCCTCTCCCCGACCGCCGCGGACTCGTCGTCGATCTTGCCCTCGGGTGCCACCGGCACCGGCTCGGCGATCTCGACGGCCAGGTCGATGTCGTCGATCGACAGCACCCCGTCGCCGTGGATGAACGGCAGGTTCTCGTTGATCTGCGCCGCCAGGACCGCGCCGCGCTGTTTCGCGGCGTCGATGGCGCCTGGCAGCACCTGCACCTCGATGCCGAGACTGACCTTCCCGTCAACGACCCGCGAGGTCTGCACCGCGACGACATCCGGAGGCAGCGCCCCACGAAACAGCTGGGGAGTGGTGGACAGCCGCGCCGGGTAGTAGTCGACCCGAGGATTCCCGCGCAGCCCGGAACCGACGAAGGTGGTTTCAAGCCGCACCCCTTCGCGGTCCGGCAGCGCGCCGAGCCCGTTGACGATGAACAGTCGGTACTCGGGAATGGCCGCGTCCAGCAACCCGAGCAGGGCACGTGGGGTACCGAAACTGCCCTGGGTGACGATGCGGGGATTCCCGGGCAGCTCGGGCAGAGCAGCGGCCAGCTGCTCGGGGGCGACGATTCTCACTTCAGCCTCACAGGTCCTGGGTGTCGAAGGTGTTGCAGGAGGAAGGATTACCGGAATCGAAGCCCACACTCAACCAGCGCTGCCGTTGCTCGGAGCTGCCGTGGGTCCACGACTCGGGGTTGACGAATCCACCCTGTTGTTTCTGGATGTGGTCGTCGCCGACGGAACGGGCCGCATCCGCGATGCGCAGCAGGTCGTCCTTGCTGACCGCCTTGATCGGCGAGTTCGAATCCTTCATGACCTGGTTGAACACCACCCCGGCGTAGCAGTCGGCCTGGAGTTCGAGCCGCACTTGCGCGGAATCAGCTCCGGTACCGCGCGTGACCTTGCGCATGGTTCCGTCGAGATTCTGGATGTGGTGCCCGAACTCGTGGGCGACGATGTAGAGCTCTGCTGCGTCCCCGCCGGAGGCTCCGAGCTGTTTGAGGAGCTGTCCGACGTAGGAGTCGTCGATGTAGACGGTGGAGTCACCGGAACAGTAGAACGGCCCCATCTCGGTTTGACCCACCCCGCAGGCGGTATTGATGGTGCCGGAGAACAGCTTCACCGTGGCGTACTTGTAGTTCGTTGCCGTTTTCGACCAGTAGCTCTGCAGGACCTTCTCGTAGAGCAGCCAGCGGCACTCGCGGTTGGTGTTGACGTTGACGTCCTTCTGTTTGCAGTGGTCGAGATCACTGCCCTGCACCACCGGTTGGGTGTCCTGGCCCGAACTGGATCCGAGCAGGTCGGAGACGTTGATGCCGAACCGCGGGCCGACGAAGACGACCAGCAGCATCAGCACCAACCCGCCGACGCCACCGCCCAGGGCCATCCGGCCACCACCTCCGCCTCCCGATGCGCGTTGAGTACGCGAATCAGACAGGTCAACGCTGTCGCGATAGTCCATGTGCCACCTCCTCTGACCAGTTCAGCCTAGCCGGGCCGGGCACTCGACACCCTCAGGACGCCAGGACCCCACGCAGACTCTCGGCGAAGTTCCGCGCCTGCACCGGCGCCAGGTCCCCGTATTGCAGCAGCAATGCAGGCGGATGGTCACGCATCGCGAAATCCCCCAACGTCGAGACCCGATACCCGAGGTCCTCCAGCCGCATCTGCACCACCAGCTCGTCGACCCTCTCGGGCAGGTGCAGCACAAGTTCCGTGCCACTCGGATCGCCGAAGATCCGCACATCGGGCACCAGCTTGCCCAGTGCCGTGAGCAACGCCGCCCGGCGTTCCCCAAACAACGCGAGTGCCCTGTTGCGGTGTCGATACATGGCACCGGAGGACATGTAATGGGCCAGCGCCCGCGCCGAGAAGTCGGAGACCATCGCGACGTCCGCGGCGCGCCTGCGGAACTCGTCATCAACTACCAGCCACACCAGCCCCAACTCTGGGGTGATGAGCTTCGAGGAGGAACCGATATAGATCACCCTCGCGCCCTCCCCCGCCATGGAGAACAGAGTCGGCTGGGGGGCATGCCCGTAGGTGAACTCGGCGTCAAGGTCGTTCTCGATGATGACCCCACCGACCCGAGCCGACCACTCCAATAATTCCCGGCGACGCTCAGCACTCATCGCGACCCCTGTGGGCCACTGCCGCGCCGGCGTGACGTACACCACCTTGTCGGCGCCGGTCAGCATGTCAATCCTGAGGCCTTCCTCATCCACGGGCACGCAGTGCACCCGACATCCCTCGTTGATGAGGTGTCGCTGCACCCTCGGATATCCGGGATCCTCGATGGCGACCCCGCAGCCTCGCAGCTCCAGCCCGTGGACGATGTCCGCGATCACGCTTCCAATGCACGGTCGTAACACGATCCGGTCAGGTTCCAGCACCATTCCACGAAAGGAACGCAAGTGGTCGCTGAGCGCCTTCCGCAGGGCCGCGATGCCGCTCGTCGTCTCGAATGGATCAATGGCCTCCCGCCACGCCCGGTTCCAATCCCGCAGATTGATCATGGAGTTGTCCGCTCCCCCGGGAACAGTCAAGTTCACCGATGGGACGGCATCGATCTGGCTCCTGGCCGTTGTTCCCTCAGCCTCGGGTGGGCAACCTTGCAGCAGATCCCGCGCGCCCTGACTGATGCGGGTGCCGCTGCCCTGCGAGGACGTGACCAGGCCCAATCCGCCGAGAATTTCATAGGCCTCGACGACACAGGAACGTGAGATGTCGTACTCCTCGGCGAATCTCCTGGACGAGGGCAAGGGGTCGCCGTCGACGAGGCTGCCGTCCTCGATCCCACGTCTGATCGCCGCGACGACGCGATGGGAAATCGGCGTGACCCCGGGATCGAGGACCAGGCGCTGCTGGATTGGTAGTGCGGTCCTTGCCATGCCAGACAGGCTACCCAGCGGTCGAGTCCCTCGGGCCGATTGAGACCCAGCCTGCAGGAAACTGGCTCAACGGACACCACCGGGACCACCCAAGAGGCACCGCTCCATCCCTCAAAGTGGTCTGCCGTTTTCGTGCTAAGTGGTCTGGGAAACTTCCTGCTGGATCGGCAGCATGTTCCTGTCCGTGGGTGCACGGGTGGCCGTGGGCGGCCTTGTGACGCGGATGCGAGTGGGATCCCACCACGGGGTCCGGACAAGATAACGGGACGGCATGGGAGTCGCAGTGGGCATCAACGAGATCATCCTTTGGATATTGATGCTGTGCATGGTCCTCGGCGGCATAGACCGGGCCATCGGAAACAAGTTCGGTCTGGGCGAACAGTTCGAGGAAGGCTTCAACGCCCTCGGTCCCCTGGCACTCGCCATGGTCGGCATCATCTCGCTCTCACCGGTGCTCGCGAAGCTGCTGGGGCCGATCATCAACCCGGTCTACTCACTCGTCGGCGCTGACCCCGCAATGTTCGCGGGTACCCTACTGGCCTGTGACATGGGCGGCTGGCCCCTGGCCCAGCAGATGACGGCAAACCCGCAGGCGGCGCAGCTGTCGGGTCTGGTACTCGGCTCCATGATGGGCGCGACGGTCGTGTTCACGATTCCCGTCTCCCTCGGGATCATCGAGAAAGACGACCGCGGTTTCCTGGCCAAGGGAATCCTGGCGGGCATCTGCACCATTCCCGTCGGCGTGTTGATCTCCGGTCTGATCGCGGGCTTCCCGATCGGCATGGTGCTGATCAACCTCATCCCCATCGTCGCTGCCGCTCTGCTCATCGCTTTCGGTTTGTGGCGCTTCCCCAACGCCATGACCACAGGCTTCGAGTGGTTCGGCAAGATCCTGCTCGCCATCATCACCGTCGGTCTCATGATCGCGGTTTTCGAAGAGGTGCTGCACATCAAGATCATGCCCGCGGGGTGGGAACTCACACCCGTCACCAAGGGCCTCGAAACGGTCGGGCTCATCGCCATCGTGCTGCTGGGCGCCTTCCCTGCGGTCTTCCTCATCATCAAACTGGCCAGCAAACCCCTCGGCAAGGTGGGCAAGCTCATCGGAATCAACGACACCGCAGCCGGCGGCATGATCGCCACCTTGGCCAACAACATCCCGATGTTCCAGGTCATGAAGGACATGGACAACCGCGGCAAGGTGGTCAATTCCGCCTTCGCGGTGAGTGCCGCCTTCGCCTTCGGCGACCATCTCGGTTTCGTGGCCGGGGCGGAGTCCAGCATGATCGCCGCAGTGATCGCCGGCAAACTTGTGGCGGGCATCGCCGCTGTCGCCCTGGCGCTGCTGTTGTTCGGCAGGTCCCTGCCCAAGGCAGAGGAGGCCCCGGCACCGGAGGCACCCGAAACAGCCGCCGAGGGGGCCTGAGACGATGCGGATCGCTCGTGTGATCGGCTCCGCGGTCTCGACCATGAAGCCGGACAACATTCGGGGCTCAAAGCTCCTGATCCTCAGGGCCGCCACCCCCGACAACGAACTCTACGGTGATCCCTTCGTGGCGGTGGACATGGTCAGCGCAGGCGCTGGGGAGCTCGTCCTGGTGGCCGATGGAAGCGCTGCCCGTCGCGGCCTGGACAACGACAACGCCCCCGTCGACTCGGTGATCATGGCGATCCTCGACTCCTTGGAGGTCGAGGGTTGCGTGACCTTCAGGAAGCTTTGATCCCATGGCAACGAAATCCAGGGAGATGCTCAGCGTCGGGATCGACATCGGAACGACGACGAGTCAGCTCGTCCTCTCGCGCCTGTCGGTCAGCAACCACGCGCGCGTCGGCCTGGTACCGCGCCTCGACGTCGACGAGCGCACGGTCCTCTACCAAAGCGAACCCCATCTGACACCGCTGTCAGCCCCTGACGAGATCAACGTCGGGGCGCTGGTGGGAATGATCCACCGCGAGTACGAACGCGCGAACATCGACTCCTCGCAGGTAGAGACCGGGGCGGTCATCATCACCGGCGAAACCGCCCGCACCCGCAACGCGGAAGCGATCCTCCAGGGTTTGTCCGATCTGGCGGGCGAATTCGTGGTCACCGTCGCCGGACCGAGCCTGGAATCCCAGATCGCCGGGCGCGGCTCCGGTGCCAGCGACTGGGCAGCCGAGCACTACGCCACCATCGTGAACGTCGACATCGGGGGCGGCTCCGCGAACGCGGCGATCTTCCGAGCCGGCAAACACGTCTCCTCCGCCGCGATCATGGTCGGCGGCAGGCAGGCCATGGTCAATCCCGACACCGGGGTGCTGGAGCATCTCAAACCCGGCGGCCAGGTGGTCGTCGAGACCCTCGGCCTGACCGACCTCGTGGTCGGCCAACCAGCTCCTGTGCCCGCTCTTCGACGCTTCACCGACGCGATGGCTGACGTCGTCACCGATCTGGTGCTCGGCACGACCTCCCCCTTGGCCGAGAAGCTGGCGCTCACCACTCCCCTCGACATCGACGGCCCGGTCGCGGCCTATTTCGTTTCCGGAGGGGTCGGTGCCGCCTATTACGCGAACCTGCCCTGCTCCACCATCCAGGAGATCGCCCGCTTCGGCGACGTCGGTCCCCTGTTCGCGCAGTCGCTGCGGGAGAATCCGCGCTGGCAACAGCTCCACGTCGAGGAACCCGGACAGACCCTGCGCGCGACCGTGCTCGGGGCCGCGAGCCAACAGGTGACGCTCTCCGGTTCCACGATCTGGGCCGAACGCGAGCATCTGCCGTTGAAGAACCTCCCGGTGATCGAACCGAGGCTGCTCGACGCCGTGCCCGAGTATCGCGATCCGGAAGGTGTCAGGCGCGCCGTCACCCGGGCCGTGAAGCGCTGGGACCGCGGAGAGGCGGACCAGGGGAATTTCGTGATCACTCTCGACCTGCCCCGACGGATGGACTACCCCCAGGTGATAGCCATCGCCACGGGGCTAGCGCTGTTCGCCGACGACTATCTGCCGCGGGGCAAGCCGCTGATCCTGGTCACGGAGGAGGACTACGGGCAGGTGCTTGGCCAGACGATCAAGTCGCGCAGCCCCGATCTGCCGGTCATCGTCGTCGACCAGATCGGTCTCGGAGAGGGCGATTTCATCGACATCGGGGAACCGCTGTTCGAGGGCCGGGTCGTCCCGGTCTCCGTGAAGACCCTCGTTTTCTACCAGTAGGACCTGAAAGGTGAAGGAAACAACCATGCGAAACGGTGTGAAGGAGGTGGCCTGATGCTGCTGCGCACGAAACTTTTCGGTGAAACCTACGAGTTTCGCGACCTGAAGGATCTGCTCGCCAAGGCCAACGAGGAGAAATCGGGTGATCAGCAGGCCGGTATCGCGGCCAAGACCGCGGCTGAACGGGTCGCGGCTCGGCTGATCCTGGCGGAGGTGCCGTTGAGTGCCCTGCGCGAAAACCCGGTCGTTCCCTACGACGAGGACGAGGTGACACGGGTCATCGACGACGCAGTCAACGAGACCATCTACTCGGAGATCAAGAACTGGACCGTCGGCGAGTTCCGTGAATGGATCCTCAACAACAACACCACCAGCGACATGATCTACCGCGTCAGCAACGCCCTGACCGGCGAGATGGTCGCCGCGGTCACGAAGCTGATGAGCAACCTGGACCTGGTGGTCGGCGGCAAGAAGATCCACGTGGTCAAGCACTGCAACAACACCATGGGCCTGCCGGGTACGCTCGCCTCCCGCAACCAGCCGAATCACCCCACCGATTCCGTCGACGGCATCCGTGCGGCCGCCTACGAGGGCCTGTCCTACGGATCGGGTGACTCGGTGATCGGCATCAACCCCTCCGATGACTCGGTCAGCAGCGTCAGTCGTCTGCTGGAGATGACCAAGGAGATCATCGACCGCTGGGAGATCCCCACCCAGAACTGTGTGCTGGCGCATGTCACCACCCAGATGGAGTGCCTCAAGCGTGGTGTGCCCGTCGGCTTGGTGTTCCAGTCGCTCGCGGGCTCGCAGAAGGCCATGGAAAGCTTCGGGGTCAGCATCGACATGATCGACGAGGCCTACGCGCTGGCGAAGAAGTACTGCTGGACTCCCGGACCCAACTACATGTACTTCGAGACCGGTCAGGGATCGGCGCTGTCAGCGGACGCGCACAACGACGCCGACCAGCTGTGCCTGGAGGCCCGCATCTACTCGATGGCCAAGCGATGGGACCCCTACCAGGTCAACACGGTCGTCGGGTTCATCGGGCCCGAATACCTCTACGACGCCACCCAGATCACCCGGGCGGGCCTGGAGGACCACTTCATGGGCAAGCTCACCGGGATCTCCATGGGATGTGACGTCTGCTACACCAACCATGCCAAGGCGACGCAGAACGACCTGGAGAACCTTGCCGTGCTGTTCGCCGCCGCCGGTGGCAGCTTCATCATGGGCGTACCGCAAGGCGACGACTCCATGCTGTCCTACCAGTCCACCAGCTACCACGACGCCCCGGCGCTGCGACAGGCCCTCGGCCTGAGCCCACTGCCCGAGTTCGCGGCTTGGCTGGAGGACATCGGCCTGTGGAAGGACGGACACCTGACCGACCTGGCCGGCGACCCCTCGTTCTTCCTGAAGAGGTGACCTCACGATGAATGAAAAACTCGAAGAGATCGTCGCCCGCGTCATCGCGGAGTTGAAGCGCGACGGCATCACACCCCCCGACGAGGCCAACCTCGTCCCCGTGCCCGCGGGCAACGGCACCGGCACGTCCGGGGACCTGGTGATCGACCTGCCGGATCCCACCGTGGAATCCGAACGACGCAGGCTGCGGGTGGACAACCCCTACGATGCGGACGGGCTGCGCAACCTGTGCGCAACCACCACCGCCCGGATCGGGATCGGTCGTGCGGGTGCCCGACCCAGGACCGCGTCGCTGCTGCTGTTCCAGGCCGACCACGCCGTCACCCAGGACGCCATCTACGGCATCATCAACGAGGACACCAAGGAGAAACAAAAGCTGTTCACGGTGCACAGCCGGGCCGCGGACCGTTCCGAGTACCTGCTGCGCCCCGATCTGGGACGCCGCCTGACCGACGAGGCCAAGGCCATCATCCAGGAACGCTGCATACAACAACCCGACGTGCAGATCTGCATCGGCGACGGCCTGTCCGCGGCAGCCATCTCGAACAACCTGAGCGACATCTACCCGGTGATCGAGCAGGGGCTCAGCTCTGCGGGACTCACCCTCGGCACGCCGTTCCTGATCGAGAACTGCCGCGTCGGGATCATGAACGATGTGAACACGATCGTGCAGGCGAAGGTCGTGCTGCTGCTCATCGGTGAACGCCCCGGACTGGGTATCGCGGACGCCATGAGCGTCTACATGGGATTCGACCCGCAGCCCGGCAAGAGCGACGCCGACCGCGACCTGATCTGCATGATCACCACCCACGGCGGCACCAACCCCCTCGAGGCCGGCGCCTACGTCGTCGAGGTGGTCAAACGAATGATCCAGCACAGCGCATCCGGCGTGAAACTGCGTGCGCTGTCCGGCGGCGAGGACTGAGGAGACGACCATGGCCATTCTCGATCCCGTCAGGCCCACCATCCTGGCGGCACGCATCATCTCCAACGTGGACCAGGGCTTCGCGAAGCACCTGAACCTCAAGGACCATCAGCGCTCCCTGGCGCTGGTCACCTGTGACATCGACGACGCGCTGTACGTCTCCCTCGACGAGGCGACCAAGTTCGCCGAGGTCGACGTGGTCTACGCGAAGAGTTTCTACGCCGGTTCCGGTTACCCGTCGGGTCCCCTCTCCGGTGAGATCATCGGCATCCTGGCCGGGCCAACCCCCGCGGAGGCCCGCTCAGGCCTGGACGCCTGCATCGCCTACGCCGAGGAGGAAGCCTGCTTCTACACGGCCAACGAGGCCGGGGATCTGACCTTCTTCCCGCACCTGATCAGCAGCACGGGCAGCTACCTCAGCGAGGCAGCGGGCATCAACCGTGGCGAGCCGCTGGCCTATCTCATCGCTCCCCCGCTGGAGGCCACCCTCGGTCTTGACGCAGCCATGAAAGCCGCCGGGGTGGAGATGAAGGTGTTCTACGAGCCACCCTCGGAGACCAACTTCGCCGGTGGCCTGCTCACCGGCACCCAGAGTGCCTGCCGCGCGGCCTGCACCGCCTTCCAAGACACCGTTCTCGACGTGGCGGTCTCGCCTCGAAAGTACTGAAGGAGAATTCAGTGACACACATCGACAAGGATCTGGCATCCATCCAGCAGGCCCGCGACCTGTGCAATCAAGCCCGCGAGGCGATGCGCAGCTTCCAGTTCGCCTCCCAGGAGGAGGTCGACCGGATCTGTGAGGCGATGGTCGAGGCCGCAGTCGCCGAAGCCGCCCGGCTCGGGCAGCTCGCCCACGAAGAAACCGGTTTCGGTTTCCCCCTGCACAAGAAACTGAAAAACGAGTTCGCGTCCCGAAACGTGTGGGAGTACATCAAGGACACCCCCACCTGCGGGGTGTTGCACCACGACAAGGAACGCAAGATCGTCGAAATCGGCGCTCCCGTCGGTGTGATCGTCGCGCTGACTCCCTCCACCAACCCGACCTCGACGGCGATCTTCAAATCGCTGATCTCTGTCAAGGCCCGCAACGCGGTCATCGTCGCCCCCCACCCGTCGGCGTCGAAGAGCACCGCCGAGGCGGTGCGGGTGATCAGGGAGGCCGGCGAGAGGGCGGGCATGCCTGCGGGACTGATCTCCTGCCTGGAGAACCCGACGATCCAGGGAACCACCGAGCTGATGAGCCACCACGCCACCTCGATGATCCTGGCCACCGGTGGTCCCGGCATGGTCAAGGCCGCTCACAGCCAGGGCAAACCGGCCCTCGGTGTCGGCCCGGGCAACGTGCCCGCCTACGTGGACCGCAGCGCCCATGTCGTCAAGGCCGCCAGGATGATCGTCGAGTCGAAGTCGTTCGACTGCTCCACGATCTGCGCCACCGAGCAGGCGGTGATCGCCGACAGGCCCATCGCGGAGCGCCTGAAGGCCGAGATGCAGGCCCACGGTGCGCACTGGCTCACCAAGGAGGAGGCTGACACGCTGGCCGCGGTGATGTTCCGCCCGAACGGAATGATGGTCGCCGGTCTCGTCGGTCGTACCCCGCAGTACATCGCGAAGAAGGCCGGCATCCAGGTGCCCGAGACGGCCCGCATCCTCGTGGCCGACCTCGAGGGCATCGGTCCCGACCACCCACTGTCGCGTGAGAAACTCACCACCGTGCTCGGCTTCATGGTCGTGGACGGCTGGCGTGAGGGCTGCGACCGCGCCATCGAGATGCTCACCTTCGGTGGCGACGGCCATAGCATCGTCGTCCACTCACGCGACGAGGAAGCGGTCCTGACCTTCGGCATCGAGAAACCGGCTTTCCGGATTCTCGTCAACACCTGGGGTTGCCTGGGTGGGGTCGGATACACCACCGGGCTGGCACCGTCCCTGACGCTGGCACCCGGAGGTGTCGGCGGCGCTGCTGTCAGCGACAACATCACTCTCACCCACGTCCTCAACGTCAAGCGTCTCGCCTACCATCTGCGCGATGCCCCCGAGGTCGCCAAGCTGTGGGGTGGCCGTGGTTCGGCCCCCGCCTCGGCCCAGGCCACCTCGAACGACCCAGGACAGGACGCGATCGACCGGATCGTCGCCCAGGTGCTCGCCGAGATGCGCGGCACCAGCTGAGCGTGGAAGGAGCTGAGACGTGACCGCGACCAATCAGGCTTCAACGGCATCGACCAAGGAGGAGAAAGCTCGAAACACCAGCAAGACACCGGCGCAGAAAGCACCGGCGTCCACGTCCGGGTCCGCCACCGTGGCGAAGCCCCAGAAAGAAACCGACCAACAGCCACAGACCACTAACAGAAGGAGCACTTCCATGGCTGATGTAACTATGACCGCTCTCGGCATGGTCGAGACCAAGGGCCTCGTGGGCTCCATCGAAGCGGCCGACGCGATGGTCAAAGCCGCCAACGTGACCCTGATCGGCAAGGAACAGATCGGTGCCGGACTCGTCACCGTGATGGTCCGCGGCGACGTCGGCGCCGTGAAGGCCGCCACCGACGCCGGTGCCTCCGCGGCGTCGCGCGTGGGTGAGCTGGTGAGCGTCCACGTGATTCCCCGTCCTCACAGCGAGGTCGAGCTCATCCTGCCCAAGACCAAGGGCTGATCCCGTATCCACCGGGCCTGTGTGCTGGCCGGGAGATCTCCGGCCAGCACACGGGGGTGGTTTTCCGCCCTCGTTCACTGAAGGAGCATCATGTCTACACGCACCGTCATCTCCGCGGATCACGTCGCCCAGGCCGCAGCTAACGGACGACTCACCGTCCCCGAAGGAGCGCTCGTCACCCCACTGGCCCGGGACCGTGCCGCCGAGCTGGGCGTCAAGCTCGAATCCGAGGGTTCCGCCCCCACGCCCATCCCCCCTGCCGCCTCTGCACCGACCACGTCATCGGACGACGACCTCACCCAGCGCATCCGGACCCTTGTCACCTCGATGCTCGCCAACGACGTCACCGCGACGGCAGCGAGTCGTACACGTTCCGTCAAGCTCTGCCGCGCCGCCGATGCGGTCACCGAACCGTTCCCCTATCCCGGACCAAAACCCGGCCAGCAGGTGCGCACCGGGGATGTCGTCACCTCCGACGACGGTTCCCCGATGGCCGCCGGCTACATGACCTTGACCGAGGGCACTTTCCCCTGGGAGTTCAGCTACGACGAGATACAGATCGTGCTCGAGGGTGAACTTCACATCGGAACCCCCGAGGGCACGAGGATCGCCACACCCGGCGACATCATGTACGTGCCCAAGGGCTCCACGATCACCTTCGGCACACCAAGCTGGACCAAGTTCGTCTACGTCACCTTCCCCGCCGACTGGGAGTCGGGACTGTGACCGTCGTCACCGAGGCGGAACTCCGCGACCAGCTGCGTCGCCCCACCCTAGGGGCCACCGTCACGGTGCCCGCAAAGGCCCGGCTGACGCCCTCCGCCCAGGACTTCATCAAACAATGGCAGCTCAAACGGGTCGATCCCTCGCAGCCAACACCGGGGACCGCGCCCGCGGCGTCGTCGCCGAGTGCTCCTCCCGGACACGGGGAAACCGCCGACACCTCGTGGCAGCAGGAGTCGGTGTTCCCGATCAACCGTCCGCAGCATCCGCGTTGCGACTGCTGCGGCGGCGAGCTCACCCGCAAGGGCGACAACATGACCCAGCTCAACGACGAGGTCTTCGTGGTCAAAACACATCCCCGGATCCGGCTTCGTGGAAAGTTCGACAGCCTGCACGCGCTGGTGCTCATGACCGAATGTCAGGCACGCAGCACCGGTCCGGACTGGCTGGCGGAGTCGCTGGCCGTCCTGGCCGCGTACTGCCGGGAACTCACCAGCGCCGAATACCATCAGCGGGTCGTGGCACCGTTGTCCCTGCCCGAGTGGGACGAGAAGTCCATCCACAAGGCCACCCACGACCCGGACTCCGTTCTGGGCGTGCCCCATGAAACCCTCGACGGTTCATCGCCAGTGTTGTCGCACTGGCTGAACCTGTGCCGCACCAACTCCCGCGAACTGGAGATCGAGGCGCTGACGGCACTGCCATCCCAGGACGATCCGTTCGCGGTCTCCCTGAACCACGCACTCAACAGGCTCTCCAGCGCGTTCTATTTCCTGCAGCTGCGCCTGTCGCAGACCAGCCACACATCCAGGTGAACACTTCAGAAGGACAGGTCCATGCCCCGACACGTGATAACCCAACAGGACATCACCCAGGCCCTCGCCGATGGCAGGACCGAACTGACGCTGCGTCCAGACAGCATCGTCACCGCCTTGGCGGCCGAGGTGGCCCAGCAGAAAGGCATCCGTCTGGTGCGGGCCGGTGAGGAGACCCACGGGGCGGCTCCCGCAGAAGCCGCGAGGCAGCCTGTGTTCGGGCGTACCGACGTCCGCAACGCCGTGATCGCACGCTACGGCGGCGAACCTGATGGTCTCGACCGTGTCCTGGACCGGGTGCTGGGGCGCTGACATGACCCGAGCCGTTCTTCACATCGCACCCGTCCGACCCGACATCAGCGTCGAGGAAACAGCTCGCCGTCTCCTCACGGAACTGGAGAACCGAGCCGTCCACGTGAACCTCGGCCCGCTCTTCGCCGCCGACCCCGTCACCGCGGCCACGGATCCCGACCGTGTCCTGTCAGCCGCTGTGGAGGCGGTGGAAAAAGTCAGCGGGGATGTTGTGGTGACCTCCGCGCAGCTGCCGGAGGCACTTCACCCGGTGGCGTTCACGCTTCAGGCCCGGTTGGCCACGGAGCTGGGAGCCGGCCTGGTGCTAGTGAGCGACGGCAATGACGGCTCCCTGGAGCAGGTCGCCACGGCAGCGGCCACCGACCTCCACGCCACGGTGGTCGGTGTGCGGCTCGTCGATGGCAGCTGGACTGGAAACTCCGGCGGTGCATCGTCCTACCGTTTGCTCAGCGGATCGTTCAGCAACCACGTCACCGATCCGACTCACATCACCATTTCCTCCAAGGAAAGCGCCGGCGACGTGCTGAAACGCCTGACCGGGGATACCTGCCCGGTGGTGCCCGCCGAGCGCATCGACATCCTGATCGGGCTGATCGTCGGCTTGGCCTCCGGACGGTTCCCGCTCCCCGCGGCAGTCCTGGTCTCCGGCGAGGGGCTTCCGAAGTCCGTCACGCGCACCTGGAATCGTTTCGTGCCCACCGTGGCCCTGGTGCAGCTCGGCGCTTCCTCGAGCGGAGCCGCGGTGCTGGACCGTGCACGACAGGCCCGAGAAACTCGTCCCGTCACCCCCCTGCTGTTCCAGCGCAGGCTGCTGGACGAGGCCCGTGCCGTGGACCAGCGCATCGTGCTGCCGGAAGGCACCGAGCCACGCATCGTACGAGCCGCCGCGGATGTGCTGCGCACGGGAGGCGCCCGGTTGATCCTGCTGGGCGATCCTGAGGCCGTGCGACAGGTGGCCACGTCGGAGGGCGTCGACATCTCCGACGCGGACATCGTCGACCCCACGAACGATCCCCTGCGGGAGCGATTCGCCGACGAGTACGCCGAGCTGCGCGCGAAGAAGGGAATCACCCGAGAGCAGGCCCACGACCGGGTCGCGGACGTCTCCTACTTCGGGACGATGATGGTGCGCGACAGCCTGGCCGACGGCATGGTCTCGGGCGCGGTCAACACCACCGCCCACACGATCCGCCCCGCCTTCGAGGTCATCAGGACCACACCCGGGGTGTCACTGGTCTCGTCGGTGTTTTTCATGTGCCTGCCCGACCGGGTGCTGGCCTTCGGCGACTGCGCGGTGAACCCAAACCCGACGGCCCCGCAGCTCGCCGACATCGCCATCGCATCGGCTGTGACAGCCGAGCAGTTTGGTCTCGACCCCAGGGTCGCGCTGCTGTCCTATTCCACAGGCACTTCGGGCACGGGTCCGGACGTCGATCTGGTGAAGGAAGCCACCGCCATCCTCCACGAGAAGGCGCCGGGGCTGTGCGCGGACGGGCCGTTGCAGTTCGACGCAGCCGTGGCCGAGTCGGTTGCCCGCTCCAAAGCACCAGGCTCCCCCGTCGCGGGACGCGCAAACGTGCTGATCTTTCCCGACCTGTCTGCCGGCAACGCCGGGTACAAGGCCGTGCAGCGCACCGCGGGCGCCCTTGCGATCGGCCCGGTGTTGCAGGGACTCAACCGGCCCGTCAACGATCTCTCACGCGGCGCACTGGTCGAGGACATCGTCAACACCATCCTGATCACCGCCATCCAGGCGGGCAGGGAAACCCGGTAAGCCACGTTCCCGCGGCTGAAGGAATGGTCCTCAAAGATCCGAGTCTGCTGGTAGCCGCTGCCTTTAGGATGACACGGTGCGTGTGATTGGTCTTCTTGCCGGTAACGCCGTGGTCGACCTGGTCATCGGCCACGGGGAACATCCCGACACCACCCTGTACCGGGCCGGTTGGATCGCCGAACGACCCGTGGAAGCGCGGTGTTGTGACGGTGACGTCGTGGTCACCCTGGAGGTTCGCCCCGTCTCCCCCATTGACACCCCACCCGCCGACAGGATGGTGGTGTACGAGGAACCGGGAACCGATGAGGTGCCTGTGATCCGCCAGCGAATCGGGGCCTACGGCATCGTGCTGTCGGAACGGGGCCTGCTGGGCACGGTCTTGTCGCGAATCACCGGGGCCCCCGGGGCCTGGAACCTGCCGGGCGGTGGTCTCAACGCCGACGAGGAACCGATGGCGGGTCTGCTGCGCGAAATCCACGAGGAGACGGGACAGGAGGTCGTCGCCGGACAGCTGCTGGCCCTCCAGTCGGACCACTGGATCGGTCGCGCCCCGAACGGGGGCTTGGAGGATTACCACGCCCTGCGCATCATCTACTCCGCGACATGCGAGAAACCCAGCCGCCCCCGCGTCCACGACCTGGGAGGGTCGACGGCGCGGGCCGACTGGGTTCCTGTGAAGTCCTGGCGCAAGCTTCCCTGGACCCGAGCGGCTCGGCAGGTGCTGAGCCAGCACCTGCCGAGCCGCTGATCACCGAATCCTGGGGCAGCCCGCTTGCGGGATCAATCCCTGAAGTAGGACAGGATGCGCAGGATCTCGATGTAGAGCCACACCATGGTGACGGTGATGCCGAAGGCCGCACGCCACGATTCATGGGCCGGAGCCTGGGATGCGATGCCACGCTCGATGTAGTCGAAATCGATCACCAGGTTGAACACGGCAAGGCACACTGCCAGGATCGAGACGCCGATCGCCAGCAGGCCGGCGTTGCTACCCACAGCCCGCAGTCCGGTGTTGATCCCGAACATGGCGAGCAGGAAGTTCACCAGGAAAACGCCCGCGAGAGCCATGGTTGCGATGGTGACCATCTTGCGGAACTTGGCGGTGACGCGGATGTTGAAGAACTTGTAGGCGGCCAGGGTGGCGGCAGCCGTCACGAAGGTGGCCAGCACCGCGGAGACGACGATGCCCGGCCACGTCACCTCGAAGTACTTCGAGATGCCACCGATGAACAGGCCCTCGAGTGCGGAGTAGAGCAGGACGCCCGCCACCGGGATCTTGTGCCGGAACGAGACGATCAGGGAGACGACGAAGGCGCCGAGTCCGCCGACGATCATCACCGGGAACACGAGGTTCAACGGCATCAGGGTGAACGTCGCCGCTGCGGCCCCAAACACCACGAGCAGGGTGATGGCGGTCTTGGCCAGGACGTCATCCATGGTCATGACACCGACGGGGCTCTGTGGCTGGGGTTGCGCGTATCCGGGCTGGGGTTGTGCATATCCGGGTTGCGGCTGGTAGCCATAGCCCTGCGGCTGGTAGCCATAGGGCTGCTGATAGGCAGGCGGCTGGTTGAAGGCCGAGCTGCGGGTGAACACGGGATTCGCCATGTGAGGTTCCTTCAGAATCGCGATGACTTTTGTTTCAAGTGTATGTGACCTCACCGACAGGAATGCACAACCGTGCAGGTGCAGGTGACTCCCTGCACACGACGAGCCGGCTTTCGCGAACCCTCAAGCGCGGGCGGTGAGGAACTGGATCAACGACTCGAAGAACCTGCGACCATCCAGCGACGCTCCCGTCAGCGCCTCGACGTTGTGCTCCGGGTGGGGCATCAGGCCGACGACATTGCCGCGCTCGTTGGTGATCCCGGCGATGTCGTTGGCCGATCCGTTGGGGTTGTCGAGGTAACGGAAAACCACCTGGGCATTGTCCTCGAGACGTTTCAGGGTCTCGGGAGCGGCCTGATAGTTGCCCTCGCCGTTCTTCAGGGTGATGACGATCTCCTCACCCCTGGCGAAACCACAGGTCCAGGTGGTGTCGATGGATTCGACGCGGAGCCTCTCATCGCGACAGATGAAATGCTGATTGACGTTGCGGATCATGGCGCCGTCGAGAAGGTGGGCCTCGCAGAGCAGCTGGAACCCGTTGCAGATCCCCAGCACTGGCAGCCCCTTGTTCGCGGCATCGATGACGGTTTCCATCACGGGGCTGAACCGCGCGATGGCCCCGCAGCGCAGGTAGTCGCCGTAGGAGAAACCGCCCGGGAGAATGACGGCATCCACGCCATCGATGGAGTCCGAGCCGTGCCACAGCGGGACGGCCTCGGCGCCGCACAGCTTCACGGCGCGCAACGCGTCGTGGTCGTCGAGGGACCCCGGGAAGGTGACCACGCCGATGCGGGGCATCAGTCGGTCACCACTTCGTAGGCCTCTATGACTGTGTTGGCGAGCAATTTCTCCGCGGCCTGGGAGACCCGTTCCAGAACCTCGGGGGTGACCTCGCCCTCTACTTCCACCTCGAAGCGTTTGCCCTGGCGGACGGTCATCCCGTCGAACCCGAGGCGCGCGAGGGCACCGGTGACTGCCTTGCCCTGTGGATCGAGTATTTCGGGTTTGGGCATGACGTTAACGACGACGCGTGGCATGGAAACACCCTAGCGGGCCGGCACTGACTGGGATTGGTGCGGCTCGCCCGAAACATCAGGCCAAGGGGTCCTGGAACCGTTGCCCCGTCAGGCGTTCGTAGGCCTCGACGTAGCGGGCGCGGGTGGCCTCGACCACCTCAGCAGGCAGCTCCGGCGGGGTCGTCTCGCGGTCCCATCCGGACTCCTCGGCCAGCCAGTCGCGGACATACTGCTTGTCGAAGCTGGGCAGCGACTCCCCAGGACGCCACAGCTCCGCGTCCCAGAACCGCGACGAGTCGGGGGTGAGCACCTCGTCGGCCAGGACGA
>ERZ773075.239-NODE-239-length-48028-cov-76.1315_pt1 | contig 48028 bp, 38 predicted proteins | sample MGYA00580614_ERZ773075 | MGnify/ENA primary metagenome ERZ773075 (study PRJEB29015, sample SAMEA2738021) | human oral metagenome | biome: human oral; feature: human-associated habitat; material: dental | place: China | collected 2043 ...
CGCAGGTGCTGCGCTACAACCCGCTGCGCAGGGTGGTGGTGCGCGACGGGATGCGCGTGGTGCGGGTCGCGACCAGTCGGGACAGGGGGGTGGCCTTCGACCGTTTCATGGCGGGGGTGGTCGAAACTCCCCGCCGTCTCGACGACGGCACCCTGGACGGCGTCAGCATCCACGCCTTCACCGGCGACCTGGACCTGGCCGACCTCCTCGACGGAAACCCACCCGGGGCTGACCGCGAGCCCGTCCACGGCACCTGTGATCCCGTTCGCGCTGCCGGGGCGATGCTCGCCCGGCTCCACGCCGCCGAGGTTCCCGGCGACCTGGCCCGTTCGCTCGCTGCCCGCACCGCCGACCCCGTCGTCCAAGGATTGGCCCACGCCGCCCTGCTCGACGAACTGGCCCCGGACCTGGCGGAGCGGATGCGCCGGGTGGTCGCGGAATTTCCCGGGGGCGCCTCCGCAATGCCGGTGCTGTCCCACGGCGACCTGTCGCCCGACCAGGTGCTCACCACCCACGACGGCGACACGGTGTGGCTCACCGACTTCGACCGCGCCTGCCTGGCGCCCCGCGCCGTCGATCTGGGGTCCTTCCTCGCGGTCCTGGACGATGCCGCCTTCCTCGACGGCTACCGCGATGGTGGCGGGCAGGTGCCGCCCGAGGACCAGCTGCGGCGGGCGGTCGCGGCCTCCTTGATCCTGCGGGCCGCCGACCCGCTGAGACGCGCCTCCCGCGACTGGAAACAGCAGGTCTCGGCGAATCTCGATCGGATACGGGAGGTTGCGACGTGAAAGCCCTGACAACAGTCCGTGCGCTCAACGGGGTACGGCGCGCCTGGCCCGGTAGCGGCGGCTCGATCACCTTTGAGATGGCCGCCTCCGCGGGCACACTCCGCGCGGGAAAGATCAACCGGAACGGCGAGGTGTGGATCACCGGCCACGCCTCCGACGTGAAACTTCCGGAACTGACCCCCAGCATCGCGGGCAGGCTCGTGGTGCACCGACTCCACCGCCGGGCCGTGGTCCTGACCGACGACCGGGCGATCAAGTTCACCCGTCAGGGCCGCGCCAACACCGTCGCGGTGCAGTCCTCGCAGGTCGCGGAGTTGTGCGACGGCTCCGGAATCACCGCGGCCCGGGTGCTGACCCACTCGCCGTCACGGGTGGAGCTGGGGCTCCTGCCCGGACGCACCTTTCACGACCTCGGCGGTAATGCGCTACCCGGGTGGCGGCGTTTCGTCGAGACCTGGCCCGGTCTGGTCGTGCGCCCCGCCGGGCTGCCGGAACACACCGGGGACGACGAGGCGAACGTGTTGTGGCGGTGGTTCGAACGCGCCCGGGAACACCGGGCGCTGCCGCTGCTGGATCAGCTCGGCGCTGAGGTCGTGGAAACCTGCCAGCACCTCAGATCTGGCGACGACGGCACCCGCGTTCTCACCCACCGCGACCTCCACGACAAGCAACTCCTGTGGGACGACGACAGCCTCGGTCTGCTGGATTTCGATACCGCGGCCCGCGGCGAGGCCGCCCTGGACCTGGGAAACCTGTGGGCCCACGTCGAGCTGCGACACGTTCAGGGACGTCTCACCCAGCAGGAACGCGACCGCATCCTCGATCTGCTGCTGGGCGACCTGGCCGGCTCCCTGCCCACCACTGCCGGGCGCATCGCCGTATACCACCGGGCCTCCCGGCTGCGGCTCGCCTTCGTCTACGCCTTCCGGCCACCATCGGGCGGCTGGCTGCCCCGCTGGGTGGAGGAAACCCTCGCGTCCTCCGGCCCTGTCACCCCGTGAACCCGTGAAATGAGGAGAAACACATGAAGATCTCGGTTGTTGGTTGCGGATACCTGGGGGCCGTTCACGCCGCCTGCATGGCCGAACTCGGCCATGACGTGCTTGGCATCGACGTCGATGACACCAAGGTGGCGGCGTTGTCCGCGGGCCGAGCGCCGTTCTACGAACCCGGTTTCGAAGAGCTGCTCACCCGGGCCCTCGGCACCGGCAGGCTGCGGTTCACCACCACCCCCGGCGACGACCTGGCCGACGTGGACCTGCACTTCATCGCCGTCGGCACCCCCCAGTCCGGGACCGGGGCCGCGGACCTCAGCTACGTCGACGCCGCCATCACCACCCTGCTGGCCGGGGCCGCACCCGGGTCGGTGGTGGTGGGCAAGTCCACCGTCCCCGTCGGCACAGCCGCACACCTGGCTGACCGGTTGGCGGAACGAGACATCGCGTTGGTGTGGAATCCCGAGTTCCTGCGCGAGGGTTTCGCCGTCGCCGACACGCTTCACCCGGACCGCATCGTCTACGGTCTGTCCGCCGATCCTGCACGCGCGGAGCTGGGACGCACCCGGCTCGACGAGGTCTACGCCCGGCTGCTGGCCGACGGCATCCCGCAGATCGTCACCGACTACGTGACGGCGGAGCTGGTGAAGGTGGCCGCCAACTCGTTCCTGGCCACCAAGATCAGTTTCATCAACGCGATGGCGGAGCTGTGCGAGGCCACCGGCGGCGACGTCACCGCCCTGGCGGACGCTCTCGGGCACGACGAGCGCATCGGTCGGCGATTCCTGGGGGCCGGGGTGGGGTTCGGTGGCGGCTGCCTGCCCAAGGACATCCGTGCTTTCGTCGCTCGCGCCCAGGAACTCGGTGTCCACGACGCCGTCTCCTTCCTGCGGGAGGTTGACGCCATCAACCAGCGTCGCCGCGACCGGGTGGTCGATCTGGCGTTGCGCAGCCTCGGCGACCAGCTCTCCGGGGCGAAGGTCACCGTGCTTGGGGCCGCGTTCAAACCCAACAGCGACGACATCCGCGACTCGCCCGCCCTCGACATCGCCCACCGCCTGCACATGCTCGGCGCGCAGGTGAGCATCACCGACCCCAAGGCCCTCGACGCCGCGGCCCGGCGGCATCCGGATCTCGTCACGGAACCCGACACGCACCAGGCGTTGCGGGACGCCGACCTGGTGCTGCTGCTCACCGAATGGGCCGAATACGTCGAGCTGGATCCGTCCGAGGTCGCGACCTGGGTGCGTCGCCCCGACATCATCGACGGTCGCAACGCCCTCGACCCGGCCCGCTGGCGCGCCTCGGGCTGGGACTACCACGGCCTGGGACGGTGAACCAGCCCTGGAATCCGGTTGAGCCGGCCCGACCGGTGGGGAAAAGTTCGCCGCGACCCGGCTTGACCGGCTTCCAGGGGATGGTGAATGGGCAAGAATGAGGGGATGAGGAGGTTTCTGCGTCGCGGCGGACCGACCATTCGCACCAGGTTCATGGTCGCCCTCGTGCTGGTGGCCGGGATTGCGCTGACCATCTCCGGGACGATCGTCGGGATCCTTCAGAACCGGCACCTCTGGGACACCACCAAGGAGCAGCTGGAGCGGGTGCAGGGTGAATTGAGGGCGCTGGCCACGAAAGGGGTGGATCCTGAAACCGGGAAACCGTTTACCTCCGCCCCCAACGTGCTGAAAACCTTCATGAGCCGCAGCGTCATCAGCCACGACTCCGGGGAGGCAGGGTTCATCGACGGTGTGCACCAGTTCATCACCCCCCTGGATGTGATCAAACCCGAGGATGACCCCGAGCTCCTGGCAGCCGTCCAGGACAACCTGGCGGGGGGCGACAACGTCATCAAATTCGTCCGGACGTCCAGGACGAGCTACCGGGTGCTCGTGGCGAGCGTGATCATCGGCGACCAGCGCGCCACCCTGCTGCGCGTCATTGACATGGATCAGGCGAGGGCCCAGCTGCAGCAGTCCATGGCGCTCTACGCGGGGGCGGCGGCGCTGACGGTGGCGTTGCTCATCGCCCCCACGTGGCTGGTCGTTGGCAGGCTCCTGCGACCGATCGGGGAGCTCCGGCTGACTACCGACCAGATCGACGAACACGACCTGACCACCCGCGTTCCTGTGCGCGGCCACGACGACCTGACCGCCCTGGCGAAGGCCGTCAACCGGATGCTGGACCGGGTGCAGGGCGCGGTCGAGGGGCAGCGTCGGCTCCTCGACGACGTCGGGCACGAACTGCGCACCCCCATCACGGTGGTGCGCGGGCACCTCGAGTTGATCGACCAGCACGATCCCACCGACGTCATCCAGACCCGGGAACTCGCCATCGATGAACTCGACCGCATGGGGGTGCTCGTCAATGACCTTCTCACGCTCGCGAAGGCCTCCCAGAGCGACTTCGTGACCCCCGTCACCTGCGATGTCGCCGAGCTGACCGATCAGGTGTTGGAGAAGTCGAAGGCGCTGGGGAACCGCGACTGGCAGCTGGAACACGTCGCGATGGTGCAGGCGGTGCTGGACCCGATGCGAATCACCCAGGCGTGGCTCCAACTCGCCGCCAACGCCGTCAAATACTCCGACGAGGGAACCCGGATCGGCATCGGGTCCCGGGTCGAAGACACGTCGGTGCTGCTGTGGGTGCGCGACCAGGGCATCGGCATGACACCGGAGGAAACCGCGACGGTGCGGCAACGGTTCGCCCGGACGGCGGCTGCGGCGCAGCGGGCATCGGGGTCAGGATTGGGGCTCAACATCGTCGACAGTATCGTGGAGGCCCATGGTGGGCACCTGGACATCGAATCCGTACCGAAGAGCGGATCGGTGTTCACGCTGCGGGTTCCGATGAACCCCGCGAGTCCCCACGCCTCGCCCATCGGGCCACTCCCGGAGGGCGCATCCGAATCGAGGGAACCACAGCAGTGAGCAGTATATTGATCATCGAGGACGAACCCAGGATCGCAGGATTCATAGCCAAGGGGTTGAAGTCGGCGGGATTCACATCCGAGACCACACCCTCCGGTGAGACGGGGGCCACGCTGGCGGTGCACGGCGACTTCGCGTTGATCATTCTGGACGTCGGACTGCCGGACATCGACGGGTTCGAGGTGCTGGAACGCATCCGCGGGCAGGGCGTGGCGACACCGGTGATCATGCTCACGGCCCGCTCGTCGGTGGCCGACCGGGTGGCGGGACTAGAGGGTGGCGCCGACGACTACATGCCGAAACCCTTCTCCTTTGAGGAGCTGCTGGCCCGGATCCGGTTGCGGCTCAGGGCCGAACCCGAACCCGCCAGGACGTCCGCGAATCACCTGGAGCATCGCGGCCTGGTGCTGGACTACCGCACTCGTCGCGCCCAGGTCGACGGCCAGTGGGTGGATCTGTCGGCCCGTGAGTTCACCCTGGCGGAGGTGTTCCTGCGCAACCCGGGCCAGGTGCTCAGCCGCGAGCAGCTCCTCAGCAACGTGTGGGGCTTCGACTTCGATCCCGGCTCGAACATCGTCGACGTCTACGTCTCCTACCTGCGCAACAAACTGGGCAAGCAACGCTTCGAAACAGTCCGGGGGATGGGCTACCGCCTGGTGTGAGGGGTCGTCCCCAAGCTGGGCGAGCCGACCTGTGAGATGTGGGGCTTGACTCTTCTTGAAGGTAGTCGTGTCGAAACCAGGGTGACCGCGTTCGGGGACCTGACTACACGCCCTCCGACCTCATGAGAAGCATATTGAGCGGGCCTCCATGCGCGGGCGAGAGCATTTAGAAACATATGTACGTTCGACATGTCCTGGCGTGTGGCGGGCTCTTTGGTGTGCCCGCCACGGGGGGTGTCGTGGTAGTGGCTGGGGCATGCAGCGCCAAATCTGTCGCGTCGGCAACCGTTTCTGTGGTGACCAAGGGCTGTGACATGGCTTTGCACTAATTTTGGATAGTTAACGAACGTCAAGATGTCTGCGCGCATCCCGTGCTCGACTGAACAGCCACATCGGAAGTAGGGCGTGGTATTCCGGTTCCATGGCCGCGCCGTGCGATGAAGGGTTGATCATCAAGTGACTGGTGAAACTAATTCGATGAACATTTAATTAAAAGATACATAGTCGCCAGCTAGGCCCCTAGTCAGAACGATTCTCTTGGTTGGGGACTATTTGTTAAGGGTCCTGAATAAGGTGCTGTAAACGGAGTGAAGCTGGCGGGAGCCCTTCCTGAATCGTGGGTGGCCCTGGGGTGAGCTTGGCGTCGGTTGCTTCACAGGGGTTGACACGGGCTTGTAGAGTGTGTTGATGTGAGGATACAAAACTGAATGGCAAGGCGCCCGGGTGCGGTGTGGATGGCGTTCTGCGCGGCTTGTCCGACGGGTTAACTTTTGGTTAGCTATCTGTTATTTGGGTGCTGTTGCTAGGACTTCAGTCATGCTGTCGCTGGAGTCAGATGAAATGTCAATCGCCAGAAATGAGGGTGCGGTAAAATGGGGATCTATCACGAGATCTCTGAGTGGTTAGGGGGCATCACGAAGGGTTGACATGATCCTAAGGTGTGTGCTTTTCTTTGAGAGCGGATGACAGGATTGACGTCATGCTGGATTGTGTGAAGGGTTAAACGGTCGATTTGTTTGGACGCAAGGGAAAATCAGTGATTGATTTCCGGTAAATCTTTAAACATGTTTAGAAGGCAAGGGTTAGAGGGCAAGGGGAGGAAGATCTGTGGCTGTGCGTTTTGAGTATTTTCAGGGGGCGGTGAAGGGGTCGCCTTTTTATGGTCGTCCGAGGCCGCTTGCTGAGATGCAGGGTGGTTTGTTGGAGCGGCGGTTGCAGTCGGTGGAGTTGCCGGCTGGGTGGTTGGTGCAGTGTGGGGGCGGCTGGGAAGGATGGTCGCCTCGGGATTGGGAGCCTCGGTTGCAGGGGTGGAAGGTTCATGTGTCGGCGACGCCTGAGTGTGCTGTGGAGACGTTGGCGCGGACCACGAGGGTGTGTGTGGAGGCTGGGGTTTCGTTTAAGTTCTTGCCGACGTTGGCTGGGTTGACGGAGTCGTCGTCGAAGAATCAGGCTCGTGGTGCTGCGGGTAAGTTCATTACGATCTATCCGGATGATGATGGCCAGTTGGGTGAGTTGTTGAGTGTTTTGGCTGGTGTGCTGAAGGGGCAGGAGGGGCCTTATATTCTTTCTGATCTTCGGTATGTCCCGGATGCTCCTGTGTTCGTTCGGTATGGGGCGTTCCTGGGGATGCAGGCGCCTGATGTGGATGATGAACCGGTTGAGTCGATTGTTGATCCTCGTGATATGCGTTTGATTCCGGATCATCGTGATCCGCGTGTTGTGATTCCTGATGGGGTGGAGGTTCCGGAGTTTCTTCGGCCGGCGTATGAGGCGTCTTTGGAATCGACGCGGTCTCGGTTGGATGATTTTGTGAGTATCAAGCCGTTGAGTTTCAGTAATGCGGGTGGGGTGTATCGTGCGGAGTTGCCTGACGGTGAGGTCAGGATTTTGCGGGAGGCCAGGCCGCATGCCGGGTTGGATGGCAGGAATCGGTGCGCGTTGCAGCGTCAGTTAGTTGAGGAGGAGGTGCTGCGAGATCTTGTTGGTGTGAAGGGTGTGCAGCAGCTTCGGGGGGTGTTCACCGCGTGGGAACACCGCTATTTGGAGGTGGACTACATTCCTGGTGTGACGTTGGCTTCATGGAGAGTGCAGAGTATTTATCTGCAGGCGAAAGATCCCGTAGAGTATGCCCGTCAGGTGGTGGCTATTGTGGGCCAACTCATCGCGATTGTTGAAGCGATTCATCAGCGTGGGTGGGCGTTTGGTGATCTTCATCCTGGGAATGTGTTGGTCTCTGATGAGGGAGCGGTGACGATGCTCGATTTGGAGGATGCTAGCAGGTTGGACTCGCCACGCGAGCTTGGTGTCAGGGTGTTTGAGTATTGTGCTGACGATTCGGCGGATGCCGGGCAGGCTGATTGGTTTGCGGTGGCGCGTTGTATCGTGATGTTGTATTGCGCTGATTTTGAGATCGAGGCGGTGTCGCCGGCGTTTTGGGAGCGGTGTCGCCGGAGGGTTCGCGAGGTGTATGGCGAACGGGCGGCTGAGCAGCTGGCTTTGGTGGAGGGCCGCTACGCGGCTGGTGTTCGTCCGGTGACGGCCAGTGATGTCACTGTGGGTGTGCCGTCACAGCGGCTGAGTGTAGATTCTGGGATTTCCGGGTTGTTGAGTGGGATTGAATGGTCGCGACAATTCGGTCCAGATGGGGCGTTTCCTGGTTATATCACCCAGCTTACTGCGGGTGTTCATGAGGTGATCACGGCCGGTCGTGCTGGCGTGGTGTTGGCTCAGCAGCGTGTGGGTGTTGTTCCTGCTGATGGTGATGTGGATGCGTTGCGTAAGACCGCTCGGGAGTGGCCGGGGCGGGAGGCTCCGGGTTTGTTGAACGGTTTGGCCGGTGTTGCGTTGACGCTTGGTGAGGTGGATGCCCAGCGGGATGCTGTGGCTGCTGCAGGTGAGGCACTTGAGTCGGCTTTGGGGCGTCGTAGGTTGGATCTGGCTGCGGGTCAGGCGGGAGTGATCCTGGCTGCTTTGGAGGTTGCGAAAACCGCCGGGGATTCAGGGTTGATGGATCGTGCGGTTGCGGCGTATCGCAGGTTGGATGCCTGCCTCACGCCGGACGGATCAGCGTGGACTGTGTTGTGTCGTCGTCGAGGTTTGTTCTGGGGATTGACTGGGGTGGCGTTGACGGACCTGGTTGCCCATGCCGTCACCGGCGCTGAGGAGCCTCTTGCCAGGGCGCGGGTTCGGTTGCGTGCGGATCTGGATGCGTGTGTGACCACCGCTACTGGTGAGGTGATGATCAATGACCCATCCAAGAACCGGGTGCTTCCATATACCGACTGGGGATCTGCTGGTGTGCTGCTGATCGCTTCGGCGCTTGAACGCGTCACGGGTGAGCCGGTACTGACCTCGCAGGAACGTGATGGGATCATCAAAGCCTGCTCCTCGGAGTTTTACATCTATCCGGGTTTGGATCAAGGTCGCGCTGGCATCCTGGTCACGCTGACAGCTGCCGGCGATCAATGCCGGGCAGAGGCCGATCGGCAGGCCGGTTTGTTGCTCGACAGTCTCCTGACCCATGACGAGCATGCCTTGGTGGTTGGTGAGGGGTTGATTCGTCTCAGTTCTGATCTGGGTACCGGTGCTGCTGGGGTCGCGCTGGCGCTGCACGCCTACCGGTCACAGCAACCCTACCTCGGCCTGCCGATCAGTACCCGCACAGCCAGCCTTTTACAGCAGCCGGCGATTTCAGAGCTTGGCTCGGAAACACGCGACCTCATCGGGGTCGTACCGAGTCACTAGCTCCCCACCCCCCACAACAACGAGGGACGGTGGGTGAGCTACCCAAATCCAAACACCGAAAACCATGAGAGGAGGTGACAACCATGGCCAATGTTCTCAATCTTCAGGCTGATGCCGTTGAGGTGACCCAGGAAACCAAGTTCTCTTGGCTTAGTCGGCATCACTGGATCTGTTTCTGATGAGGTAGTTCATCATGAGGGGCTGAGTTGATGGGGCTGGTTGGTCGTGTCGCTTGGCTCGCTTGGACGGTGGTGTGCTGGAGTTTCGGCTCTGGTGGGCCCCGTATGTGGTGGGTGGTTGGCGATGGGGGTTGCCGGTCGCCAACCACCCTGTCTCTGGTTTGATGAGTGCCGCTTGGGTTGAGTGTTGAATGAAGCGGCGCTGTAGAGCATACCCCGATTGTCGGGGCAGTGAGGTGTGTGAGAGGAGGTGAAAACCATGGCCAATGTTCTCAATCTTCAGGCTGATGCCGTCGAGGTGACCCAGGAAACCAAGTGGTCCTTTCTTAGCTTGCATCACCGGTTCTGCTGGCGGTGAGTTAGTTCATCGCTGTGTGTGAGGGCTGAGTTGATGGGGCTGGTTGGTCGTGTCGCTTGGCTCGCTTGGACGGTGGTGTGCTGGAGTTTCGGCTCTGGTGGGCCCCGTATGTGGTGGGTGGTTGGCGATGGGGGTTGCCGGTCGCCAACCACCCTGTCTCTGGTTTGATGAGTGCCGCTTGGGTTGAGTGTTGAATGAAGCGGCGCTGTAGAGCATACCCCGATTGTCGGGGCAGTGAGGTGTGTGAGAGGAGGTGAAAACCATGGCCAATGTTCTCAATCTTCAGGCTGATGCCGTCGAGGTGACCCAGGAAACCAAGTGGTCCTTTCTTAGCTTGCATCACCGGTTCTGCTGGCGGTGAGTTAGTTCATCGCTGTGTGTGAGGGCTGAGTTGATGGGGCTGGTTGGTCGTGTCGCTTGGCTCGCTTGGACGGTGGTGTGCTGGAGTTTCGGCTCTGGTGGGCCCCGTATGTGGTGGGTGGTTGGCGATTGGGGTTGCCGGTCGCCAACCACCCTGTCTCTAGTTTGATGAGTGCCGCTTGGGTTGAGTGTTGAACGAAGCGGTTGCTGTAGAAATTGTTGGGGTGCGGGTTGTTCCTCGTGGTCTGTCGGGGTTTTGTCCGATTGGGTGAGGAGACTGTGAGGCATCACGGCGAGTCGTGTAAAGACGCTCGGGCAGTGGGTCGTGTTCGCGTGAAGGCGGGGTCGGGTGTAGTGCTGAGGGGCGGTTCCGGCTGAAAGGGAATTGCAAGGCATGGTAAGTGTTGCCGTGCGGTGAATTTGGTTGGTCGTAGTGACTGCTATAGGGAGACGGGGAAATTAATGGTAGCTTCGGGTTTGGCGAGGCGGGTGGATTTGTCTCGCGTTGATTCACCTAGTCGTGGTGCGGTTCCCCGACGCGCTCTTCCCGAAATTGTGCAGGCTTATCCGATCTCCGAAGAAGCTCGGCCAATCGGGGGATCCAAGGGGTCACTGCCTACAGAAGAGTCACGTGACCAAGGGGGCAAGGCCGGTTTGGTTGGGATGTTCCTCGCTGATCCGCCGAGGGGTGGTCTTCGTCGTTTGGTGAGGATTTTGCGGTTGGAGCGGGGGGCGTTGGTTCTGATTTTTATTGGTACGGTTTTGTCGTCTCTTGTGTCGTTGGCGCAGCCTTTGTTGGCGGGGTCGATTGTGGGTGTGTTGCAGGCTGGGGGCTTTTTGGCTGCGCTTCCGTATGGGGTGCTTTTGGCTGGTTTGGCTGTTTTTGCTTCCGGGATTACGGCTGTTGTGAATGTTGTGGGTGCGAAGGCTGGTAATCGTACGGTGCGTGCCTTTCGGGATGAGTCTGCTGCGATTGCTTTGCGGGTTCCTGCGGACAAGCTTGTGCAGCATCCGACGGCTGATTTGGTTGCTCGGTGCAGTATTGATTCGGAGCATTTGAGTAAGGTTTTCAGTCAGGGGCCTGTGCAGGCTTTGGGTGGGGTTGTGATGGTGGTGGGGGCGCTGTTCCAGATGGCTGTGTTGGATCCGGTGCTCACTGTTTCTGCGGTTGGGTTAACGGTCACGTGTTTGGCTTTCATTATTGTCATCTCGAATAGGTTGACGTCGTTTTCGTTTCATCGTCAGGAGGCTCAGGGGGCGTATGTTGCGGAGGTGACTAGGGCGTTGGATTCGGTGTTGACGTTGAGAGCTTTCGTTGCCGACAAGTTCGCTGCGCAGCGTTTGGGCAAGTCGAGTGGTGAGCTTCTCGAGGCGTCGAATCGGGGGGATCGGGCGCATGCTTTCATGACTCCGGTGGTCACGATTTGTGTGCAGGCCACGTTGTTGGTGGTTGTGTGTATTGCGGTGGTGCGGGTGCAGGCGGGGGTTTTGTCTGTTGAGCAGTTGGTGTCGTTTTTTATGTATATGATGTTGATCATCACTCCGATTACTGGGAGTGCGGGAACCGTGATGGAGATGGCGGAGTGTTTGGGGGCTTTGCAGCGGATTATTGATTTGCGTGCGGTGACGGATCAGCCTGTCTCTCGGATCCAGATTAAGCAGCCAGTTGTTGCTCAGGTTGGTGGTGTGTCTGTGAGGGCTGGTTTGGTGGGTGAGGTTGGTTTCCGTGATGTGTCGGTGCGGTATCCGCAGGCGGGTGGGAATCGTGAGTATGCGTTGGAGGGGGTGACGTTCAGTGTTCCGGCTGGTTCGTGGGTGGCGATGACTGGTTCGTCGGGTTCGGGTAAGTCGACGGTGTTGTCGTTGTTGGAGAAGTTCATTGTTCCTACTGATGGGGTGATCATGGTGGATCGGGTGCCGCTTGGTGAGCATGATGATGATGAGTACCGGCGTCAGGTTGGTTATATTGAGCAGGCGTGTCCGTTGTTTAGTGGGACGGTGCGTGACAATTTGTTGTTGGGGCGTGACATTGATGACGAGCATTGTTGGGAGATCATTCGTCAGGTTGGTTTGGCTGACACGATCAGTGCTCGTGAGGGCGGGTTGGACACCCCGGTGGGGGAGTCGGCGTACGCCTTCTCCGGCGGTGAGCGCCAGCGGTTGGCGATAGCCAGAACCCTTGTTGGTCAGCCTCGGATGTTGTTGCTGGACGAGATCACCTCGGGTCTTGATGTTGTAAACCGGGAACAGATCATGAACCTCATTCGAACCACGATGGGTGGGATCACCACTTTCGCTGCTGGGCACGGCCATTTTGGTATGAACATCGCCGACCTGGTCCTCGTACTCGATAAGGGGCGGTTGGTTGAGTTCGGGCCGCCCGCCGAGGTGCATCGGCGTTCAGCGCTGTTCCGGTCCCTCGTAGCAGCCTGATGAACAAGGGGTGTTGGCGGGCAACCTTGAGCGTGTCGTGGTCAATGGCTTCGTTGATGGATGTGTTGATGAGTTGTGACGTATGAGAGGGATGTGATGGATATTCCTGTAGGTCCGGTTGTGGGTGGTTCTTCCTCTTCGTGGAGTCGGTGGTTGGAGGTTGATGACGCCACATTCATGCAGTTGTTGGAAGAACACGGCCACGACGTCAACACAGTCGACAGTGACTACGAAGTCCCTCGGGGTGGGCGGGGTGATGGTGGTGAGGTGGTGCCGTTGGCTGGGGGCTGGTTACGGCTGGCCGCGGGGGAGGACGGCGACATGGTAGGGCAGCGCGTCTCGGATCCGGTGGAGCAGCATCTGGTTGGTGCACCTGTGATTTTCGGGGAAACCGACATCGAGGGGTTGCCGGGCTGGGAGACGCGCAGGCGTGACCTGGCTATGGGGTTGGGGTGGTGGTGTCGTCTTCTGCGCGACCCCGAACGGGAACGCTACGCGGTGGCGGTTCACCAATGGGGCGATCCGGAACCCGGACTCGTACTAGTGGGACTGTATCCCGAAGCAGTGTTGGCTCAGGCAGAGTCGCCGGTTGTGGTGTTCGTGGAGCCGCACCCCAACGAGCCGGGCAGGGCCAGGGCCCGCCTGCTGCCGGTCACCACGACCCGTCTGGATGATCCTCCGCGGGTACTTGCCGAGGGACCCGCCGCCGGGGTCAAGGTTGAGGCATGTTCCGTGCGGCGTTTCGTCAAGGTCGGTCACGGTGTTCGCAGCAACAGAATCTGGGAAGTCTTCGACCTCGCCGCCCCGCAGCTGCAGCCCATTGCCATGCCAGAGTCGGTGCATGATCCCGACCTGTTCGATGTCGCCCCCCTGGAGGATGGGTATGTGCTCATTCACGCTGTCAATGATGCTCAGCAGTGGCGTATCGAGGCCAGCCACCTCAATAACGGCCAGGTACAGAAGCAGTGGCAGGTAGCGGCCGGGCAGGGAAAACTCTGCCATCTCGTAGGCGCCCGTGAGGCCGTACTCGCCCGTATCAGCCAGACACAGGGCACCCGTCACACCGAAGACCTGCTGTGGATATCCCTGACACCCGCAACCACTGTTGAGCCCCGCAGGCTGCTCACCACCCCAGGAAAGTTCCACCTGACCCCAAGCCCCGGCGCAACCTCTACCGGGTTCGTCATCGCCGAAATGATCGTGGGAACACCCCCTATCACCTGGTACCTCGACGGCACCGGGCAGGTACTCAACCCCACGAACCGGCAACCCCGACCAGTCATCCAGGCCGCACGAGAACGCATCACATCCCCGGACGGATACCAGTTCGACCTCGACATCCGATGGCACGGAGACTCGGCCACCTTCCACGGACCAGTCATCGTCATGGCCTACGGAGCCTACGGAATCGACATCGACCTCGACGCCGACCAAGAACTCAGCCACTGGCTAAACCGCGGCTACGCCGTAGCAACCCCCCACGTTCGAGGAGGAGGAGACCCCCAACGCCATCACGCCGGCTCTCAGGACCGACGCGACCGCTCCCTACTCGATGCCATCACAGCAATTCAATGGCTACGCTCGGGACGAGGAGCAGCAACCGCCACCACAATATGCGTCATCGGCGTCTCGGCCGGAGGATTCCTCACCGCATCCCTCCTCGCCGATCACACAGCACCTATCGACGCCGCCGTGATCGTCAACGGCTACATAGACCCCCTCGAATCACTGCTCCGCCACCCCTCACTCACCGAACAAGCCGACCGAGACGAATGGGGCGACCCCCAACACAACCCCCACCACCGACACGCCCTCGAGGAACTCTCCCCCCTGCGCAAACTCACCAATTCACCGGCGCCAACCCTGATAGTCATCTGCGTCAAAGACGCCCGCGTCAATCCCCGCCAAGGACTCACCTGGGTGCTGCGCTCCCGAGAACTCGGCGGAAACACCACCCTCTGGTACGACCCCAACGGCACCCACGACACCGGCATCCGCACCGAAACCAACCCCATCACCGACTGGGTCATCAACACACTCGAACAACAGTAAAGTGGTGGAGCGCTACAGGTTTCGTCTCTGCCCACGAAACGTGCAGCTTTCCATTCTTTTTCGACCGTCTCTTATTCGCAAGCGTGTGAAATTGCCAAGAATGAGCCGTATACTCAAGACATGATATCGCAAAGTAGCAAAAAATTCTCACAATCCGAGCTTCCACAGGGGCCTCCGCGCGCGCCCGGTTGGTTGCGAATAACCCTGGTCTTCGCTGCCTTCTTCATCGCTGCATCTTCCCCGATGCTGCTCTATTATTTCCTCGTTCCACTTCGAGAGGGCCTCCTTTCTGAATCCGTTTTGATCAAGGCCGGGCCGTACATCGTGGTCTCTGCAGTTGTCTGCGTCACGTACCTTCTGTTCACTTTCTTGCTTACGCGCTATGTCGATCGTCGACCACTGCGCGCCTTGGGGATGGCTCTCGGGCGTCGTGCAGGGATTGCGCTGCTGACCGGCACTGGAATATCGGTGGCAGTCGTCTGCCTCGTCGCTTTTGGGTATCGTATTTTCGGGTTGACAGTTGCTCTGCCGCCAGCTGATCCCGCGATGCCGTGGTGGGTTGTGGGCGTTGGTTTTCTTGCTGATTTTGCGCGTGCTTACCTGTTGCAGGGTATTGGCGAGGAAGCCATCATGCGAGGGTATGTTCTACAGAGCTTCTCCGGCCATCCCAAGCGTGCTGTCTGGATTTCGGTGATCGTCTTTACGGTTCCGCATATATTGTCCGAGAATGGCCAACAGGATGCTCTGGGATTTATCGTCTACTTGGCCATTCCGTTCAGCTTTGGGTTGGTGGCTGTTTATCTCTCGCTCCTAATGCGCACAGTCTGGGCCGGCATAGGAATCCATGGTGGCTGTCACTTGGCCAACAGCATCGCATCAGGGATGGGGGTCGATTTGACTGACTTGGTCTTCTGGGCTCTTGTGGGCGCTCTCTACATCATCGTCGCTTTGGTGCTTGCTACCAGGATCAGTGAGCAACGCTGGGCGGAAGTCGCTGCATGCGGGCCCTTCGCCCTGCCCTGCCGATCAGCCCGAAAACCTCAGGTACCTCGGCGATCCGCGTGTTGAGCGCCTGCGTCGAGATCCAGCTCTTGAGTGCCGGTACAAAGCCCACAATGGCTCCCAGAAGTGGACCGAGCACGCTCCACACCCCGCCGAGGGGGCTAAGGAGGGGGATTGCGGCGCCCACGATGGCCCCGACGAGCGGCAAGAGCAACCGCAACACTGACGTGCCGGGGTCGAATGATCGCGTGGACCGTTTCGACATCCTTGGCTCCCCCCGGCGCTGCCCTGGCAACAGAATGGTGGGGCCGGTGAGGCGTGGAGCCTGTCTGCGACCATGTGGGTCTTTAAGAAAGGAGCCGGTGAACCGGGGTCAGCGGTCAGTCGTCGTCGCGGTCGTCGTCGTCGCTGTCCTTCTTGGTCGTCCTCGTCGTGGTCTTCCTGTCGTCGTCATCATCGTCGTCGCCGACCTTCTTCGGGGGTGCGGGGGCCACCGTGGTGGTCCTCGCGCGACTCGTGGTGGACGGGGCGCTCGTGGCCCGGGTCGTGGTCCGAGGTGCGGCGCCAGTCGTTTCTGGAGGCGTCGTGGCCGCGGTGGTCTCCGTCGCGGCGGGGACCGTCGGTTCGGGCGAGGGATTTTCCGTGGGCGCCGGGGGCTCGCTGGGGGAAGGCTCCGGCGAGAGGCTGGCCGTCGCGGGGGAGACGACAATTGCCGGTGAGGTGCTCTCGGGCTCCGTCGGGTGCGCGAGCTGGAACAACAGCCCCGCCGTCAGCAGTCCCGCAGCGCCTATGCCCACCAGGGTGAGGGTGAGGCGGTCTCGCTCCGACTTCATCATGCTTCTCCTTCCGAATGATTCAAGTGAACCCCAGGAGGATGAGGAATGGCGCAGATCTTCGTGAGGAAGTTCTCATGAAACGTCCCGCCGGTTGTCAGCACAAAGTTTCACGACCCGCGGTTGTGGTTCGCCGGGACCCGACTTTCCCGGGCGATCCCGACTGCCACAAGGTGGCGCATCCCGCGTCGGAGGGTTATTGTGTATACAAAGCTCCCGGCGGCTCCGGTCGTCGGGCCAGCGGACTGGACGGACCCGAACGCGGTGCAGTCGGCACTGCTGCCGGTGGGGACGACGCAATCCGCCGGACCAGCCTGAATGCCCCAGAAACCAGGGAGAGGTACATGACCACAATCACCCACTGGATCGACGGCGCCCCCTACGAGGGTCAGCCTTCCCACATGATTCCCGTCGAGAACCCCGCCACCGGCAAGGTCGTCGGTGAGCTGATGTCGGCCAGCCCAGCCGACCTCGACCACGCCGTCGCCAGCGCCAAGGCGGCCCAGAAGAAATGGGCCAAGGTTTCCCTCGCCAAGCGCACCGCCATCATGTTCAAGATGCGCGAGCTGGTGCTCGCCCACCAGGACGAGCTGGCCAAGGCGATCGTCGAGGAGCACGGCAAGGACTACTCCGACGCCATCGGCGAGATCCAGCGCGGCCGCGAGACCCTCGACTTCGCCTGCGGCATCAACGTGGCGCTCAAGGGCGAGTACTCCTTCGACATCTCTTCCGGTGTGGACATCCACACCATCCGCCAGCCCGTCGGCGTGGTCGCGGGCATCTGCCCCTTCAACTTCCCCGTTATGGTGCCGATGTGGATGCACCCCATCGCCGTGGCCACCGGCAACGCCTTCATCCTGAAGCCCGCCTCCCCGACGCCCACCGCATCGCTGATCATCGCCCGCCTCTACAAGGAGGCCGGCCTGCCCGACGGCGTGTTCAACGTCCTCGCCGGTGACCGCGAGCTGGTCTCCAACATCCTCACCCACCCCGGGATCGACGCCATCTCCTTCGTCGGCTCCACCCCGGTGGCGCACGTCATTCAGGACACGGGCGTCGCCCACGGCAAGCGCGTCCACGCTCTCGGTGGCGCGAACAACCACGCCATCGTCCTGCCCGACGCGGACCTCGAATTCGCCGCCCAGCACATCGCCGCCGCCGCCTTCGGTGCGGCAGGTGAACGCTGCATGGCGCTGCCCGTCGTGGTGGCGGTCGGTGGTGTTGCCGACAAGCTCGCCGAACTGGTTGCCGCCAATGGCGCGAAGATCAAGGTCGGTTTCGGTCTCGATGAGGGCGTCCAGATGGGTCCGGTCATCACCGCCAAGGCCCGCGACCGCATCGTCGGTCTCATCGACGACGCCGAGAAGCGCGGCGCGAAGGTGGCGCTCGACGGTCGCGGCCTGAAGGTCGAGGGCTACGAGGGCGGCTTCTGGCTCGGCCCCACCGTCCTCACCCACGTCCCGCTCGACGCCCCCGCCTACAAGGAAGAGATCTTCGGCCCGGTGCTGTGCATCGTCGACGCCAAGAACTACGCGGAGGCCATCGAGATCGTCAACGCCAGCGAGTTCGGCAACGGCGCGGCGATCTTCACCAACGACGGCGGCTACGCCCGGCGTTTCCAGCTGGACGTCGAGGCCGGCATGGTGGGCGTCAACGTGCCCATCCCCACCCCGGTGGCCTACTACTCGTTCGGCGGCTGGAAGGAATCGCTGCTGGGCGACACCCACATCCACGGCCCCGAGGGCGTGCACTTCTACACCCGCGCCAAGGCCATCACCACCCGGTGGCCCTCGGAGTCCGGTGCGTACGCCGCGACGATGAGTTTCCAGCGCGAGGAGTGACCACTCCGGCCTGAACAGCAGCGCAGGGCCCCGGCGACCGGACAAGTCGCCGGGGCCCTCGACGTGTGCGCATCCAGTCGGCCTTGCCCTGATTGCGGGGCCCGTGGAGTGGCGTGATCCGCGGATGCCACTCCACGCGGCGGCGCTACTGTTGTGCGGTCACCTCGTTCCGGAAAGACACACCCTGGAGAACCATGAAGGACAGCTCTCGTTTGATCGACGATCCACGGTGGCACTTCGGCGCCGGAGCGGAAGGCCAGCCTCGCTCCTACAACCAATGGGTCGCAGACTGCTGCGACGCCAATGGTGACAGCATCTGGGCCTACGAGGGCGATGGCGCGGTGCAAGACGGCATGGATCCCGCAAGCGTTGAGACGTTCTGGGGGACCGGGGAGTACCTGGAAAAATACGGGCCCAGAATGGACCGCGTCGGAGGACCGCACGGGGCATATCTCTTCGGGGTCGACACTCCGCACCCCGTCGTTTTCGCAGAACGTTCCCTCGAACCGGCCGCAGCCAAGCTGCCCTACCATCGGTATCGATTGACCGGTCAGGAACTGCCGCCAGCGTGGCGCATCGAGACCGGGCGGGTGGTTCCCGCCGTCGGAGGCCGTGGCGGGGGACGTCAGGTGCTGTTCCGCGATGCCGGAAAAGGTCTTCTCAGCGTCGAAGAACTTCTGGAAACAGGTCTCCTGGAGGAAGTGCGGGAACGTGCCTGATTGCGTGGAGCGGCTGAAGTGTGCCCTGAACGATGTGGGTGTGCCGGTACATGACCGTGAGGATGGTCTGCTCATAGGGGGCGAACGAAACGCCCGTACCGTCATGTTCTGGGAGGACGAAGGAACGTGGCACGTCGGTCATCTGGATCGAGTGGACCAGGAGCGCGTCGCCGTTCTGACCGCTGCGGATCGTGACGCGGCACTGCGGTGGCTGATCTGTCGCGTCGCCAACCAGTACCGCCGTGCACAGGGATGGCCGTGGCTGCTTTCGTTGCGGGCAGCACCGGAAATCGCATGGGGGTGGGGTGTTGAGCCGGTTCCGGAGGCCTCAACCTCGGAGACCGCAGACATTCGGGTGTGGGCAAGACCGGTTCGTCTGGGAGAAGGACCAGTTGATGTGCGAATGCTCACCACTCTTCCGACCGCCCTCGAGGTGGCGGTCCTGTCCCACCTGATGGACCTGAGTCCCGACCAGGTCCTGGACGCCTACCTCGACTCGAACGGCGGTGTCCTGGAGCGCATGGTGGAGACGAGTGATTCGCTGGTGGACACAGGAGAGGCTTTTCAACGCATGGCAGCCGCTCGTGAACTCCGGATGGTTCCTGACGAAGACGGTTTTCACGCCGCGGAGACCGGATGGGTCTCCCACCTCTGGATCGAGGACGGGTGTTGGTGCTTTGGCCACACCGAACGTGGCGAGCAACGTAGTGCAGAAATCGCCAGTCCTGAATTGGGCATGGTGTTGCGCTGGATGGCCTTCGGATGGTTGAACGATGTGCGATCTAGCAGGGGATGGCCGCGGATCATGACCGGATACTGGGAGGCGGAGACGGCGCCCGGCTGGAGTCAGCAACAGCTGGGAAATCGCAGGATCCTGACAGGGATCACGGGGTCCGGAACCGAAATGATCCTGCGCGGGAACCGACCTCACGCTTTGGACGTGTTGTCGCACCTGATGAATCTGAAACTGGACCAGGTGGTCGATTCCTTCCTGTCCGAGGACGGTGGATTGCTGTGCGAGGTCGTCGACCCAGGAATCCGGCGTCGCAACCCGGTCGCTCTGGAATACGTCGCGCAGTACGGCGACCGTCTCGACCAAGTGGGCGACCCGCGTGGCAGCTACTTCTGTGCGGTGCCCGGTCCGGAACCTTACGCCTTCGAACAACGTTCCCTTCCGCCTAGCGTGGTGAAGGAGCCCTACTACCGGTACCGGCTGCTGGATCTGCCTCCCGAGGTGAACGTGGTGACCAGCATCATTCCCCCCTGGTTCGGTCAACCGGGCGGTGCCCGTCAGGTGTTCTTCCGCATCGGTGAAATTCTCTTGACAGCCGAGGAATGCATTGACCTGCGCATTCTGGAAGGAGACGCCTGATGTCCATCATGGACGAATTGGTTGTCTACGCGTCGGAATCTGGAGCTCAGGTGGCAGAAACCCCCGGCGGGTATTCCATGACATGGAATGGCGGATTCTATTCACACCACCTGTGGCGCGCGGATGATGAATGGCTCTACGGGTATAGCGAGCGAGGCGACGAGCGCATTCCGACCATGTGGAGCACGCATGATCAGATCGTCTACAAGTGGACGGTCAGTCGGATCGCACTCGACGCCCGAGAAGTGCGGGAGCTGCCTCAGATCATTCTGCCCGCAGCGATCGAAACCCTGGGGGTCGGGTGGGGACTTGTTCAACAGACCCCACTGACGGGAAGCCTGAGTTTGGAGGGCGAACAGATCCCCATGTCGCTGAGAACAACTTTCCCTCGGTGCCGGAGTCTCGTCGAGTTCTCACATCTGATTCGCCTGCCCTACGACGAAGTACTGGCTTCCTATCGTGCGCCCGACGGAAGTCCGCGACTCGGATCATTCCTGGCATGGTGATGCCGGGCTCACAACGTTTCAGGAACTTTCTTTTCGATCGAGGTGGCCGTGCAGGTGTCCGCCGTCTTCTGTCAGGAGACTGTTGATTTCTTGTGTGAGGGTGAGGGGCATGAGGTGTGAGAGTGTGTTGAGGTTTTCGTGACGGGGGAAGACGGTGCTCATGACCATTGGTAGGTGGATGTTGTCTGGGCTGATGAGGCGTCCGTGGTCACTGTGTCGGTAGTTGCCGTGATGGAGTTCCTCGACCTGCCATCCGGGTAGGAGGGCCGGATCGGTTTTGTAGGTGAGGATGCTTGGCCATCCTTTGTCGAAGCGCATGACATTCAGCAATTCGTGAGCTATCCAGCGCAGTACTATGTCGCGGTCGGTGCTCAGTATTTCTGCTGGTCTTTTCTCGCCGCGTTCGGTGTGGCCGAAGCGCCAGCAGCCGTCCTCGATCCAGAAATGTGGAATCCAGTCAGAGTATGTGTTTGGGAAGATGAAACCGTCCTCGCAGGGTGTGGTGTGGCCACCCCGGGCTTGGGTCAGGTGTTGGAAATCCTGTCCCATGGTGGCGATGGGGTTTCCGTGTTCGAGGAGGTGGTTTAGGGGTTCGCCGTTGGGGGTGAGGTAGGCGTCCAGGACTTGGTCGGGGGTTAGGTGCATGAGGTGGGAGAGGGCCGCGAGTTCTGGGGCGTGGGGGAAGGTGGTGGTCATGTTCATGTCGACCGGGGTGCCGTTGGGTCGGATGAGACGACCGGTGGCTTTGATGCTGTAGAGCACGGTTTGTTCAGAGGTTTGTTCGGCTGTCCAGCCGCTCGCGAATCCGGGGATGTTTCGCAGGGGAAGCAGGTAGGGCCATTTCTGTTTCTCGCGGTATCTGTTGGCGATGCGGCAAATCAGCCAGCGCAGGGCCACGTCCTGGTGTGGGGTGCTTAGAGTGGCGGTGGGGGTGTCGTCTTGTCTCGTCTGGTATCCGATGTGGTACAGGCCGTCGGTGTCCCAGAACAAGACGCCGCGAACGTTTTGTTCCCGGCTGAAGGACAGAAAATCTTCTTTTTTGTAAACCCCTATGTCTGTGTCTGTGAGGGCGGTGATGAGTCGTTCAAGGCAGTCCAACAAAATCGGTGGCTCCCCTCAGAATTCCTTCGTTCAATAGTTTGCTGACGCTCAAAGCGTTTCCTTTAGAGTTAAAACTTGAGGTGTCCATCGTGATAAGGGTGGTATCCTCCGAAATTTCTTTCTCGTGATTTCCTGTGTTCGAGAAGCTTCTGATGCGCCGACTCTAAGGAGAGGAGGGGCGAGGAAAATCCGATGCAATCGCCATCCCTGATGATATTGCATATAACTCGTTCTCCCGGGTCCGCTTGGCGTCACGACGTACGCATCTTTATATGGAGCGATTTTCCAGTCATGTGGATGGATGCGGGTTGAGGGGTCCACCTTTCGAGAAAGTCTGGGAGCGTCTCGGTCGATTCCTATTCTCGCTGTTGTTCGTGGAGGTTCCTGACGCAATATCTCCAGAAGGACCACGAAAGGGGGCTATCGGCGTGGTTTCCTGCGCGGTGCATCCTGCGAACGCAGACGGGAAGCAGCCAGGGCAGCGAGAGTCCCCAGACAGCCGATTCCAGCGATGATTCCCAGAACCATCGTGCGCATCGGTCTTTGATCCTTCTGCGGGGAGGGAGGTGTCATGGTGGGCGCCTCCTGCGTCGCTGAGGTTGAGAAACGCGGGTTCGGAGGACCGGGCATGGCTCCATCGTTGGTGAAGGTGAGGGCGTCGTACGGCGCAATCAGACCCCAGCCGATTGTGTTGTCACGCATGGAGCGTGTAGGTCGCAGGGCAGTGGCCAGGATCCGATACTTCCAGTCCGCCGGGGTCTCGTCCGGATGGGCAGCAGCCACCAGTGCGGCGACCCCACCCACATACCCGGCGGCGTATGAGGTGGACGGCTTGTCCCCGGAGAGCACGCAGTCTCCAGCACCCATGAAGGTCGTGAGCACGTTCATGCCCGGTGCTGCCACGTCGATATGTGGGCCGTGTATTACGGCGTCCGACGGGGCTCCGGTGGTGTCGACTCCTGTCACCGCCAACGCATCGGAGTAGGCCGCCGGGTATTGCGGCACGTTGTGTTGCTTCGCAGGGGTCTGGGGATCCAGGTTGCCAGCCGACGCAACCACGAGGGCGCCTCGGCTGGTGGCGTACTCCGTGGCACTCTTCAGCGACGGATTGTCGACGGAGGAGGACAGGGCCACGACGATCACCTTCGCACCGTTGTCTGCGGCCCACTGGATTCCCGTGGCGGTGTGGGTGGGCTCCGGTCCGCGGGTCTTCTCGGCCTCCGCCTTGTCATTCGCCTTCACGTGTACCCGAACCGGCAGGATCTGGGATTCCGGTGCCACACCAATCAGTCCGGAACCCTCGACCTCCCGGGCGCTGATCTGTCCCGCAATCGCGGTGCCATGTGGGTCCACGGCACTGCTTCCGTCCCCGCCCTCCATCATGTCGTAACCTGGCAGGAGCACGTTTTTGTTCTTGAAGTGGACGTTGTTGCCATCCACACCGGCGTCGACCACCGCCACGATCACCTTGTTGCCGCGTGAAATCTTCCACGCATCCTCGATGCCGAGCTGATCGAGTGCTGGTGGGCGCTGGGGCATCAGGGTTGGTTTGTCGAGCGTGCATTGGCTGGGCGTGGGTGTGGTGCTGTTCTCCTCGACGACCTTCGCAGGCACCAGAGCGTGGTCTGCCCGTGCGGGGACCGCAGACATCGCTGCCATCACCAGACCGCAGACCCCGCTGGCTAGGGTCCGGACGGTTGTGTCCCGCCATTGACGGGAACGCGAGCACCGGTTCGTCATTGTTCCTTCACCGTGTCCCAGACTTTCCCGGGATTCAATGCCTCTCCCTCGGGAATCAGCGCTGCCCACGGGGCAGGGACTTCGTACGCATTGCTCGCGTCGTAGTCCAGGCGCTTCAGGGTGTCGTCAGCTGGGGAACCGATGCCGTGGAGGGTTCCCAGATCGGATACCAAGGAGACCACGCCGAGGCTACCGCCGGACGTGGTGCGGATCAGCGCACCCGACCCGCCCCGGACCGAGGTGGCCGTTGGCGGATTCAACGAGTTGTTGGAGTTCCCGCCTTTGCTTTCCTGCTGTTTCGGGAGGGCCTCGGTGAGGTCCTGGCTGGTCATCGAGTAGAGCACGGACGTGGAGGAGTTGTCGGGTTTTTTCGCGAGCTGGGCGCACGGCAGGGAGCCTGCTGGCATGGTGTCGTCGATGCTCTTCGGCCAGTCGGCTGGGGAAATGTTGGCTGCGTCGATGCTGACGATGTCGATCTTCGAGATGTCATCGAGTGTGGCGTTGAGCGGAGTTCCCGTCTTGTAGAGCTTGTCGGTGAGGTTCGTCAGCTGCGTGGCCTTCTTGTCGCCGATGACGACGTACCGTCTGGTGGAGTCGCCGCTCTTGACCTCGATGACGCTTCCGATGGTCGCCGCACTTAGCGACGGGGGCATCCCGTTGACAGGCCGACCGTTGCCCTCGAGGTTGAGGAAGTTCAGGTCCGAGCCTGGCTCGAAGAGGGAGAGCCACTGCGAATTGACCGTGGTCGGGGCGACGGAATCCAGGCCCAGGGCGTACAGCGGGTTGGGGGTCAGTCCGCTGGGGATCTTGTGTCTGAGGCCGTTGGAGATCAGAAATACATCACCGTCCTGAGACTTGACCAGGGCGCTGCCCCGGACGGTTCGCGCCGCTGGAAGCTGAGCCACCCACGTGTGTGGCTTCCCGGAGATGTCGCAGGAAAACCACTGGTCCGAGTGAAGCTGATCGGCCTTGGGAACGTCGTCCGGGATGCCGGTGATGCCGATCTGGGAGCCGCGCCTGATGCCGTCGATGGTAGAAGCGGGCACCTCGCTGGTCTTGTACTTGCCGGCTTCCGACAACAGACGGGCGGAGGTGATGTTGGTGACCGGACGCAGAACGCCCTGGATTGTGTAGTACCTCGCCCCGGTGCCCTTGACAACGATGAGGGTGGAATCCTGCCAGTCCTGGGGAAGGGTGGGAGCGAAGCGGCTCATGACGACCCCGACCCCCAGCATGATGGCGACGACGACACTGCCCACAATCAGGGGGATGAAGGGCGATTTGGACTCTAGCTCACGCCCGCCTGGTATCCCCGACGTGAACGCCGTGATCAGGCGGCGGCGGTTGTAACGTTGGGCCTCCAGGATCTCCTTGTTCGACGGCATCAGAGAACTCCCCAGACCAAAGCGGTCAGCGGCAGGATTGCCAACAGAGCCAGGATCCCTGCCGCATCCGCCAGCCGGGTCAGCCAGGGACGCAACTTCTGTGACACCACATTGGTCGCCAGCAGCAGGACCGCTGCCAGGATGATCGTGCCGAGGGTCCACGGCAGGGCCGAGGGGATCACCTTTGTGGTTGAGATGGCGGCGAAAATGGTCAGGAACATGCCCGTGAGCACGCCGATGAGCACCTCCACCGGAGACCGTAGCGACCGGGTGGAGAGCATCAGTGCCACACCGATGCAGGCCAGCAGGGTGACGGTGGTGGGCGAGGTGGTGAGCAGCGGGGACAAGACCACCATGGCCGCGGAACATCCGGCCTTCAACGAGATGACCAGCACACGTGCGCCACCGACGTGGGAGTACACCTGTGTCGGGTCGATCTTCTCGTCCTCCCCGTCCGTGTTGATGGTGACGGGCATCCGCGCCAGGGCCACCCATGGGGCGCTGAGCGTGATCACGACCAGCAGAGCCATGACCAGGCTGGCCGCGCGGTCAGGACGCAGGTTCATGAGGTACACCATGAGACCGACGAGACAGAAGGAAACACCCGCTGACATGGGTGCTGTCATGGAGATGCTCAGCTCCGGGGGAAGCACGAGAAGGGCCGTGGCGCCGGTCAACAGGCCGGCCCCGGCCATCGCCAGGGGAAGCGCGGACCAATCCCCCGGGGCGATCGCGAAGGCGGCGCAGGCGATCAGGATGGGTGTGGTGTGCCCCAGGGAGAGTGCCCCGGGACGATCCGGCATCCGCGCCACGATCGCGGTTGCCAGGGTGGTCAGGAGCGCTCCGCTGACGCCGATCACCGCCGTCAGGATCGGCTCGTGGGTGCCGGTGACCAGGAGCAGGGCCGCGAGCAGCACCAGAGCGGCTGAGGCGTGCGCCGAGAGCTGGACGGAATTGGTTTTCTTCCACGGCGTCGAGTTGTCGGCAACCGCTGTTCCGACGGCCTCGATGAGGTCGTCATATCGCTGGTCCTGGGCGTTGCTGCCCATCGGTTCGATAGTGAGAACCGCGCCGGGACGCACCTCTTGATCGGGCAGTGTCCGTGACTGGTTGAGAGCGTGGCCATCGGATGTGCGGACCGTGAAACCCTTCGTGGCAGTTCCAGAATCCAGCGGTCCCAGAGCCTTGACCATGGCGGGGACCAGCTCGGCCAGGGCGACATTGGGTGGGACCGACATGTCGACGGTGCTGCCACTCATGGCCAGTGAAACTGGCATGAGGGCGCCGGCGCTGGAGCTTCCGGTTGAAGGCATCGGGTTCCTTTGTCTGTTGAAGCTGGGGTTCGTCGTGTGGGTACTGTAACGAGGTCCGCGCTCAAGGTTACTTCCTCTGGGGGTGACGTCTGTATCCCACCGGACTGTCTGGGAGCCTGACCCGATCGTGCAGTAAAGTCTTCAGTGTCATCAACGGCGCGGCAGAAACTGTCGGTCGCACCGCACCCATCTCACTGGAGGATGTACATGTCAAGTAACTCGTATAGCGCAGGTGCAGGCGCAATTCTTGCTGGTGCCGACGCCAGCGCGACGGCTCGCAACGAAGTGCAGTCGAGCATCAGCGCAGTCGATTCGTCCGCGCAGGCCGTGCGCGGTGGCTGGGAAAGCCCCGCCTCCAGGGCGATGCTTGAGACAGTTGCTCGCTGGCGGGAATCTGCCGAGGGAGTCAACAATGAGTTGAACAACTTCGAGGCCAACCTGCGCTCCACGCAGACCGATTACAATGCGGCTGAAGACGAGCACCAGTCGACCTTCCAGAGCATCTCGTCCCGCATGGGCTGATTTTTCGGAGCAAAGGAGACACATCAATGAGCGAAGACATCAAGGTATCTTTTTCCGCCATTCAGCAGCTTGCAACCGACGTCCAGAATGAGTCGAACAAGATTCAGACCTCCTTGGATACCCTGGATGGTGAGGTCAAGAAGCTGTACGGCAGCTGGGACGGCCAGGCCCAGCAGGCCTACCAGGCTTCCAAGGCCAAGTGGGATCAGAAGATGGCCGATATGCACAGCATCCTTCAGGACCTGCACGGGAAAGTCGGGGAGGCTGGTGTTCAGTACCAGAACACCGAATCCAGGAACGCGAGCCGTTTCGAGGCCTGACCGCTGAAAGATGGGGCGGGAGCGAGAGCTCCTGCCCCATCTTTGTGCTGTCTCGCGCGACATCTCATGAGGGTAGGTAGATCCGCGAGGGATGGTTTCGTCCCGCTGGTCGTGGACGCATTCTTGTCAGGGATTATTGTCCCGTCCGCCCATCAGGCGGGCGGTTTTTCTTTTCTCCGGGCACAAGGTCACCACGACCGTTGTGAAAGGGGAGCCGGGAGAGGGGTCTCGAGCTTTTGGTGTTTCTCACGCGTCCACGATTTTCATCGTTCGTTCCCCCAGGATGAGGGTTGTGCCGAACGGAACCGGGGTGCGTTTGCTGCTCTCCAGACGGGTCACTATGTTCTCTGCCGTGCGGATCGTGACCCCATTGGTGGAGAAGGCATCCTCCACCCAGGGGCCGGTGTCGGTGACCCCGACGCGCATGTGGGTGCGTGAAAGCGAGCGGGTGGGATCAGGAAGGGCAACCAGTCGCTCTCCCGCAGCAGCATTGCTGGGTTCGCGACCGATTACCAGGACGGCGTCGATCTTCTCCCGCTGCCCCGAGTCGACCACCAGCCACGCCATGGGTTCATCGTTGGCGGCGCTTGCCGGAGAAGCCGCGGAATGCTGAGGACTCCGGACGGAGCGGGTTTGGGTGATGTCGGGGGCCTGGGCGGCGGCGCGGCGCGGACCCGACAGCTGATGTGCCTTGGGTAGTGGCGCTGCCTCCTCAACCGTGGAGGGGGCAGCGGGCTCGGACGTGGCCGGTGCCGGACGATTCTGGGTAGCGTTGTGACGCGCTTCCAAGGCTTCGTCGTGGTTGACGGCAGCCCTTCCGGGTGTCGAAGGCGGCGGGGTACCGGTGGCGGATGTGCCTCCCGTGCCGGCGGATCCACCACCGACCGGTTCCTGAGACGGAGCTGCCTGAGGTGCCGCAGTGCTGCGCCAGGCAGGCGGCTGAGGAGCACTGGGTTGGCTCTGGAAGGCCTGTGGCGCCGGCTGTCCCCAGGGCGCCGGTGGCGCAGCGACGGGCGCTTGAGGGGAGGGCTGTTCCCAAGAAGTCAGTGGTGCTGCTGCGTTGTAGCCATTATCGACGGGGGGAATTGGCTGAGGAGCGCTCGGAAGATCCCAGGGTCCCTGCGCCTGAGGGGCTCCCGCCCAGGGCCACTGTGGCGTAGTCGGTGGTGCCACGGGGTTCGCGATGGGTGCGCTCTGCGGGAACGGGGATGCCGGATTGGTGAAGGACGGGTTCGGGACGGCGGCGTCGTGGCCGGGGGTGAAGGCCTGTGCAGCGGCGAAATCTCCGTACGGGGAGAAAGCGCTCTGGGTGTGTGTCTGTTCCGCCGTGATGGCGGGTTTACGCAGATCTGCCGAGGCAGTACCGCAGATGCGATCCATCCAGTCCTGGCCGTCGCGACCCAAGAGGATGCTGATCAGGGGACCCAATGCAGTGATGTGGAGCAAGGTCATCAGCATCGAGCGGACCAGCTGACGTTTCAGGCCGGGAGCTCGGGATGTGCCCTCGGTGACAGCCGCAGTGCGGGTGAGCAGGGCGCCGGGCGTGCGACCCGTGCGGGCGCGGAGCAGGCTGAACACCACCGCCATCTGGAGCACGACAATGCCGGTTATGACCAGAGAGGGGAACAGCAGCCAGACCAGGCCGGCAACGGCTGCGACACAGACCGCATCTGTCAGGTAGGCACACGCGAGTTTCGCCCCGCTGGCGGGAGCGAGAGCCCCGGTGGGGGCCGTGGATGTCGTGGTCGGCAGGAGGTCGGGCCCGGGCGAGGGGAACTCGGTCTGGGGAAGGTACTGGGCTGGGTAGGTCTGGGTCATGATGTCATCTGTCGGACGAGATCGAACAGCCCGGCGGCGTAGACCGCTGCTGGTAGGAGAAGGAACACGGAGAACGTCTGTGTGATGTCGGCCATGCGCCCGATCAGCGCTGAGGGACGTGCCTTGGCGAGCGCCGTGGCGGCGATGCTGAGTGTCGCTGCCATGATGGTCAGGATCAAGGTGGTGATCTGCGACCCCAGGGCCTGGGATGTGCTGGGCGTGGTCAGCGCCGCGATGAGGATCAGCAGGGCACTGATCCGGGGCAGGATCCGTCCCAGCCTGTCGCGTCGGGCACGGGGCACCAGCGCCATGCTCAGGAATGCGGTGACCATCATGACGGTGCCGACGACTCCGGTCCACTGATCGGCGCCCATCGTGCGTGAGGCCGGGAAGGCGGTTATGCCGACGGCGCTGCAGCACACGATGAGCAGCAGCTGATCACGGGCCGTGGCCTCGCTGATTGTGCGGCGGATCTTGCCGGCGGTGATGGGGGAGGGTGGTGCGACTTGCGGAGCCCGCACGGTCGGTGCGGACGTGGTGACGGTGGGTAGGTCCAGCAACTGGGTCTCCGGGATACGGAACGCGAAACTTGGAATGGTCGAGACCGCGATCGTGGCCACTGCCATGACCAGGGGGGCGACCATGGTGATGGGAATGTCCCACATGATGACGAACGACGCCAGAAGACTGACCGCTCCCCACACGGCTGCGAGGGTGGCACTGAGAGCCGATTTGTCGATCAACCAGATGCACAGTGCTGCCATCAGCGCTGTCCAGGTGGTCACCGCGACCGCCAGTTGTGAGAGAAAAATCGTGGAGGGCGGCAGGGCGGCTGTCCCGCAGATACCGATCAGCGTCGTGGTGGCCAGGAGACCTGGGGCGGTGTTGCGGAGTCGCCACCACCGCAGCGAAACAGCCACCGTCACTGCGCAGATCACGGCTGCCGTCACCCTCAGGGCCACTGGAACGAACCACCACCCGAGGGCGGGGCCGATCAGGCAGGCCGTCTCGATGCTCGTCATCAGAGTGAGGAACACGACGAGAACCAGGGTGGGTCGCAGCCAGGGCGAGGCGGCACGGGTTGCGACCTGTTTGGCGATGGTGGCGCTTTCGACGCTGCCGCTCAGAGTCAGCACGGCGCCGGACGGCAGATCGGGGCCGATGACCTGCTCCAGCCCTACCGGGGTGCCGTCCGGGTGGGCGAGGGTCATGGACGTCGGATCGATCTCCAACATGCGCATCAGGGAGGCCACCGTCGTTCCGACCGGGACAGCGACGTCACGCTTGGACATGCCGTGCAGGACCGTGGTCGACGCGAGAGGCGTGGACATGCGTTCCTCCATGGTGCTGGATCGGTGATCTGGGCGGCTCGGGCCGAAGTGTGACCCATCGTATGACGATAGTATGGGTGCCGGCTTCGACGGTACCTAGACCATACGACGTGATCAGACCACACGAGACGGGGAGTACTTTGGGAATGGCCCAGACCAAGCAGGGTGAGGCTAAGGCCCCTGATCTTCCCACCGGGCAGATCGACATCCAGGCGCCCCCCGATCAGCCCGAGGCTGCGGGCATGGGAAACGTTTTGATGACCGTTATCCCGATGATGGGTTCGATGGGCGTCATGGTGTTCATGGCGATGTCCCAGGGACAGAACACCAGGATGCTGCTCATGGGCGGTGGCATGATCGTCGCCATGCTGTCGATGGTGGGGTTCAACATCTATCGCCAGGTCTCCGGGCACCGGCAGAAGATCGACACCCTGCGTCGCGAATACCTGACCTATCTGAGCGAGACCCGCACGACCGTGCGCATCGTCACCCGCAAGCAGCGCGCCTACATCGGTTGGCATCTGCCCTCACCGGATGCGTTGGTGCTGATCGCCCAGGAAGGCACCCGCCTGTGGGAACGGGAGGCGGGCGACATGATGGCCATGCAGGTGCGGCTGGGTACCTCCTCGCAGTCGCTAGCGATGGAGCTCGTCGAGCCGGAAATCGCCCCCCTCGCCAAGCCTGACGTGGTGTGTCATTCCGCGATGCGGCGGTTCATCGACTCACACTCGATGGTTGACGAGATGCCCTTCGGCGTCATGCTCGGCGACTTCAGTCACGTCGACGTCGCCGGTCCCGCCGGTGCGACGCGCTCGCAGGTGCGGGCCATGCTCATTCACATGACGACCTTCGCCTCCCCGCAGGCCCTGCGCGTCGCGGTCGTGTGCTCCGAGGCGAACCGGAAACACTGGGAATGGGTCAAGTGGCTGCCCCACGCCCGCTCCACGCAGGTCAGCGATGCCCTGGGGCCGGCCCGCATGGTGGTCACCGGTCCCGGCGAGCTGGAGGAAATGCTCGGTGAGGAGTACACGGATCGCGGCACGTTCCGGGCACGTTCGGAGGCGACGGCGTGGCCGCATCTTTTCCTGATCCTCGACGGCGTGGACCTTCCGGTCAACAGCACCCTCGGCGGTTTCGGGGGGACCGAGGGTGTGACGGTCGTGCGGACCATGACGTCCTGGGGACCGATGACTTCCCGGTCGACTCTGCGCATGATCCTGCACCCCGGGCAGGAGGACGGGGACCGCGGGCAGATGGAGCTGCTGCTCCTCGACCAGGAACCCATCATCGCCACCCCGGACGTCATGGGGGAGGCGCAGGCCGAGGCGGTCGCGCGGCGCATGGCCCCGTGGGTCACCGAGGAACGTCCCGAGTCGGAGTCCCCGGTTGGCAAGTCCGATCCGAAACGTTCCCAGGACTTGACGGAGCTGCTGGGCTGCGGCGACATCCGCGACTTCGACCCGGACAGGCAGTGGAAGCGGCGTGAGGGTCGCGATCGGCTGAAGGTACCCTTCGGGGTGACTCCTGAGGGCGTCCCGGTGGCCCTCGACATCAAGGAATCGGCGCAGCAGGGCATGGGCCCGCACGGCCTGCTGGTCGGTGCGACCGGTTCCGGCAAGTCCGAGGTGCTGCGAACGCTGGTGCTGGCGATGGCGTTGACGCATTCGCCGGAGCAGTTGAACTTCGTCCTGGTCGACTTCAAGGGCGGCGCGACCTTCGCGGGCATGTCGGATCTGCCCCACGTGTCGGCCATGATCTCGAACCTGGAATCGGAGCTGTCCCTGGTGGACCGCATGCAGGACGCCCTGCGTGGTGAGATGGTGCGCCGGCAGGAGGTGCTGCGTGACGCAGGCAACTACGCCAACGTCACCGACTACGAGGCGGACCGGATCGCGGGAAAGCACAACTTCCCGCCCATGCCCGCACTGTTCCTGATCCTCGACGAGTTCTCGGAGCTGCTGAGTGCGAAACCCGAGTTCGTGGATCTGTTCGTCGCGATCGGGCGGCTGGGACGTTCGATGTCGATCCACCTGCTGCTGTCCTCGCAGCGCCTGGAGGCGGGACGCCTGAAGGGCCTGGACTCGCACCTGTCCTACCGGATCGGTTTGCGCACCTTCTCCGCGAGCGAGTCGCGCGACGTCCTAGGTGTTCCCGACGCCTACGAGCTACCGTCCTACCCCGGCGTCGGCTACCTGAAACCGGGCACGGACCAGATGATCCGTTTCCGAGCCTCCTACGTGGCCGCCCCACCCCCCACCCGGAAGGCGGAGACCGTGGCTCGGGAAGGGGGGAGCACGGGTCCGGTCACGATCCTGCCCTTCACGACCGAGCTGGTCGTCAAGGAGGAGGAGCCCGTGGAGGAGCCCGTCGTCCCCAGTGGTCCGGTTGTGAAACCCGGCGACGAAAAGTGGGACGACATGACCCAGATGGACATAGCCGTCGCCCGGATGAAGGGCAAGGGCATGCCGGCCCATCAGGTGTGGCTGCCGCCGCTGGACGTGTCGGACACGATGGACTCGATGATGAAGGACCTCACGGTGGTCCCGGACCTGGGGTTGATTTCTCCGTCCTGGCGGGCCCGCGGGCCGTTGTGCATCCCTGTCGGGATCGTGGACCTTCCCCTGGAGCAGCGCCGCGACATTCTGGAGTTCGACTTCTCCGGCGCCAATGGCCATTTCGCTGTGGTCGGCGGGCCGTTGACGGGCAAGTCGACCACTCTGCGGTCGGTGGTGATGGCGCTGAGCCTGGTGCACACCCCGAAAGAGGTGCAGTTCTACGTCCTGGATCTGGGCGGTGGCACCTTCACACCCTTCGAGGGTGCGGCCCACATAGCGGGTGTGGCGACCCGTGACCGCCCGGACGTGATCAACCGGATGATGGCCGAGATCGAGGGCATCATGAATGATCGCGAGAAGTATTTCCGCGCGAATCGCATCGACTCGATGGACACCTACCGGCAGGGACGGGCCGAGGGACGGTTCGACGACGGCTACGGGGATGTGTTCCTCGTGATCGACGGATGGGCCGCCATGAAAACCGACATCGAGGGCCTGGACATGCGCGTGATGGCGCTGATGGCGCGTGCCCTGTCGTTCGGGGTGCACGTGATGGTGTCTTCCAACCGGTGGGCGGATTTCCGTCAGCAGGTGGCGGATGCTCTCGGGTCGCGGCTGGAGCTGCGGCTCGGCGACGCCAGCGACACGAAGTTCAACCGGAAGGTGGCGGCAGGGGTTCCCCTGGAGCGTCCCGGTCGCGGCCAGGAGGTGGGAACTCACCACGTCCTGGTGGCGCTGCCTCGTGCTGACGGCGATCACGATCCCTCGACCCTCGGCAAGGGCGTGGCGACGACCCTCGAAGCCATCGCGAAGGCCACGAAACCGGGACCGAAGCTGCGGCTGCTACCCGGACGGATCACGGTCAAGGAACTGCTGGATCAGCCGGCTGCTGCGCAGGGGCTCGTGCTGGGGGTGGAGGAGTCCCGCCTCGGCCCGTTCATGTTCCATCCTCGTCAGGAGAGCCACCTGTTCTTGTTCGGCGATGCGAAGGCAGGCAAGACGACATTCCTGCGTTCGATCGCCCAGGAAGTGGTGCGCACGCACAGCCCAAAGGACGCGCAGATCTTCGTGGTGGACTATCGGCGTTCGTTGTTGGATCAGGTGCCGGAGGAATACCTTGCCGCGTACATGACGAACAAGGACGAGGCCGAGGAGAACCTCGGCGGCCTGGCCGAATACCTGAAGACGCGCATGCCGAACGACAAGGTCACATCGAAGCAGCTGCGTGACCGTTCCTGGTGGACGGGTGCTGAGGCCTGGGTCCTGGTCGACGACTACGACCTGGTGGCGTTGCAGGGACGCAACCCGGTGGCGGTGCTGCAGCCGTTGATGGCGCAGGCCCAGGATGTCGGCCTGCACGTCATGGTGGTTCGTCGTATGGGTGGTGCTTCCCGGGCGGCCTTCGAGCCGGTGCTTCAGGCGATGAGGGATTTGGGGACGACCGGCATTCTCATGTCGGGCAGCCCGGATGAGGGCGCGATCATCGGCAGGATCAAGCCCATGAAGCTGGATGCGGGTCGCGCCCAGGTGATCTCACGTGACGCGGGTAATTTCTTGGCGCAGCTGGTGTGGTCGGAGCCGAACACCTGAGCCGGGACGACGTCCCCTCCGCCCTGGGCGGGACGCACCGGGGCGTTGGTCAGAGTGCCCCGCCGGGACGCCACACGCCCACCCGGGGAGCGCCGCTGTCCTCGGGTCGTTCGGGTTCGTCGGTGATGCCGTAGACCTCCTGGAGTCGGGAGATGGAGGGGTCGTCCTCGCCGAGGTTTTCCTGGGCCAGTGTGACGACCGCTCGTCCCGCTTCCTGCCGGGCCTTCTGGTAGGCGTCCAGGATCGCTTTCCGGGCCCATGCCAGGTCCTGCCCGAGGTCGAGGTCGATCAGGGTGCCGGCTGAGTCGACGGTCACCTCGATGCCGTCCACGCTGCTCCTGCCGCGCACCTTCTCCGTCCCCTGCCGGAAAGCCGTGGCTGCGGCGGCTCGTTGATGTACAGCCTCGATGTCCACGTTCAGTTGTGCCAGGCGTTGGTCGAATGGGTCCATCGTGATGATCTCCTTCTGGAATGGATCAGTCGGGTCGCGTGTCATCGGCTTGTGTGCTTGTGTGTCGGACGATTGTGTTGTGTGAGGAAGATGACCCGGTGTCCTCGACGTCAATCGGGCCTTGTTCGTAGTGTACTGGGATGGCAGCCGCTCAGGTGCGTCGAGAGATGTTTGATTGGCATCTTCTCTCCTCGGGAGGAATGCACGACATCCCACCTTCAGATGCGATGGTGTGTGAACGTGGCGGATCGCCGTACGGCATGTCACCGACGGCGTTGCTCAGAATGCGTTGGCAGCAGGAGAGTGGGAGTGAGCTTTGAGTGCTGGGTATCCTTATTGTTCTCGCGGGATTCCAAGTTCGGGAATATGGAGGTCCATATCCCCGGGATCGTGTTCCAAATCTGGTGTTCTGCTGGGGTAGCGCCATGCCTTGTAAGTCAGCTGATCGGGTGATTCGATGCCGCCAATGTCCCGTAGACGTAGGGTGCTTGCTCGAACGGTGTTCATGATGATGCGGCTCGGGGTGGGCCAAGGGAGGTTCTGGCGCCACGTTGTTGACCCGTCTTCGGCTGGAGCGAAACCGAGACGTTCCAAGTCATCGCGTTGCTGGGCTGTGAAAATTGCCATGTCTTCAGGAACATTTTCCCCACAGAGCTCAGCTATGATGTCGTCATTTCCTCCGTACAGGGCGTTAAGACCGGCGAACTGTACGAAAGGGAATCCTGTTTTTCCTTGATCATCCCGTGCGCCGATGATCAAGACCGTCCGTGACGCGAGATCCGTTATCGTTACGAAGAGGCGTGTTTCAAAATCTGACCAGATCATGGAAGCTCTCGATGGTTGTGGCGTGTCGGGTACATGCTGACCCTGTTAGCAGGGGGCTGTTCCCTGTGGTGTGATGAATGTTGTGTAAACTTTGTTGGTGTTCCTGGTGACTTCTGCTATTCCACTCAAAGGGAGAGACCAAGCTATCATGGGGTTCTTCTCTGGGATGGCTCGGATCGGTTTCCCCCAAGCCTGTGAAGCAGAGGTGACGTAGTCAATAAAGGAATCGTTCAGGGCGGCCCGTAGGGCGATGCCTTCCAAGGCGGGTTTGACCAGAATAAAGGAGATTGATCGGACGTCTCCCGCTCTGTTCTTTAGGACCACCACGTCCCGTTTTCCGGCTGTGAAGCTGTACTGATAGCCAGTGAAAGTCCAGCCCAGTTCTGGAGCAAGATCGGTGAAAGCGTCGAGGGTCATCGGCCACGGCACATGGGCAAGCCTTTCCATCCATGTCACGAAATCGTCACGTGTGAATGCATTCATCAACTTCTCGTGTCCCTCGAGGTGTGTTTGGGATGATACTTCGATCGCTTGTCTTTCTTGTAGGCTATTGGTGTGGTGAAGCGTTCGCAATATGCGGTGTTGATGGGGCAGGGCTGTCCTGTGGCATTGTTGATCGCGGTGGCGACGGCTTGGGTGAGTCGAGTAAGGCCTTCCGTGGTGGTGGATGAGGTCCATTGGCCGTCGTCGGTGGGAAGGAGTTGTTCGACGATTTCAATGGTATGCCCGGCGATTTCTACGAAACGTCCGGTGAAGAGGACGGTGCCGGGAAGCAGCGCTACTTCTTGGGCTTGAGGTACTGCTGAGAGCGGGGTTACGTCTCTTCCGGTATGGAGGATGACGGCTGCGATGCCAGGGCTGGTCAGGCCGATGGTGGCCACGGTCAGGTCGCGGCTGGTGGCTGTGATGTTCTGAGTGACCAGAACGCTTGGGGCTGTTGCGCGAGGGGTAGTGATGCCGCGGAAAGTGACGCCACCAACAGGAGGTAGGTGACGTATGCCTTCGATGGCGTTGGCCAGACGTTCCTCGGGTGTGGGCTCATGAGTGTGGGAGGGTGGGGTCCGGTTTGTCATGCATGACTCCTGAGAGGTTAGCTGATAACCCTGTGGGGTATCCTACCTGTTGTGCCCCTTCGGTAAAGAGAGCTATGAGGGTTATTCACAGACGGCGCGTCAACCAGCGAAAACTCTAGTCAGACACATCGTTAGGATAGCTGTGAATAATCCTCTATATGCAAACCATGAGGCTTATTCATAGGGGTGTTTTGGTTTTCCTCAGCTAGCGCTTTATCCGAGGGGGATGTGGGGGCGGCTTGCCTAATCTGAGACAATTCAAGGTGTAGAAAAAACCCTCAGATAAAAGACAAGCCGCTGCCATGAATGATACCACGATCCTTGAGTGTGATCAGATCCTCAACCTGTGCGAACTGATCCACACATCCCAGTCTGGGAATCTTCCCGTAGCAGGGTCCCGTGTCCTGGGGTTGTTCCGCTGTATCCAGATCCATTTTGTTAATGCTTAGACACAATCTCACCCAGGAGTTACTGGCCGACATCCACATGGTCTCCCAAGCCACCATCTCGAGAGTGGTGGCAGTCTACACGAAACCACAATACAAGCCGTCACCGGACTCATCTTCGTCTACACCCCATGAATAAGCCTCATTGACGGTACTTTGGTGCCTTGCTGGTCGTGGCGCGAGTATCCCTGAGCCGTACTCAGGTAAGCATCAGAAGACGGGAGTGAGCCTGCAGGTGGCTTGTGCCTTGGTTCGAAACATTGCCCGGCTCTTCCCGCTTCCTCATGATGCGAAGGCCATTAAGGAAACCGTATTCTTTGCAGCCATCTGGGTTGAGGCGAGCAAGGTGTGGCTGCGGCGCGTGCGATGCTGCAATTATTGCTGCTCTCGCGGGATTCCAAGTTCAGGAATGTGGAGTTTCTTGTCGCCGATGTCGTTTGCATTTTTGGTGCTGTCGCTGGGGTAGCGCCATGCCTTGTAAGTTAGCTGATCGGGTGATTCGATGCCGCCAATATCTCGTAGACGCAGGGTGCTTGCCTGGACAGTGTCCCAAATGACACGACTCATTGCTGGCCACGGAAGCCTTCGCTGCCATGTCACCCCATCGTCGGACGGAGTGAACCCGAGCTGCTCCAGATCATCACGTTGCTGGGGTGTGAAGGTTGCCATGTCCTCCGGGACATTCTCGCCACAAATCGCGGCCACGAGGTCCGTATTCCCTCCATACAGGGCATTGATTCCGGCGAACTGCGCGAAGGGAACTCCGGTTTTCCCGTGTCTGTCCGATGCGCCAATGATCAAGATCGTCCGAGCGGTGAAATTTGTTATTGTGGAGAAAAGATTTACTTCAAACTCTTGCCAAATCATGAGACCTCACTGAATACTGCTCGCGGGCGATGAAAGGGAATGGGCGTCTAGTAGAACCTTGCTCCTTGAGGTGTGAGAAATTTCGCATGGATCTTCTCTTCGCTTCTGGTGATCTCCGCGATGCAGGCTTGCGGGAGAGTCCAAGCTGCTACGGGGTTTCTTCCCTGTACTGTCCGTATGGGTGGTCCCCAAGTTTCCGAAGCGGCTGCGACATAGCCGCTAAAAAGATCGTTCAGCTTGGAGAGTAGTTCCACCCCTTCCAGAGCGGGTTTGGCTAGAATAAAGGAGATCGTGTGGACGTCGCCTGCTTTATTGTCGATGACCACCACTTTTCGTGTGCCTATAGCGAAGTCTGCTGTGAAGCTGTACTGATAGCCAGTGAAAGTCCAGTCCAGTTCTGGAGCAAGATTGGTGAAAGCGTCGAGGGTCATCGGCCACGGCACATGGGCAAGCCTTTCCATCCATGTCACGAAATCGTCACGTGTGAATGCATTCATCAACTTCTCGTGTCCCTCGAGGTGTGTTCGGGATGATACTTCGATCGATTGCCTTTCTTCTAGGTTATCGGCGTGGTGAAGCGTTCGCAATATGTGGTGTCGATGGGCAGGGCTTCTGTGGCCTCGGCGCCAAGGGCTGGGTTTCTTGACGCTCTAGCTTTTCTCGGGTTCCTCGTCTTGGAGGAATACCTGATATATCGAATCGATATCCGCGAAGGCGGGGGAAAACTCAACGCATTTATCATCTTTCACGAAATACAGGCAGTTTCCCCTTCGCCCCCCGCTGCGAGCTATGATGAAAACTTCTTTATATCGACCAATGCTCCAGTCGTTCAGGGAGGTTACACGAGCGGCGGGATTTTTTCTCGCCCGCCAAGCACTGAAAGCCTTGAATACTTTTTCTTTGGTCTCTTTGCTCAGTTCCAAGGTCCACTCCTTCCCCTTGGAGTCTATCGAATGTTGAATCATGACATCTACGGTCCGGATATTATAGCCATATTTTGGAGGCTAGTCTCCAATCATTCCCATTTTTGTCTTCTCAGCGGATCCTGCCGTTCTCCTCCACGTAGGTATTGAACCAATGGTCTCCCGAAGTTTTTCGGCTGGATCCGTTTCTTTTATGTAGGCTCACTCACGGTTGCCGCTAGGCGCGACTTGGCTAGGTGTTTTAATGACTCGAAGATGGCTTGTGTATAAGCCTTAGTGTGGTATTTGATGCCGTGGGGCGGAGTCAATGTGTCACTTGTGGGTTCCTGTCTAGGAGGATGGCGGTGTGGCGAGGTAATTTCGGAAGGAGCCGCCATCCTCCACTAGGAAATTGTCGATGATCTGCTCAGGAGTGCTGGGTGCGAGATGAGAATATACGTTCAACTTCCAAGGGCTTGACATGAGTGCTTTCAGGACCATCTCCAAGACGGTTCCTTCCGGGGAGACCAAGGTGCCGCGGGTCCTGTTGTGTGTTTCTTTCACAGTCCAGCCCATGGCGATTTTCGGGAGAGGGCTAGTGAAGAGTAGTGGCCATTTTTTCCTTCTGCGGAAGATGTTCAGGGTTTCGAATGCGGCCCAGCGAAGCACTAAGTCTTGATGGGGGCTGGAGATGTCTTCGCTTCTGCTTTCGCTGCGTTCTGTGGTTCCGTAGTGCCAGCAGCCGTCCTCGAGCCAGAAGTGTTTGTTCCAGTCGATGGTGAAGCCTTCTGTGTGTACCGATGCAGGTTCGGTGTGGGCGTCGACCATTCGCTTGAAGTCTGTGCCTTGGTTGGTGACGGGGTCTCCGTGTTCGAGGAGGTGGTTCAGGGGGCCGCCGTCGGGGGTGAGGTAGGCGTCCAGGACCTGGTCGGGGGTTAGGTGCATGAGGTGGGAGAGGGCCGCGAGTTCTGGGGCGTGGGGGAAGGTGGTGGTCATGTCCATCGCGACCGGGGTGCCGTTGGGTCGGATGAGACGTCCGGTGGCTTTGACACTGTAGGCCACGGTTTGTTCGGAGGTTTGTTCGGCTGTCCAGCCGCTCGCGAATCCGGAAATGGTTCGGAGAGGAAGGAGGAAGGGCCATTCCTGCTTCTTGCGATACAGGTTACCGGTGCAGCAGATCAGCCAGCGAAGCGCAATATCGCGATCGGGAGTGGTGAGAGCTGCTATTGGTTCCATGGGCCAGCGTAGATAGCCAAAATTCCATGCCTCCTCTGTGCCCCAGAAGCGGACGTTATTTATGTTTCGTCCGCGGTGAATACTTATAAACCCCTTGTCATCATGAGCGTGAACCTCAACCTCACGCAAGGATGTGATCAATCTGCTAATGCAATCCGTCATGGTTGGCATCTCCTTCTAAAATACCTTGGTTTAATGCTTCTTCTGCACTCGCGGCGCGACCGAATTCGTCGTAGATTTGTACTTGTCGTGCGCCGCCTGGTGAGTCGTGCCATGGAGCGACGATTCCCGTTTCGATCTTGTAGCCCTCTGGCCAGTATCCTGTGAGCTTATACTGGTAATAAGACTTGCAGGCAGATCTGGGATCGATAGATCTTTCCGAAAAGCTGGATACGTGGCCCCCTTCGATGGCTCCAAAATATTTTCCTCTCGGATCTCCTAGGCGATCTATGCGGTCACCATATTTCTCGATGTAATTGTCAATTTTGTATTCATTTTCGATCGAACCAGAATTCATCCCATTGGTTACCGGGCTGTCGGGACTGCTTTCTGGCCAATAGCAATCCGTTTCGTTGCGTTGGTATTTCTCTGCTTGGTCGTTATAAGAGTTGGGTAGACCCGCTTCTGGGTTGGTTCCGAAGTGGTGAGTCGGGTCGTCAATCAATCCGTAGCCGTCGTCCAGCGCTTTTCCTATCTCGGCATGTTCTCCAGTGTAGTGTGACGGCAGTTCTTCGTTGACCTGCCTGACGTCATCGATGGTTTCCGAGGGTCGGTCTCGGAGTCTCTCCAGCTCGGGATCTGTACCGTCGTTGTTGTGGCCGTCTCCGCCATTGTTGCGGCTAGGGAGTCTTGGGTCTGTATCTCGGTTCCTCGGTGCGGGCCTTGACCTGCCAGCGGCGCCAGATGCGCTCGGGCATGTCGAAGAGCTGGCAGAGCCTCACGGTTCGACATGCCCGCCTTCATGCGGATCACCTCGAGGTCTTCGAAGCGCCCAGTCGGCCTTCAGACGACTTGTTCCACGCTCTGACCTCCAAGGTCTGCCTGGCCCAGCGTCTGGGGCAACTCGGCGCCCTTGGCCTCTAGCTACTCCTCCCGAGACGAAGGACCGAACCAGCCAGCCACCAGAGTGGTCCTGCCAGCCTCCATGAACTCGGCTATTCGCCATCTGATCGACTACTCAGTGACTTTCTCCCCTACCTAGCAGCCCTGCCGCATAGTCTGACGGGCGACAAGAACAGGTTGCCATCCCTTGTCGAAGCGCACCTCTTTAAATAACTTGCGCGGCTATCCTCGAGTGTGATTTGACTAGGGATTTGCTGGTCGATGTGTCGTCTGCGAAGGGTCTCCTGGTTGTTTTCTTCGTCGAATATCGCCGCCTCCATAAATCCTTCAAAATCACAATGCAAGCCATCGTGTGGAATGTTTCTTCTTTTCGTGTTTCTTTGCGCGAAGTAAAATTCGGACCCTCTTTGCTGGAGGTTTGTAGTGACGGGGTGGCGTCCTTCGAATTCCTATTCCTGCGAGTTCTTGCGTTCGAGAAGTTTCTGATACGCTTTCTCCAAGGAGAGGAAGGCCACGGAGAATCCGATGCAATCGCCATCTCTGACGAGATGCATATAACTCGTTCTCTTATTCCCGCTTGGCTTCACAATGTGAGCGTCTTCATAGGGAATGACCTTCCAGTCATCCGGATGGAGATGGTCTGAGGCGTCTATGTTGCTTGAATACCAGTTTGCAAAAAAATCAAATACTTCTTTATTTGTTGTGTTTTCCAAGGTCCAATCCTCTCCACTCGAAGTTTTGTGAATTTCGAATCATCGCATCTAAATTCCAGATATCATCATCATATCTAGGAGGCCAATCGGCGGTCGCTCCAATCTGTTCATCGGCCCAGCGAAGGTTTCCGCGGCTCATCGTAAAGCAGGGTGTGGGCGTGGCTGGTGTGGTGGTCGTGGGGTGAGGGTCGAGGTCTTCCGACGATGGGAGTTCTCGCACAGCCCTGCGGGGAGACCTCGACATGTTGCACGGTACCTTTGTTCGCCCTGATCTGACCAGATTCACATGTCTGGATGAGTTGGGGCTGGAGGTCGTGGCGTAGCGGGTCGAACCCGGTCAGGCAAGCCTGGTGTGTCGGGTGGTTGATCCGGACGAGTGGTGTCATCGGGGTGGTGCGGGGCAGGTCATCCGGCGGCTGGTTCATGTCCTGTTCGGGTGGCGGTCGACGACGCTGTCCTGGCTGGGACCGGGCCGGCCAGGTTGCTCGACATGGTCGAGGGCCGCTCCAAAGCCTCGTTCAAAGCGTGGCTGGCACAGCACCCCAAGGCGCGGTGCGATGGGGTAGAGGTGGTCACGATGGACGGATTCACCGGGTCCACGACCGCCGCCAGCGAGGAACCCCCAACCGCGACGGCAGTGATGGACCCGTTCCATGTCGTCCGCCTTGCCCGGGGCGCCCTGGACCAATGCCGGCGCCGCGTCCAACAAGAACTCCACGGGCTCGACAACTACCGCCTCAGAATGCTCCTCATTGCCGGCGGACTCCACCCCAACGATGAAGAGCCCATAAAGCCTTCAAAATCACAATGCAAGCCATCGTGTGGAATGCTTTTTCTTTCGTGTTTCTTTGCGCGAAGTAGAATTCGAGCCCTCTTTGCTGGAGGTTTATAGCGACGGGGTGGCGTCCTTCGAATTCCTACTCCTGCGAGTTCTTGCGTTCGAGAAGTTTCTGATACGCCTTCTCCAAGGAGAGGAGGGGCAAGGGGAATCCGATGCAATCGCCATCTCTGACGAGATGCATATAACTCGTTCTCTTATTCCCACTTGGCTTTACAATGTGAGCGTCTTCATAGGGAATGACTTCCCAGTCATCCGGTTGGAGTCGGGTTGAGGCATTTATGTTTCTTGAATACCAGTCGGCAAAAAAGTCAAATACTTCTTTATCTGTCTTGTTTTCCAAGGTCCAATCCTCTCCACTCGGAGTCTTGTGAATTTCGAATTACTGAGGCTTATTCATGGGGTGTAGGCGAAGATGAGTCCGGTGACGGCTTGTATTGTGGTTTCGAAGGTGTTGTAAGGGCGACGGTAATCGGTGTGCAGGACACGCCAGGTCTTGAGGTTCGCGATGACACGTTCGATGAGGTAGCGGACGCGGTTGATGGTCGTGTTGTTTCTCCTGTCGGTGTTGGTGAGTTCACCATGGGCGGGTTTCTTCACGGGGGTGATCATTCCCAATCCGATGTAGCCTTTGTCTCCGATATGACTTTGACCATTGAGGGTTGTGAGGAATTCGGATTCCTTGATGGCCTTTGCGTCATGCATGCTACCCGGCAGGGGTGGGGAGATCCAGGCGAGGTGTCCGGCTAGGGTGTAGGCCACTTGCAGGTTCACCCCCGTGGTGTGGTGTTTGCCCGAGTACAGCTCGGGACGGTCGCGCCACGACCAGCAAGGCGCCAGAGTACCGTCGATGATGTACTGGCGGTCTGGGTCGAGGTCCCCCGTGCCGGGCACCCAGGCTTGGAGGGCCTCGGCGATCAAGGGAGTGTAGACCGCTACCACTCTCGAGATGGTGGCTTGGGAAACCGTGTGGATGTCGGCCAGCAATTCCTGGGTGAGGTTGTGTCTGAGCGTCAACAAAATGGATCTGGATACAGCGGAACAACCCTAGGACACGGGATCCTGCTGCCGGATAGGTTTCCGGAACGGGATGTGTGGATCAGTTCGCACAGGTTGAGGATCTGATCACGCTCAAGGATCGTGGTAGTATTCACGGCAGCGGCTTGTCTTTCATCTGAGAGTCTTTGTAGTAGAACACTTTGATTGTCTCAGATCGGGCAAGCCGCCCCCACATCCCCCTCAGGACAAAACGCTAGCTGAGAAAAACCAAAACACCCCTATGAATAAGCCTCTAGTTACCCCTCGTCTCGAAGGAATTTCTGATATATCGATTCGGCATCCGCGAAGGCGGGGGAAAACCCAACACATCTGTCATCCTTCACAAAATACATATAGTTTCCCCTCTTGCCTCCGCTAGGGACCATGGTGAAAACTTCTTTGTATTGACCGATATTCCAGTCGCTTAAGGAGGTTTCGCTAGCGTCAGGATAATTTTTCTCCTCCCAAGCTCTGAAAATTTTAAAGACCTTCTCTTTGATCTCTTTATTTAGCGCCAAGAATCAATCCCTTCCATTTTGACTCCGGCGAGCCGCGAATTATCACGTCAGCGCGCCAGATGCTCTGACTATACCGTGGAGGCCAGTCAGCAATCACGCCACTTTGTTCTTCTGCCCAGCGGATTCTGCCGTTCTCCTTTATGCTAGGTAATGAACGAATGGCCTCCCGAGGTTTCTCGGCTGGATCCTTCTTTTTTATGTAAACTTATTCACCGTTGCCGCTAAACGCGACTTAACTAGTCGTTTCAATGGCTGGACGGCGGCCTGTGAGCAGGCCTTGGCGTGGTACTCGATGCCGTGGGGCGGAGTCAATGAGGCTTATTCACAGCCTTCCTCAAGTGCGCCCTGACTAGGGGTTTTACTGGCTGCCACGCTGTCTGTGAATAAGCCTCAATGTGTCACTTGTGGGTTCCTGTCTAGGAGGATGGCGGTGTGGCGAGGTAATTTCGGAAGGAGCCGCCATCCTCCAGCAGGAAATTGTCGATGATCTGCTCAGGCGTGAAGGACGTGAGGTGAGAGTACCAGGTGAGTGTTTTGTGTTTCGGAAAAGAGGACTCCATGACCATGCTCAGTGTGTCTCCGTTGGGGCTTATCAGGATGCCGTAGTCCCCATCGCTTGAGTCCTTGGCTGTCCATCCGGGTGCGAGATAGATATCGAGCTTGTGGGAAAAGATAGTTTGCCAGTGGCGTTTTCTTCTGACTTCGTTGAGAATTGTGACTGCTGCCCAGCGTAGTGTGAGGTCATGGTAGGGGCTGGAAATAATGGCGTATCGGTTTTCGCTGCGTTCTGTGGTTCCGTAGTGCCAGCAGCCGTCCTCGAGCCAGAAGTGTTTGTTCCAGTCGATGGTGAAGCCTTCTGTGTGTACCGATGCAGGTTCGGTGTGGGCGTCGACCATTCGCTTGAAGTCTGTGCCTTGGTTGGTGACGGGGTCTCCGTGTTCGAGGAGGTGGTTCAGGGGGCCGCCGTCGGGGGTGAGGTAGGCGTCCAGGACCTGGTCGGGGGTTAGGTGCATGAGGTGGGAGAGGGCCGCGAGTTCTGGGGCGTGGGGGAAGGTGGTGGTCATGTCCATCGCGACCGGGGTGCCGTTGGGTCGGATGAGACGTCCGGTGGCTTTGACACTGTAGGCCACGGTTTGTTCGGAGGTTTGTTCGGCTGTCCAGCCGCTCGCGAATCCGGAAATGGTTCGGAGAGGAAGGAGGAAGGGCCATTCCCGTTTCTTGCGATACAGGTTGCCGGTGCAGCAGATCAGCCAGTGCAGTGCGACATCGTGGTCGGGAGTGGACAGGGTGGCCACTGGGCCCGTGAATCGCTGATCGTGGCCGATGTGCCACATGCCGTTCGTGTTCCAGAATCGAACCTCGCGAACATGTTGTTCGCGATTGATCGCGACGCACCCATCATCAGCGGATACGTATACTCCGATTCCTGCATCACGCAAGGATGAGATTACTCTTTTAAGGCAATCCAACAAAGTCGGCAACTCCTCTCAAAATGTTCTTTTCCAGCGCAGCGTCTGCTGTAATCGGCTTCCCGTTTTTGTCGTAAATTTGAACTTGCCGTGCACCACCTGGCGCGTCATGCCATGGGGCGACGGTTCCGGTCTCAATTCTATAGCCTTCTGGCAAGTGTCCGGTAAATTGATACTGGTAATATGGTTTGCAGGCGGACCTGGGGTCGATTGAACGTTCTGCGAAACTCGCTACATGATCTCCATCGACACCTCCAAAGTATGTGCCGTTTGGATCTCCTATTCGGTCCAAGCGATCCCCGTATTTCTCCAGATACTTATCGATTGTGGTGCAATTTTTGTCAATTGACTCAGGTATCATTCCGTTTTGTACAGGACCGTCGACCTCCTCTTTTGGCCAAGCACATTTTTCTTCGTCGATCCGGTACTTCTCTGCCCAGTCGTTATAAGAGTTAGGTAGGCCCGTTTCTGGGTTGGTTCCGAAGTGGTGAGTCGGATCGTCAATCAATCCGTAGCCGTCGTCCAGCGCTTTCCCTACCTCGGCATGTTCTCCAGTGTAGTGCGATGGCAGTTCTTCGTTGATCTGCCTGACGTCATCGATGGTTTCCGAGGGTTGGTCTCGGAGCCTCTCCAGCTCGGTATCTCCATCGCCGTCGCCGTGGTTGTTTCCGTCGTCTCCGTCGTTGTTGTGGTTGTTTCCGTCGTCTCCGTCGTTGTTGTGGTTGTTTCCGTCGTCTCCGCCGCCGCCGTGGTTGTTTCCGTCGTCTCCGTCGTTGTTGTGGTTGTTTCCGTCGTCTCCGTCGTTGTTGTGGTTGTTTCCGTCGTCTCCGCCGCCGCCGTGGTTGTTTCCGTCGTCTCCGCCGCCGCCGTGGTTATTTCCGTCGTCTCCGCCGCCGCCGCTGCTGCTGGTTTCTGGGGGTTCTTCGGCGTGGCGGGGTTCTACTGTGACGGGGTCGGTTGAGCGTGTGGTGGGGTCGTCGTCGAGGGCGCGTTTGGGGGTGTCGGGCTCTCCGGTGGTGTGTCCGGGGGGTCCGTCTGGGCCTGTTGTACTGCCTGTGTGGGTGGTGCTGTTGTTGGTTGAGGGGGCGTTGTCGGCTGTCATTGCGGCGTGTGAGCCGTCAGTGTGGGTGGGGGTGTTTGCTCCGCTGGTTGGGGTGGTGTTTCCGCCTGTGTGGGCTGGACCTGTGGTGGGGGTGGTGGATCCGCTGCTGGTTCCGCCTGGATGGGTGCTGCTTCCTGAAGAGCCGGTGCTGCCTGCTCCGCTGCTTCCGCTGGTGTGTCCAGTACCGTCATGCGTGTGAGGGGAGCTGTTGTGTGGGGATGTGACGTTGTTGTCGGTGAGGTGTGCGTTGGCGCCTCCGGCAGGGTGGTGGGTGCTGTTGCCGCCCCCGAGACTTGAGCTGCCGAGGTTTTCGCTGGAATGAGCGGAAGGTCCTCCGGGGGAAGCGGCTCCTACAGAGGAGTGTGCGGTCGCGCCGACAGGAACTGCGTTGTCAATGTTGCGGCTCGAGGGGTGAGCCTGGCTGGTGTACGCCAGGTCCGGGCTGCCGAGGTTTTCATTGGAGCGGATGGAAGGTTCTCCGGGAGAAGTGGCTCCCACAGAAGAGTTTGATGCCACACCAGCGGAGGCGGTGTTGTTGGTTTTTCCGTCTGAGGGGTGGGGGGTTCCTTTGGAGTAATCGGCGCCGCTGCCCGTGAGGGCGGTGCTGTTGTTGGTTGAGGGCGCGCTGTCGGCGGTCATGGAAGCATGTGAACTGCCGGGGTGGGAACCAGTCGAGGGAGCCGGCGCCCCATCCGTGGGGGCGGTGTTGTTGGTTTTTCCGTCTGAGGGGTGGGGGGTTCCTTTGGAGTAATCGGCACCGCTGCCCGTGGGGGTGGTAGGTCCGCCGCTGGCACTGTTACCTGAGGAGCCGGTGTTGCCTGTTCCGCTGTTTCCACCGGTGGGGCCTGCGCCACCGCCAGAACCCGTGCTTTCACCGGGATGGTCTGCACCCCCGCTGCCGGTTGTGGAGTTCGCGTTGTCAGCGGTTTTGCTGGTGTTTTGGCCGGTGTTACCGGGGTTGTCTCCTTTGCGGAAGAGGTCGTCGATTTTGTTTTTGAGGGTGTGGAAGAGTGTTTTGAGGTCGGTGAGTTTCTTGACGAGG
>ERZ773075.242-NODE-242-length-47616-cov-73.4793_pt1 | contig 47616 bp, 44 predicted proteins | sample MGYA00580614_ERZ773075 | MGnify/ENA primary metagenome ERZ773075 (study PRJEB29015, sample SAMEA2738021) | human oral metagenome | biome: human oral; feature: human-associated habitat; material: dental | place: China | collected 2043 ...
CGGGACGGTCGTGCCATGACCAGCAGGGCGCCAGAGTACCGTCGATGATGTACTGGCGGTCTGGGTCGAGGTCCCCCGTGCCGGGCACCCAGGCTTGGAGGGCCTCGGCGATCAAGGGAGTGTAGACCGCCACTACTCTCGAGATGGTGGATTGGGAAACTGTGTGGATGTCGGCCAGTAACTCTTGGGTGAGGTTGTGTCTGAGTGTTAACACAGTGACCTGGATACAGCGGAACAACCCTAGGACACGGGACCCTGCTGCCGGATAGGTTTCCGGAACGGGAAGTGTGGATCAGTTCGCACAGGTCAAGGATCTGATCACGCTCAAGGATCGTGGTAACATTCATGGCAGCGGCTTGTCTTTCATCTGAGAGTCTTTGTAGTAGAACACTTTGAATTGTCTCAGATCGGGCAAGCCGCCCTCACATCCCCCTCGGATAAAGCGTTAGTTGGGGAAAGCCAAAACACCCCTATGAATAAGCCTCCTTGGACGGCCGTATTTCTATGCTGTCTGCTACGCATCGAGCCGGAACGGCGCCAGGCTTGACTGAAGTAGCGCAAACTTTCGGCGCGCGCCTTACTGCCGTGCATCTCGTGGGAGGGCTTTCCCCTCATACTGTAAGTCCAGAGTTTCCTGGTGTTGATCTGTATGGTGTCCGCGTCGCAAATACAGGTGGCTTATGGCCTCCGTGCCGTGTGACTTTTAGCGATTCTGAGCGATCGATGGTCGTTACTGGAAATCGTGGTGTTTCGAATACCAGGCTAGAAGCCGCATCGAAATTACTTGAGGAGCCGGATTTTGGGGGTAAGGTGGACTGTCTTATCACCCATGACCTCCCTTTCGAGAAGGGTGTTGAAACTCTTAATGTAATGCTATCGACGGGAACCAGGGTGGTGAATGGTGAGCTAGTAGTTCGCTTGGTGCTCGATATGCTCTGAATTTTGCGAGGGATTCCATGGGGGCCATTTATGGCTACCCACAGTTGGGGTCTGGCAAAAATCGTACTGTTCCCGAGGCTCCCATGAATAAGCTTCATTGGGGGTTATCTATGAGGAGCTTTCGATTCAGTAAATGCCCTTGTCGGCGCGGGTTTTCCTGTGGCTGTGAATAAACTCTATTAGTCACGACTTGCAGTACTTCAGTGACGATCAGCAGAGTCAGGACAATGCCGAGAGTGCAGATTGACTCAGTGGATACGAGTATGACGGCAGTGTTCTCGTAGGACTTGTAGGAGCTGCCTGCTGATGTGCGGTTCTGGGAGTTATTGAATACTACAGCCAGCAGGAGGAACGTGGCTATGGCGCGGAGTATCCCCAGGGACCCATTGACGATTCCCAGGGTGGCTGCCGCGGTTGCTTTGCTGGGGCGTTCGTTTGGAGTGGGGGTGTAGTAGGGGGAGCCGGGAGGCATTCCCTGGAATGGCGGCTGCCCATAGAGCTGACCCGGCTGAGTCTGTAGCTGATAGGTCAGAGAATCGAGGGGGATTTCATGGTGCCGGTCGTATACTGCCGTTTTTCTCGTCGTGAGGACGTCGAGGAGCACGAGGCTCAGGACCAGGATGATAATCAGGATGGTGACGCTGGTTTTTGCTCGGTCATTGCTTGATATGTGTCTGCATACTGCGAGAGCTTTTCTGTTATTTGGGCCACCTCGCTGGGTCGCCGTTTGAGAAGGCACGGATGCTACGTCCGCCTTTCCTGTATCGAGGCGGCGGGCCTGAATCAGGACGGCGGGGCGGACGGTCCTCTCGGGGTCAGGTCGGGGACACCCCTACTTGACGGTGTCTGGTGTTTGTGGTTGGGTGTTCCCCATGGATAGTGAAGGTGGGAAGAAACCTCGTTCCAGGCGCTGGCTGCGGCGGCTTGGTATGGCGGCTGTGGTGCTGGGTGGGGTGAAGGTTGCGGATGTGGTGCTCACGGCGCGGGAGCGGGCGGATCATCCGGCTCCGGGGCGGTTGGTGGATGTCGACGGCCACAAGATGCACGTCCACACCACTGGTCAGGGTGACACAAGTATTGTTCTGCTTCCAGGTCTTGCCGTCCCGGCTCCGGATTTGGATTTTGAGCCTTTGGTGAAGGAGCTGTCGGCGTGGGCGACGGTGACGGTGGTGGAGCCCTTCGGCTACGGGTGGAGCGACGTGACGGACTCTCCTATGTTGCCGTCGGATATTGCGCGGGATGTTCACACTGCATTGCATGCTGCTGGGGTGAAAGGCCCGTATGTGCTGATGGGTCATTCCATTAGTGGGTTGACTTCGCAGGCTTTTGCTGATCAGTATCCTGATGAGGTTGCGGGTTATGTCGGTTTGGATCCGACTATTCCTCACGCGAGATTTTTCGACAGCCAGACTGGTCCCGCGTTTCCCCGGTTTTATTTATGGGTTTTTAGGCCTATGGTGCAGGCTGGGTGGATGCGTATTATTACGGCGTTCAGTGGTGCTGATCCCTCATTTATGTTCGGTGCCAGCTCTGCGGATGGTTACAGTAAGGAGAATCTTGAACAGCAGCGGATGCTGACCAACTGGATGATGCTGAGCGCGAATGTGATGAGGCAGGCGGAAGTTGCTAGTGATTCGCGTGCCCAGGTGAGGGATTTTCGGTTTGATGAGCGGCTGCCGGTGTTGGTCTACACCTCTGCGCAGACGCGCGAGGCGGCATATACGGATGCGGAGATTGCGGATTATGTGGGCAGTGGTCCTTGTCGGCGGTCGGTGATCGTCGATGCCAGCCACTACGTCCATCACACCGAGTACAAGCGCATTAGCGAAGGCACCCGCGCCCTCATGACCGAATGCCACCGATAGCCTGGGCTGCGGGTACCCCGGTCTTGGCGAGGGCCTGGCGGGTTCGCCCGCTGGGCCCTCGTGGTCGTGGCAGACTGGCCGTCATGGGTTCCACCGCCGGCTTTGCCACCTACATCGTCGAACAACTCCGGGACATCAGGGAGGTTTCGACGCGCCGCATGTTCGGGGAGTTCGCCCTCTACGTCGGCGTGAAGGTGGTGGGTTTCATCTGCGACGACCAGCTCTTCCTCAAACCCACCCCCGAGGGTCTGGCGGTGCTGGCGGACAACGACCTGGACCCCGAATACGCGCCCGCCTACCCGGGATCGAAGGACTACCTGCTGATCGACATCGACAGCTCCGAGATTCTCTGTGACCTGGTCCGGGCCACCGCTGACGCCCTTCCCGTCCCGCCCCCGAAGAAGCCCCGGAAACGGCGACGTGCGAAGGACGACGCTGAAAAATAAGTGGGATATGCCTTCTCGGGTCCGGGGAAAGACCGTCATCTGAAACGGGGATCTGGAAGTTACGCATGTTAAAATCCGGCCATGGCATTCGTGGAGGCTATCGTCGTCCTGGCTCTCTTGTATTTCATTGGGAGAAGTGTTTATGGCAAACGGACGAATAGAAAATTCAGTCTGCTTTCCGTCTTGGTGAACTTTTTCATCATCATGGTCACGAACGCCGTGATCATGCTCCTCGTGCTGGCTGTGCTGGCGCTGTTGATTGGCGGTGTCGGCCTGATGTTCGGGGATAGCGACGAGTTCTTCTTCGTCGGGGTGAACGAGAGGGTCGCCACCGGTCAGCTCCTGCTGCTCACCCTGATTGTTATCCTAGCGACGGCGATACTGCAATTCCACCTTCGCAAGAGGCTGCCATCGAAGGTTCAGACGCTGCTTCACATGAGCGATGAGGACTACGTCATATGTGAATACTATGAGGCTTATTCATGGGGTGTAGGCGAAGATGAGTCCGGTGATGGCTTGTATTGTGGTTTCGAAGGTGTTGTAGGGGCGGCGGTAATCGGTGTGGAGGACACGCTAGGTTGTGAGGTTCGCGATGACGCGTTCGATGAGGTAGCGGATGCGGTTGATGGTTGTGTTGTTTCTCTTGTCGGTGTCGGTGGGTTCACCATGGGCGGGTTTCTTCGCGGGGGTGATCATTCCCAATCCGATGTAGCCCTTGTTCCCGATATGATTGTGAGCATTGAGGGTTGTGAGGAATCCGGATTCCTTGATGGCCTTTGCATCATGCACACTACCTGGCAGGGGTGGGGAGATCCAGGCGAGCTGTCCGGTCAGGGTGCAGGCCACTTGCAGGTTCACTCCTGTGGTGTGGTGTTTGCCTGAGTACAGTTCGGGACGGTCGTGCCATGACCAGCAGGGCGCCAGAGTACCGTCGATGATGTACTGACGGTCAGGGTCGAGGATCTTCCACACTGGGCACCCAGTTCTGGAGGGCCTCGGCGATCAAAGGGGTGTAGACCGCCACCACTCTCGAGATGGTGGATTGGGAGACCGTGTGGATGTCGGCCAGCAATTCCTGGGTGAGATTGTGTCTGAGTGTTAACACAGTGACCTGGATACAGCGGAACAACCCTAGGACACGGGACCCTGCTGCCGGATAGGTTTCCGGAACGGGAAGTGTGGATCAGTTCGCACAGGTCAAGGATCTGATCACGCTCAAGGATCGTGGTAACATTCATGGCAGCGGCTTGTCTTTCATCTGAGAGTCTTTGTGGTAGGACACTTTGATTGTCTCAGATCGGGCAAGCCGCCCTCATGTCCCCCTCAGGATAAAGCGTTAGTTGGGGAAACCAAAACACCCCTATGAATAAGCCTCCAAATATCGCAACTGGAATTATCACGATGGGCACAATTGCGCGTATACGTAGTATCGCATAGGCGGCATCGCTGGGTTCGTTTGCCTCGGGATTCTTGTATTGCCATCCGTGTGTAATCTGCCACATCTTGCGCGGTGCAAGGACCCAGATAAAGCAGTAAGCTATCACGATGATCAAAATCACCCATGGCACGACCAGAACCTCCCGGCAACCCTTGTTGTATTTCTATCCAAGCGCCCCGCTGTAGCAGTGGTAAAACACGATAAGATTATTTGAGCTTAACAGTGTCGTGGTTCATGCCCTGTTGAAGGCAGGGGTCGGCAAAGCCGGTGGCTTGGGTGGTTTGGCCGGGTTCTCAGGAGCGTGGCCGATCCCGGGACTGGAGGGGCGCGCCACGATCTGTGCACGATCCTATTCTCGGTCGTGACGACGGGAGTGCTCGCCGGGTGCCGGATCCTGACGACGTTATGGGAGCACACCACTGACCTGGAGGGGCTGGGTCTACCAGCCGGGTTTTCGTAATGCATCTCTTCAACGAGCTCCGAACAGCTCTCTGCTATAGGCGCGGGTCCGTAAAGCCCCTAGTCAAGGCACGCTTATGTGCGATGTCACTCGCGTCGGGGTGGATTACGGGTGAAGTGGATCGACCGGGCGTGGAGGGTTTCCCCGGTGGGGCCCTTGTAGGGGGTCGGTGTGCGGGGTTTTCGACCCTGGATGCCGCTGATGGCGGCGGCCTTGGCCGAGGCTTCCGGGTCTTCTCCTAGCCGCGACCTCCGTGACCCACCAGGTAGCCGAACGCGACGACGGCGCCGGTTTGGGTGAGGCCCAGCTGGGCCAGCCAGTAGTCGTCGAGCAGGCCTCCCACGACCACTCCCGCCAGGCCGAGGTCCGTCGCCGTCAAGGAGAGTTGCTGCATCACGGCACCCGCCTCGAGGAGGGCGAAACGACCTCCCCGCTCCCCGTATTTCGCGGTCAGGCGGTCGGGGAACAGCGTCGCGACCACCAGGCACGCCGGTTCCCCGGTGACGGGGGCGTTGATCCGCGACTGCGCCTCGGGCCACGGCGGGGACGGGTCGGGGAGGGTGACCAGGCCGTGGTCTATGGGGTCGTAGTAGAGCATCCGGCCCGTGTGGTTCTCCACCCGCCAGCCGACCACGAACACCTCCGTCGCATACGACGCACCCGCCGACGGAAAGGCGCGATGCTCCGGACCGCCCCACGCCCGGCATGACCCGAGCAGCCGTGCCAGGTCCTTGGTTCCGAGGGGTCGCGACGAGAAATCCCGCCCGCTCCTGCGTCTCGCCGCGAGCCTGTCCAGGGGTCGCCCATGGGTGCGGGGCAGCGGGGCGGGCGCGAGCGGATAGTCCAGGCGCAGCTGCCTGCCCTCCGGATCGTGGGAATCCATCATGCGCGTGAATTCCCCCACATTGTGGGGGTTCAATTCGGAGGCCTGCCAGAAATCGTCGAAGAATGGTGTTTTCATCGCGTCACCCCAGCGGATGCGGCTTCAGATTGGGGAACTGGGATTCCGCTCCTCGGCCCGGGTAGCGCGATTCCACCATGTCGTCCACCTTGTGCAGGAATGGCCAGGCGTCGTGGGAATGGATGAGCGCCATGTCCGGTGACAGCGCCTTCACTACCCGCAGTCCCGCCTGGATGGCGTCGATGGTGCTCACCTCCCGGTAGTACACGCGGATACCGGCTTCCAGCAGTGCCTTCCGGACCGCATCCAATGCACGTCGTGGGTCCTCGGGGGCCGTCCGTCGTGACGGTGCGTATGGGGCGTTCTTTTCCTGCAGGATCGGCAACTTTGGCCACAATTCCGGGTACAGTGTGTAATACATTGCGTGCTCATCGAAGGAATGTAATTCGGTGTCCTTCTGAATCCGGGAAACGTCGGCTAGCTCTCCGTAAACACCCGCGAACAACACCCCCTGATTCCATTCCAGATAGGCCTTGCCCACGGCGGAGTCCCAGTCGTGTTTGCAGGCCACCCCGAGTGAATACCGCCACACGCCCCGTTTCGGTATCCCACCCATCACCGCCGCGACGGGAAACGGACTGTAGGCGGGGGTGAGATCGAGGACGGTGAATTCGCCGCTCAGCCTCGCGACCTCCGAGACCAAGGGGCTGGGAGGGGTGACGGCACGCCCGGCCAGACCGTGCAGCCACGTCGTCATCAAGGCGTCACGCTCGATCAGCTCCTGCACCCCGCGCAGCAGGGCCGCGTGCGGGTCGGGTCCTGCCGCCAACCCGGAGGAGTTCGGCACCCCGGTGCGGTGCGGGTCCTGCAGCGACACGAAAGGCTGCGGCACCCACACCGCGGAATTGTCGACAAGGGAGAAGGCCTCAACGTACGGGCAGTTGGGATCGTAGATGCTGCCGTGCGGGAAACCGGGCCGGGCGCGCTGATCAAGGGTGAACAGCGCGAAGTCTTCGGCATCGATTCGCTCGTCGGGCGGGATGTCGCGACGAGGTCGCATCGGCAGTCGAACCAGCCCCGAGGCGGCGCGTTCGACGGTCTCTCCGATCGCCGCCAGACGCGCGTCGCGTTCCCGCCTCGCGACCCCTCCGGAGGCGCTCTCCCAGGGCGAGTCGATCCTCCGCGGCACCCCATAGTGGACGATGTCGGCGTCGGCCATCGACAAAGGAGCGCGTTGCGGTGGCAACACCATGCCGTGGCGTTGCCCGACGGCCTGCTGCATCAGATGGGCGCCGAGGGTCATGGGGATGGAGGCTGGGAACCTTCGCTGGTCTCCCTCGGTGAAGGGGAGGGGGCGACGAGACCCGCCGCGACTTTCTCCACGAAACTCCGCCCTCCGCGACGCCAGCGGATCAGCAGCGGGACGGGCGCCAGTGCCCCGACCACCGCAGCTTTCACACAGTAGAAGGTGATGTCGTCGAGGCCGCTCTTGCCGGGGCGGAGAGTGAAGTCAATCAGGCCGAGGTTGGCCACCATGCTGAGTTCGAAAAAGAACAGGAACAGGAGAACAGCGGTTCCGGCGATCGATATCGCAAATGCATGACGAGACTGCAGTAAATGAAGTATGAACCAAGAGCCGATGAGCACCATCAATGCGGGTAAAACCAGGAGCAGAAACAGGATTGGCAATCCTGACGGTAACCCGGCTGTACCCATGAAGAGAGCCATCAGTAAACCGGACATGGGAAGCAGCAAGGTCAAGAGGGCATAGAACATCACATCCGGTTGATTGACCCGGCCCGTCTTTCGTGTGCCCATGACCACACCCGCGCCGATGACGCCCGCGGCGGCGCATGTCGCTGCGCAGCAACAACAGCTGCAGCAGCAGGTAGGGGTGGCCACCGTCCTTGGTGCGCCGGCCCCGTCGAACTGGGTTCGCAGTGCCTTCATGGTGTGATGCTACCGGGCAGATCGAGTCCGCGGCAGTAGGTGCAGAGAGGAACTGTGAGCAGTTTTTCGCGCAGGATGGAACGGTCGGCGAGGTCCCAGGCGACGGTCCAGCCCACCAGCGAGGTGTCCCCCTCAAGGCAACGTCGCACTTCCGATGCGAGCAGCGCCGCGACGAGATCGGGATATCGCGTGGCCACCTCGGGATCGGCGACGGGTTGTCGTTCGCCCCAGCGCTCCCGCAGTCGGCCCTGCAGGCAGGCGACGCACGGGGTTTCGTGCGGAATCACCAGCGGACCGATGGACACGGTGTGATGAAAGGACATGTCGACAAATAGGTGTGGCCGTTCCAGCTCGGCGGCCTGCTGGGTGATGTCCGGCGCGGTGGCGGTGTGACGCACCAGTACCAGCAGGTCGGCGGTCCCGGCGGATTGGGAATCGCCGGGCAGTACCACGTCGACGGGAAGAGGATCGCCGACGATCGCCACCGACCGGCGTCGCTCCTCCGGGATCTCGGGGCGGATCATCCCCGCCGACAGCAGCTGCTCGAACTCGATCGCCCCGGTCGGGTCGAGGCCGTCGCGGGTCACCGCATCCCCGGCCGCCAACCGGGAAACGAGAGGGCTTGGATCGAGCTGGAAGCGGGCGTCGTCGCCGCCGTAGATCTCGAAGCCGTCGTCGTGCTCCACGATCCGCCACGATGGGGACAGCCGGTACATGTCCTGGAGAATAGTCGTTCGCTGAAGCGGGCCGGGGTCGAGAACCGAACCCGCATGTGGTGATCGAAATTTCCGCGGTCACTCGTCCCGGGGCCCTGACTCCGAGTCAGGGATCCATCGCCGAAAGACGATTTGGGAAACGGCGGCGGCGACGACCACGCCGGTCGCGCTCCAGAACAGCGGATGCCCGATCATGGGTGTCAGCACGGCCACGCCGATCAGTGCGTACACCGTCAGGGCGTATGCCGCCGAGGCGGATTTGTCGGAGTCGGTGTTGAGCTGGTAAAGATTCACGCCGATCGTGACCAGTAGAAGTGCAGCAAAAATTAGAATTCCTCTCCACAGGGGAATCCATTCGAGGGCTAATGCCAACAGCACTGCAAGCGCGATGACAATCGCCTTCGCGACTGTCACTTTCACGAGGACGCCGAGCCGCATCGGATGCCTAGCCATTGGTGATGCTGCAGGCCGCCACGCCTGCGACCAATCCGCCGACTATACCTGCGACCCCGCGGAATGCTAGGCGCGGAACTTTTCGGAGCAGCCACGAGGCGACCTGCACGTACTTTCCTCTTTTCAGCCAATTGGCGACTGTTCCATCACCGACCCCGAGGACACCTGAGCCGACAGACCAGCCAATGATGCATTTCATGGAAAAATTCTTTCCTTCGGGTCTGTTTGTGTTCGAGCTGCTTCCCGCGGAGAATCTTCTTCAAGCTTGACGGCACTCTAGGTGACGTATTCACTCGATGCAAGCATCTGGTGGGAGGAAATTCATAATCCCTTGTCGTCCTGGCGTGATCCCTTGTCGTCCTGGCGTGGCGTCGAGTTTCGATGGGTCGTGTTGACGGGATGAGATGGTCTGCGAACGGGGTTTGGATATCCGTCCATGCCCATGGACGGATCGATCGGCTCTCCCGCATACGGAAGCAGGTGGACAATGGGGGCGTGTTGGATGACCTCGGGGCGGATGTCGCGCTGGATTGCCCGCCTGAGCGGGTGATTTCGCTGGTGCCGTCGCTGACGGAGGCGATCGCCGTCACCGCGCCCGGAGTACTCGTCGGTGCCACGAACTGGTGCACTCACCCCGCCGATCTAGACGTCGCGCGGGTGCGGGGCACCAAGAACCCCGACCGCGCCGCCATTGCCGCACTGCGCCCCAACCTGGTGGTGGCCAACAAGGAGGAGAACCGCCGAGTTGACGTCGAACGGTTGCGGTCCGCAGGAATTCCGGTGTGGGTGACCCGCATCGACGGCATCGACGACGCTCTGGACAGCCTGACCCGGCTCTTCCGGGAGGGATTCGGACTGCGGGAGGTCGACTGGCTGGAGGAGGCCCGCGAGGTGTGGGACAGGCCGCCGCGACTGTCGGGACGGGTGGCGCTCCCGGTGTGGCGGGACCCCTGGATCTGGGTGGGTGCAGGCACCTATCCCGACGACCTGCTGCGCCATCTGGGGCTGGTCAACATTGTCGATGACATGCGGTATCCGCAACTTAAAATCAACGACGCCCTCAGTAGAAGCCCCGATGTCGTCCTGCTTCCCGACGAGCCCTACCCTTTCACCGCCACCGACGGACCAGAGGCGCTGGGCGAGGTGGGGTCGCTGAACGTCCGGGGCAGGTCGCTGTTCTGGTACGGCCCCGCCATGGTCGAGGCGCGCGCCGACCTGGAGGCCGCCATTCATGAAGCCTGCTGAGTCGGCCTGCTCCTCTGGGGGCGGTCCGGTGAGCGTCACGGAGTCAACGTGATCGCGTAGAGCACTCGTGTCGCTCGGGGTGGCTGCTTGTTCGACAACGCGCCAAGAATTTCGTATACATTATTGATGTGAATGAACACCTGCTGCGGGGTGAACCCGTCACGGACGAACAGATTCAGGCCTGGGCCGATGAGGCAGAGGCCGGGTACGACCTCGCGAGTCTTCCCAAGGCACGCCGAGGTCGTCCGCCTGTGGGTGATGGCCCCGGGGTGGTCGTCCCCGTGCGGCTCGATGCAGCCATCCTTGCAGCCTTGACGGCCCGGGCTGAGGCGGAGGGCATCCAGAACCGGTCGGAAGCGATCAGGGCTGCTGTGAAGGCCTGGGTGGACGTTGCGTGACCTGCGTCAGGCTGCGCGGAAGTACTACGTCGCGACCGCCTCAACGACGATGCAGTGCGCCATGCAGCCACCCATGTCCTGCACTCCCGTCCACTTGATGATAAAGATGACCTTCGGCGCTGGCTGTTGATTGATATGGATCCGGCTGGGCGTCTTCTTGAACTCGTCATGTTGGTCTACGACGACGGTTACGAGCTGATCATCCACGCCATGAAAGCACGCTCCCAATACCTCGACGAACTTTGACGGCTATTTGCAGTCGGTTGGTGGCGCCTTGGCTGGGTAATGTGTGTTGCTGTAGTCGGCGGGTGTTGTGTAACAGGATACGAGTTTGGTAGTGCTGGTTGTTGTGGTAGCAGGAGGGCGGGGATGCCGACCTTGAGAGCCAGTGGGGAGGAGGATGATTCATCGGGCACAATCCCGGAGTGCCTGCTGAACGTCGCCCCCTGACCCGGTTGCGGTTGTTGCCCGTCCGGATGATCCAGTTCGCGCTCATCGAACTGGCCTGCTGTGGCTTCCCGATCGCGATCTTCCTCGGTTTGGCCGTCACCTCCGTGATCTGGGGGCGCGTCGCGATGCCCGTCGCCCGGTATGACGCGCTGCTGATCTACGTGGTCGTCGTGCAGGTGGCGTTCGTGGTCCTGAGGCTGGAGACCTGGCGTGAGCTGTGCGTCATCTGCGCCTTTCACCTGATCGGTCTGGCCCTCGAGGTGTTCAAGGTGCACGTTGGGTCGTGGAGCTATCCCGACGCCGGGGCGGTGCGAATCGCGGGGGTGCCGGTGTTCTCCGGGTTCATGTACGCCTCGGTGGGCTCCTACATCTGCCAGGCATTCCGTCGTTTCGACCTGCACGTCGGTGGGTTCCGCTGGGTGCCGGTGAGCCTGCTGGCGGTGGCCGCCTACCTCAACTTCTTCACCCACCACGTCATCGCCGACCTGCGCTGGCTGATCGCCGGCGCCTTCCTCGTGGCGTTGTGGGGCTCCACCGTCCACTTCACCGTCGGCGGCGACCGCTACTGGATGCCGACCGCGCAGGCCTTCATCCTGATCGGCGGTTTCTTGTGGCTGGCGGAGAACGCCGCCACCCTCCTGGGCGCCTGGAGCTATCCCGACCAGCTCGGCGGATGGCATCTCGTGCACGTCGGCAAGTTCGGGAGCTGGGCGCTGCTGATCACCCTCAGCTTCGTGCTCGTCGCGGCGGTCAAGGCCAAAGAGGGGGTGCTCTACGGCGCCGGTGCGCCGCGAGTCACCCGCGACCGGTTGCGTCCGGACGAAACCATCCGGTGAGACGGACGGGAGATCCAGAGGCATCGAAAGTGTCCGTTTCCTGAGACACCCCGGTGGTTGCTCTTTCAATTATCCCCGAACTGTGGCAGCGTGACGACTGGAGGCCAGGCCTCGGGGGAGGCGCAACATCCAGGGCCCCGGAGACCGGGGTTCGCAACCAAAAGGAGTGGATATGTCCACTGTTTCCCGTCGTGTACTGCTCGGCGCAGGGGCCGGAGCGCTCGCCGCAGCCGCAGTCAGCCTGCCCACCAGGGCCGAGGAAAGTCCTGATGCGGAATTCGCAACGAAGCTGCTGGCGACGATGTCACTCGAGGACAAGGTGAGCCAGCTATTCGTCCAGCACATCCATGGCACGAGCGCCACCGAGGCGGACTCGCGCAACGAGGCTCTCTACGGGGTGGCCCGACCCGTCGACGTGGTGCAGCAGCTACGTCTTGGAGGCGTCGTCATCACCTCCGAGACGGGCGACTTCGGGGGGTCGGCGAAGAAGGTCCAGGATTTCACGAATGCGTTGCAGAACGCGGCCATGCAGGGCGGTCGGCCCGCGCTGCAGGTGGTGACCACGCGCTCCGGCAACGAGCTGCGCGCCCAGGGCATCCCGATCACGGAGTTCCCCAACGAGATGGCCTTCGGGGCCGTCCAGGGGAGCGTCGCCATCGGGTGGGGCATCAACGACTACCAACCCAAGGAAGCCGGAGTCCTGGGAATCAACTCCTACCTGGGAATCGTCGCCGACGTGGAGTCCAATCCTGAGAATCCGGTGCGGGGAGTGCGCTCCCACGGCTCCGATCCCGATATCGTCACCCGGCGGGTGCGCAACTTCGTCGACGGCGCGCAGCTGGGTGGTCCCATCCTGTCGGGCATTCAGAGATTCCCCGGAGGCGGAGACGTCACCCAGGGGCCTGACGGCCTGCCGGTGCTCAACCATTCACGTGAGGACTGGGATCGGATCGATGCCGTGCCGTTCAAGCAGCTCACCAACACCAGCTATGTGAATACGGTGCTCGTCGGACACATCGTCGCTCCCGCCCTCGACCCGTCGGGTCTCCCGGCCTCCCTCAGCGCCCCCATCATCACCGGGATCCTGCGCAAGGAGTTCCGCTACGGCGGCATCGTCATCACCGACGTGCTCACCGAACCCTCCCTGCGGCAGCGCTACGGCGACGCCGAACTTGCCGTCATGGCCCTCGAAGCGGGTGCCGACCAGCTCCTGATGTCGGCCGATCCGCGCGTCGCGCACGCCGCCGTCGTCGCGGCGGTGGGTTCCGGCAGGCTCACGGAACAGGACATCGACCGCAAGGCCAAGCGGGTGCTGCGGATGAAGTACTCCCAGGGTCCGCGCGAGGAGGAAGACCTCCGCAACATCGGTGGCGAGGGCACCCGCCAGGCGGTCGACAGGGTGGCGACCCGGGCCATCACCCTGGTGCGCAACGACAACGTGCTGCCGCTGTCCGCGAGCGGGTCGAAGGTGCTTGTCGTCGGCTCCCGTGCCGGTTTCGTCAAGGAGTTCGGCGACGCCCTTGGAAAGACCGGGGCGAACGTGTCGGTCGTGACCTTCGACGACCATCCCACCGCAGACCAGGCCGCCCAGGTGCAGCAGGCAGCCGGTTCGGTGGACGCCGTCGTCGCGCTGACCTACAACGTCGCCGAGAACACGGAGCAGGCCGACCTCGTGAATGCCATCCACGGCGCGGGTCGCAAGGTGATCGCGGTGGCGGTCGGAAACCCATACGACGTGGGTCGCTACGGTTCCGCCGCGGCGCTGTGCACCTACTCCGACCAGTCGCTGATGGCGACCCCGCTGGCCACGATCATCGCCGGCGGGCGGAAGCCGGAGGGCAAACTGCCGGTCGCGATCCCGACCTCGGAGGGGTCCATCCCGGTCGGCACCGGCCTCACCTGGTGACCATGAGGGGTCGCTGATCCCGCTGGCGCAGACGCGGCAGCGACTCGGCCCCGAGCATCACGGTTGTGCGGCACTCAACGCGGAAAGTGGCCCGTGCGGTCCCTGGAAGCGATTCGAGTGCTGCGCAACCGCGATCGCCGAACACCCAGGTCTCGGCATATGCCTGTTCATGGAATATGCTGTTCGCATGTCCATGTCACGACAGGCGTTCTGGATTCTGGCGGTGCTCGCGGGCGGGCGTCGCCACGGGTACCAGATCATGCGGGAGGCTGCCCTGTCCTCCGAGGGCCTCGTCACCCTCAAACCGACCACTCTCTACGCCGCCCTGGAGCGGCTCGAACGCGACGGAGCGATCCAGCAGGACGGGCAGGAGATCGTCGACGGTCGCGTGCGGCGTTACTACCGCATCACCGAGGACGGGAAGCGTCTCCTGGGTGCGGAAACCACCGTGCTGGAGCGGTCCGCACGGACGGCGCGCGCCAATCTGGGGCCTGCGTGGGGACAGACGGCGCCGCGGCTGACCGGGGCGTGACATGACCGACGAACCAAGGTACCGGAAGCTGTTGCGGTGGTATCCGAAACCGTGGCGGGAACGCAACGGCGATGCACTGCTGGGGGTGATGCTCGACGAGGCCGAGCGATGCGGTCGCACCGGGCCGTCGTGGGGAGAGCGCTGGTCAGCCTTCGCCCATGGGGTCGGGATGCGGCTGGATGCCGCTCTGGCCTGGCGGCTCGCGATCGTCGCGATCGTTATGATTGCCTGCAGAGTGCTCTGGTTGTTCGTCGCCCTGTGGGAACCGATTGCCTGGATTCCGGATCTGGTCGTGTGGTTGCTTATGGCAGCTGCCCCTGTCCTGCTCGTCATCGCGCTCGTAGCGGCGGTACGGGAACGTGGTTTCCTGCCGGAGCCCCATGCCCTGCTGGCAGCCTGTGTCGGGGCGTTGGCGTCCGCGGCCGTGAGCCTGGCGTGGGTGTCCTGGAACATCGGTTTCGATGCAGCCGATGCCCACCGGCCCGTTCCCCTGGCCGGCCAGCTCTTCGTGCCGTTGTTGCTGTGCGCGACACCGGTGACGTTGATTGCGGTGAGCATCGTTGCCGATGGACTGTCATATCTCCAGGGGCGATCCCGACCTGTTCGTCTCCTCATCGGGATCGGCGTCGGGATCGTTGTCGTTCCTGCCATCTGGATGGCACCCGTGGCGTCATTTCCCTACATGACGGGGCTGGCAATTTTCGTGATGATGCTGACGGGTCGGAGACATAGGACGCCACAGGCCCCGGTGTGATGTCCTGTATCCGGGCATCGACGGGGCCAGGGTTACTCCCTGACCTCCATTACACCCTGCAGGGCCGAGACCACGAGATTGCTGCTGGGCAGGTCCTCGTCTTGTTCGACCGCCCGAAGCCAGTCGTGAGTGGTCGCGACCGTCGCGAAGTTCGACTGGAGCAGCGTCATCAGGGTTTCCTGCACCTGCTTCGCCGAGGTATTTCCGGCCTCGTTCGCGAGGTGGATCGAACCAGTGGAGTCGGAGAGCACCTCGACGGTGAAACCTTGCTGCTGGGCTTCGGCTGCCGTGGCGAGAACGCAATTGTTGGTCATGTATCCCACCACTGTGACGGTGTCTACTCCCTGCTCCCGGAGCCGGTCGGCCAGCCCTGTCCCCGGGAAGGCGCTGGCGAGTCGTTTGGTGATCGAAAGCCACGACGGATCCCGGCGCTCCTCGATGCCGGGGTGCAGCTCCCACCCCCGTGACCCGGCGGCGAACACGGGAGCGCCATCAGGGGATTCGTGCCGCACCATGACGACGGGCAACCTGCTCTGGGTGGCGTCGAGAACTCTGGTGATGTACGCGAGCGACTGCTCCACGGGTGGGTACTGGATGGCGAGCGGGCCGTCGAAGTACTCCTGCTGAACGTCGATGACGATCAGGGCGCGATTCGGCATGATGTTCCTCTCGTGGGTCGGGAATCTTTCCGTCCAGCATCGTCGCGGAGACTGCAGTAGCGTGAGTGGCTGGAAAGCACATCTTCGATGGGATCAGGCCATGCGTATCGCCGTTCATGCCTTCGACGGCATCACCACGTTCCACCTCGCCGTGCCGCTCCTCGTCTTCGGTGAGGTGGCCCGGCAGGGGCTGGCCGAGGACTGGACCACGACCACCTGGAGCGGGACCAGTCCGATCCGCAGCGCGGAGGGACTCGTGATCGACGGTGTAGCCGACCATCGGGCGGCGGAGTCGGCCGACATGCTGATCTTTCCGTCCTGGCCGGTCGGCGACACCGGTCCCGTTGACGAGGTCGTCCCGTTGATCCGCGATGCTCATCGTCGCGGAACGATCATCATCGGGTTGTGTCTCGGTGCCTTCCCGGTCGCCGTCAGTGGAGTTCTCGACGGCCGGGCCGCTGTCACACATTGGGCTGCGACCACACAACTGGCTGCCATGTGCCCGGCGGTTGAGGTCCGTGATGCCGCGCTCTACCTCGACCACGGTGACGTCCTCACCTCCGCAGGCACGGCATCGGCTCTGGACGCCTGCCTGCACATCGTTCGCACCCGGCTCGGAACCGCAGCCGCGGCCAGCGTGGCCAGGCGGCTCGTCGTCGCCCCGCACCGCGACGGTGACCAGGCCCAGTACGTGGCCCGCTCGATTCCCGGCGAGGATGCCGCAGGGCCGATTTCGGAGGTCATGGAGTGGGCATTGGGCAACCTCGACCGCCCGCTCGGGGTCGCGGATCTGGCGGGCAGGGCGAACATGAGCGTGCGCAACTTCACGCGCAGATTCCGCGAGGCCACCGGAACCAGCCCAGCCAGGTGGTTGCAGGCTCGCAGACTTGACGAGTCCCGTCGCCTACTGGAGGTGACGTCGTGGTCCATCGAGCGGGTCGCGAGGGCCTGCGGTTACGGCAGCCCGGTGACGTTCCGGCAGGCCTTCGTCACCACCTACTCGACCACGCCGACGTCATACCGGCGTCGATTCACGGTCGCGAGCAGGTGACTCGTTCGGTGTGGATGTACTACCTCTACGCCTCGGATGTTTCGGGGGTGGGGTTCTGAGTGGTCCCCGGCCGGTGACGACGGGAGATGATGCGGTCGACGATGGCGGCGATGGCCCCGTCGCCGGTGACGTTGGTGGCGGTGCCGAAGGAGTCGATGGCGATGTAGGTGGCGATCATCAGACCAACCTGGGCCTCGTTGAACCCGAGCATCGACTGCAACAGACCCGCGGCAGTGACGATCGCGCCGCCGGGAACGCCCGGGGCGGCGACCATCATGACGCCGAGCATGCAGATGAACCCGATCATCAACACCGGATCGATGGGAATGTCGGAGAGCATCATCACGGCCAGGGAGAAGCAGGTGATTTTGATGGTCGAACCGGCCAGGTGGATGGTGGCGCACAGCGGGATCGCGAACGACGCCACTGGCTCCGAGGTACCCGACTTGATCGACTGCCGCAGCGTGACAGGAATCGTCGCCGCCGATGACGACGTTCCCAGTGCGGTGAGGTAGGCGGGCAGCATCCGGAGCGGGTTGCGTCTGGCGATTGCCCCGGCGACGAGATACTGAAGCAGCAGCATGATCCAGGTGAGGATGAACACGAACACCACCACGCCCAGGAAGGTGGCGATGACGGTGAGCACCTGACCGCCCTGGGTCATGTTGAGGAAGATGCCGAAGATGTAGATCGGCAGCAGCGGGATGATGATCTTGGAGATCACGAGGTTGACGATGTCTCGGAATTCCTCGAATCCGGTGCGCAGCGCCTTGCCCTCGATGGTGGTGAGCGCCACGCCGATGACGAAGGCCAGGATGAGGGCGGTCATGACCCCGAACAATGGCGGTATCTGGATGGAGAAGTAGGGTTTGAGCAGGGCATCCTCCGGGTTGCTGAGGGCGCCCGTCTCGGCGGGCAGCACTTGGGGCAGCACCAGCAGGGACGCGCCGAGCCCCATCAGCCCGGCGATGAGGGTGGAGGCGTAGGCGAGACCAGCGGTCAGCGCCAGCCACTTACCGGCGCCGCGCCCCAGCTCCCCGATGGCCGGGGTGATCAACCCGACAATGATCAGCGGGATGGAGAAGCTCAGGAACTGGCCGAAGATGTCGTTGAAGGTGACGAAGATCCGGGTGGCCCAGGTGGGCAGGAGCGACCCCAGCAGGACCCCCAGCACGATGGCCACCACAATCCGAGGCAGGACCCCGAACCTGAACCCGATGCTCTTCTCTGTGCTCATCCCTGAACCGTAGTGGAAGCCGGCCCGACGGGGGAAGTTGTCCGTATCCGGCATCGGATCGGACCCCGGGATGCCCACTTCTAGCGTCGGACGTGCCGTGGTTGCGGAGGAAATCGCGACCTCACGGTGTGTGGTCACGGGTACCAGAGGCGGTCCACGGGTATGACGTGGATGCGGTCCTCGTAGGTGTAGCTCCGGGTTCCGGTGTACAGCGCGACCCCCGCGGCAAAACCGGTACCCAGCACGTCGCGAAGCTTCCGCAGCCCACTGAGGTCTTCTCCGTCCACTCTGCTTGCTGATTTGATTTCGAAGGCCACCACGTGTCCATCGTCGGTTTCGAGAACGAGATCGACCTCGATACCGTCGCGGGTCCGCCAGTGTCCTGCGGAGACGATCTGCTCCGTCCATGTGGTCTGCGTCAGAATCTCCGAGACGACGAACGTTTCCAGCAGGTGACCGAACTGTGTCAGGACGGCGGGGTCCCTACGGGCCAGCTTGTCCGGTGACAGCCGCAGGAGCCGGGCCGCCACACCGGGGTCGATGAGATTCACCTTCGGGCGGGTCGTGGTCCGTTTCGTGAGAGTCCGATCCCACGGTGGAAGCAACCGGACCAGGAACACGGCCTCCAGCAGACGGACGTAGTCGCGAGCCGTTTTTTCGTCAATTCCCAGGCCGTCCGCGAGTTGTGTGCCGTTGAAGATCTGCGAGGTCTGCCCGGCGAGCCGAGCAAGGACGACCGGCAGGGTGCGGGCCTGTCGGATGCGGGAAAGCTCCTGGACGTCGCGTTCCAGGGTGAGCCGTGTCCATTCGTCGAGCCAACGTGAGCGGGCCATCGTGGTGCGGGCTGTCAGGGCGAGGGGAAAGCCGCCGCGCACGATCCGTTCGACGTAGTCCTGGCGGGTCGTCGTCGATGCCGATGAGATGACCGGCGCCTCGGGCTCGTTCAGGAGGGACGCGAGCAGGTCGCCGTTCGAGCGTTCGATCTCGGCCTGCGACAGGGGAAGCACCTGCAGGCGTTGCAGGCGGCCCGTCAATGCCTGTGCTGCGCGGGGAAGGGATTCGTGACGGGCCGATCCCGTCAGGATGAACTGTCCGGGGCGACTTGAACGGTTGAGTCGCGCCTTGATGGCGTCCAGCACGGCCGGGGCGTGCTGGTACTCGTCGATCAACACCGGTCCAGGCCCGTCGATCATCATGGCCGGGTCTCGTGCCACAGCCGCGCGGACAGCAAGGTCGTCGAGGTCGAGAACCTCCCCGCCGAGACGTTCGGCCATGGTCCGCAGAAGGGTGGACTTCCCGACGGTTCGGGGGCCTTCGAGGAGCACAACGGGGCTCTCCTCACAGCGCTCAATGGCGATCGGGAGGATTCTGCGTTCGACAAGGCCTTCCATGCCGTGAATCCTAGTCGAGTTCCGGAACTGTCGGGTCAGGAACTCCGTTTTTGCCAGGCCGCTAGTTCCGTTTCTGCCAGGACCTGAGCTCCGGTTCTGCCGTCGCCGCGGAAGGCGGCCTGTAATATTTGAATTCTCCTTCAGTAACTCGAAAGGTGGGCGTGATGGCGGGCGGAGAAGGGCTGCCGTGGGTGTGGGGTGTGCCCGTGGAACCGGCGGGGCTGCCGACTCCGAAGGTCGCGCCCGGCTCGCGATTCGCGGTTCGCGCCGTCGCCATGGAAGCACCGCGGGAGGCTGGTTTCCTGTGGCTGTGCCAGATGCGTCGCGCTCCGTACTCGTACGACTGGCTGGACAACTTCGGGCGACGCAGTCCGCGGTGGGCCGATCCGTCGCTGACCGATCTCGCGGTGGGGCAATCGTTCATGAAGATCTTCGAGCTGACGGACTTCACCGATGGCGAGTCGCTGACGCTGCGGATGAAGGATGGTCGTCCGACCCGGATCTTCGGCGCGATCACCCTCCACTACCGCGTCGAAACGATCGCCGGGTCTCGCAGCCGACTGGTCGCGGCGATGTGGATGCCCCCCATCGGTCGGTTGCTGGGAAAACCCCTGCGGTATCTGCTGGCCTGGGGCAACCTGCTGATGATGCGCAAACAGTTGCGCACCCTCGCCGCGCTGGCGGAACGCGACGCGGATGCAGGTCGGGGGAGCGAAGAGGGTCGTTGAGGGGAGGGTCGTGAGGCGGACGACGGAGAATCCCGCACCGTGGTCATGTAGCCGACAAGGCGCAGGTCGGCGAGTGCCCAACCCGCCTTGTCCCTGGCGGCCTTGATTCCTGGGATTCAAAGCCGGACCCGTGGTGCTCAGTGGATGAAAGATGGCGGCAATCCTAGCCGAAAGTTATCTAGTTTCCCTCTTTTCGATGATTAGCGTGGTGACGCATACCCATCGACATACGGTTAATGGGTCACTGCAAGGAGGTGACATGTTAATGTCAACAAAACGCAAAATTTGGAGTGCTTTCTGCGCGGCATTGCTGGCGCTTGCCGTGGCGTGTTTTGGAGGCATTCCAGCTGCCGCCGAAAACCCTGAACCGACGACTTCCGCTGCTGATTCCGAGCCGAAAGGTTTTGAGGAGAGCCTCAAGCGGCTGGCTGCGACCGATGTGGAGGCATCCGCCAATCTGGAGAAATTCCACGCACTCACGTCGGAGCAGTAGGGGCAGATTGAGCAGGCCGTTTCGGACGGTACTGCTGGAAAAGAACTGCAAGAAGCGCTCAGCGATTCAAAACCTGAACGGGTCGGAGCGCTGTCGCAGATCACGATCGACAATGATGTGGAGAACGAATCGGCTGATGGGAAAGAGGATGCAACCACCAGCTATCGTTCCTCGTATTCAGTCAAACAGGAGATTTTTGGAATCACCATCACCAAGCTCTCGCAGAGCTTTTCCTATGACGTCCAAGGCGGGTCGGTTGTCGCCACCAAGTCCTGCACCGCATCCAGCGTCAACTTCAATATCGCGGTTGCCCTGAGCGATGACACCAGTCACTGGGTACAGGGCTCTCACGGGGTCTGCGAGACGACCTGGCATGGTAACATTTTCTTCAAGGGATTTGGTGTTCGTCTTGACAAGATCCAGCATCTGGAAGTCGACGCCAGAGGCATTTACAACACGTGGCTTGTCAACGCATGATTCATGGAGACTTATTCACAGTCGCCATCGCGTGTGACCTGAATAAATGTTTCGTTGATCGAAAGGCGGCGATCTGTGAATAAGCCTCATGAGCAAGCATTGGGCGGCAGACCGTCACGAGGAGGGATAATGGTGCAACAAGACAAGGTCGCAGAACAAGGTGTTCTAGGAGCATCCTCGCTCACCAGGGTGTGGATTGTTCTCGCTCTGAGTGTTATCGCCTTGATCCCGGCGCTGCCCATTTCCCTGGGGCTCTCCTTGGTGGCATTGGTGCTGGTTTTGCAGACGCGAGGCGACGTGCCGCACCGGCGTCGAGGACTCTTGGTGGTTCTGATCTGGATTGGAATTCAAGGTGTTGTCACAGTCGCGGGAATTGCGTCCTGGCTGTCATTCCAAGCCTGATGTGTGGGCTGGGGTCGTTCTTCAAAGGCCGATCCCAGCCATCGCCTTGGTTTCCGCTGGTAAATACGGCTTCTTTGAGGCTTATTCGTAGCCGTCCTCAAGTGTTGTCTGACTAGGGGTTTTCGCTGGTCGAGGTGTTGCCTGTGAATAGCCTTTTTGCTGTCAACCGTTTTTGTGGGTGTCACAGTTAATGCGCTGATAGGGGCCTTTGTGGGTAGCTCGGTGAACGACGTGCACAGTAGGAGGCTAATTCACAGAATCCCAAAGCGGGGAACCACCGAGTCCAAGGCGGCTCGTTGGACCGATGCCAGCGCACTGGAGGCTGCCACCAAGACATACAGCACAGTCATTGACGGCTGCTGAAGCATGGACGTGCCGCACAGAATGATTGCTGCCAACGTCAGGGCAGCCTCAGAAAGGACGGCGAGCCTGCGCCGGTCGAAGCGGTCAGCCAAGTGTCCGCCGTACAAGCCCAGCACCAGGATGGGGAGCAACTGGACGGCCGCAACGCTGCCGGTTGCCAACGGCGAGTCAGTTAGGCGAGCGACGTGCAGCAGGATGGTCGTGGAAGTGACGATCGAGCCGAATCGGGTAATTGTCCGGGACAACAGAAGGAGCGTGAACGGACGGGACCGCATCGGAGTGGTGTCAATGTGCAGGCGGAAGAACATGCTGAATCACTCCGACTCTATGGCGCTGTCCGCCACATATGGTTGCGTCCACGTCACTGGGGTGAAACCCAGTTTGGTCAGAACCAGTGCCGAGGTCGGCAGCGCGTCCACCCAGAGGGTCTCGGCCCCCGCCTCGATGGCAGCCGCTATGCGGCTGAGCACCGTCGTGGTGAAGTGCCCACGCCGTCGATGCGCCGGGACGGTGCGGCCCCCCGCGAGCTCTGCCGCCGCAGACGGCTGGTCCAGGAGAAGGCGGCCGGCGGAGACTGGTGACCCGTTGACGTACACGATATGAACTTGGAGGCTGTCTGGGTCGTCGGTCATGGTGGTGGCTAGTCGGCTTCGCTCGGCGTCGACTCCGCTGCGCCCGCTCTGCAAGGAGATCTGGGCGTAGTCAGCGAGTTGGGCAACGCTGGCCCGGACGGCCGGCGAGGTCACCTTCATCGCAGATTCCACGGCCTCGGGGAGTTGGCGGAGGTCGAGAGCCAAGACGGTCTCTCGGTCCTCAGCGATCAGCCCTGCCTGGAGTAGTGCCGTGTGGAGCCGTGGAGGCCGGTCATGACCGTAGAGTTTCCATTCGAAGTCTGCGCCCATGTCGAAAGCGCGAGATACCTCGCGGCGGATGATGGCCGGCAGCGCGGTGTCGGAACACGCGCTGTAGACGATCCTGACTTGCGACCCGTCGGGACTGATTTCTCTGATGATGGGTCCGGGAGCGGGGGTTCCCGAACGCCTTCGGATGGAATCGAGTGTCGTCAGCAGTGGCTCAGACATGTTGATCCTCCTGTGTGTGCGCTTGCGAATTTGTGTGGTTGAGGAGGCGCTCCATGCTGCGGTACGTGGCATCCATCAGATCATGGATGTCACTGGCGGTGAACAGGTCGTCGGTGTAGGTGATGGCGATCTCCAGTCGGTCGGGCCAGCGAACCCATGCGATGTGTACATCGCCTTCCTTGGCGAATCGAGGCGGGGGAACAGCCGTGAAGGTGGCTCCTCCCCCTGCGGTTGTGAGATCTCCGTCCGTGGCGGTGTCATAGAGGCTTATTCAGAGAACCCCTGAGCCCGCCTGGAAATCTATTCTGAATCAATAAGATTGGGCGGGTCGTTTCAGATAGAATAGGTGTTGAATAAAACATTAACGAAACGAGCCGCTGAATGTATAATAGCACAGGCCTAGTTTACGATCAGTTCAACGCCCCCTACGAGTGCCTCAAGGCGGCAATATGCAACAGTCTTAAACAAGACAGAAAAACCGGTGCAGATTCCGACAGTTCTAGGTATCATAGGGGCGCTCGACAGGTACCCAAGGACACCGCCCTCCTGATCGACGGTACGCTCCTGCCCTGCTGGAGATGGAAAGCCGAGAAGACCATCTTCTCAGGCAAGCACCGCCACAGTGGCGTCAACGTCCAGAGCCGTCACTGACACCCACGGAAACCTCCAGTGGATCTCACCCATCCTCGAAGGGAGTATCCATGACGTGAAAGCATTCGATACCCACAAAATCCTGAGGCACCTAAAAGCTAGAAACATCATCGCTGACAAAGGCTACATCGGCCGCGGACTCCACACTCCGGCCAGAACCCAACCCGGACGAAAACTAACCGAGCTGGAAAAAGACTATAACCAACGAATCAACCACATCAGATGGCCCATCGAACGTGCCATCGCGCACCTCAAAACCTGGCGCATCCTCCACACCATCTATCGCCGCCCATACTCAACATTCCAAACCACAGTCAACGCCATCACAGGAATCATCTTTGGGATTCTGTGAATAAGCCTCCAAGCCTGATGTGTGGGCTGGGGTCGTTCCTCAAAGGATGATCCCAGCCATCGCCTTGGTTTCCGCTGGTCAATACGGCTTCTTTGCTGTCGACCGTTTTGTGTGGAGCATAGGGGACTCGAACCCCTAACTTCCACCTTGCAAAGGTGGCACTCTACCAATTGAGTTAATGCCCCGGGCCCGGGCAAGCATACCTGAGGACGGGCCTCAGGGGAAGTTCGGGTGCTGGGGTGGTGTCGACACGAGCTCTTCGCCGGTGCTCAGGGCGCGGCTCAGCCGGCCTAGAGGGTGGCGCTCGGCGGGGTCCACCACAGTGGGGGCTTCCGGTTTCCGAGGACCGTCGACTGCGCCCAGTGCGGGCCCTGGGTCCAGCCGGTGAACGGGGTCACGGGTTCGCCCTGGTGACAGCGGGTGAGGTCGTCGAGGATCTGGGTCGTGGGCCAGGTGGTTGCTCCGGGGAGGTCGCGGAGGGCATCGGTGGCGGTGTCGTCGCCACAAATGGACAGGAAGAACACCGCCTGCCGCCAGGCATAGGCGGCGTTCTTGATGGCCGGCAGCGGCCAGGGGCTGTTCCTCGCGCGTTCCAGCAGCTCGAACGACCTCTTCGCGGCGCGGTGTGCCAGCTCGGTCCAGCTCCGACCGGGCTGCACGCCGAGTTTCACCAGGACCGCCAGGTTGTGGGTGGTGAGGATCTGCTGGCGTTCGATGATCTGGCCGTTCGCCGCGACGCTCCGGCCCGCAGGCACATCCCCGGCGACCATGCGGTCGAACTCTTCGACATTCCCGTGCCCGTCCGGTTCCGGCAGGCCGAGCACGGCGGCGTAGTCGATGCCGTAGTAGCGCTCGTACAGCGACCCGTGCAGCAGTTCCGCCGCCACCTTCGCGGCCTGCTGGAACTTGGGCGAGAACCGTCCCATGAAGATGTCGGTGGCCAGTTCCTCGGTCAACGGCAGCCGCACCTGCGCCATGTCGAGAAGGGTGCCGTACTCCCGGACGAATCCGTTCGGCAGGATCGTGCCCGGGAACGCGTCCAACACCACCGACCCGAGCCGCCGCGCCAACACCAGAGGGTCGTCGAGGGGGCCGTCGGTCGTGAGCCCCTGAAGGGCCGCCACCCACGGCAGCTCCTTGAACCGCACCTGCCGTTCCAGATCGAGCAGCAACAGACTCCGGCGCTGCCGGAAAGCCCGATAGATGGCGGCGAGCAGCGCGCCGACCAGCGGATCATCCGCCGAGGACGCCACCTGCCCGGCGGTGAGCTGCGGAACCAGCGACGCCAGCACCTCCGCCGACGGCACCACCCCGAGTTCGATCAGCTCCTCCAGATCCGAGACGAAACCCAGCCGCAGGGTGCGCAGCACCGACGCCGGCAGCGGAGTGCCGGCGGGCACCACGTCGGTGGCCTCGTCATCGGAGATCGGTGCGGAGGCGGCGGGAAAATCGGTCAGGCCGACATCCCCGCGCAGCCGCGCCACCCGGTCCGCGACGACCACCGCGACCTCGGCGTGCAGGGGCCGGGAGGCCGCCACCGCCTGCCGGGCGCGCAGGTCGTCGGATCGCTTACTGCCGGGCAGGCCCCGTTTCGCCTCGATCCGCGACAAGACGTGCTTCACCCGCCCGGGCGGCCACGTCCCCTGCCCGTCGATTACCTGCCGCAGCGCGTCGATCAGGATCGGCAGGTTCTCACCCGGTCGGCGGTACTTGCGACAGCGGGTGTGCTGCTGCGCCGCCCGGTCGTAGTCGGCGACCAGCGCGCGGGCCTCGTCGATGCGGCCCTCGTCGAAGGTGGGCGCCTCGACGATGCCCGCCCAGAACGCCACCACCTTGTCGGTCAGCGGCAGCCAGACGGTCAGGGCCTCGCGTTCCGCCGCGACCCGCGGATTGATGCGGGCCTTTTCCAGGGCACCCGCGACCTGCCGGGCGGTCCACCGCGACACCTGGCCCGGTCGCAGGGGGGATGGCGCACCCGGATACGGCGAGAACCGCAACGACCCGGCCAGCGGCGCAACCTCGTCGAGCAGCGCGCGAACGGAGTCGTCGGCACCGTGCCTCAGCAGGGCAGCGACGCTCAGGAGGACGGCGTGCTCCGGGAAACCGACGTTGTAGGCGCCGGTTTCCAGCAGGACCTCCAGCTCGGCCAGGCCTTCTGGGGTCAGCCACGACTCGAAGATCGCCTGGCGGGTGGCCTCGATGCCGAGCCGTTGGGCGCGGAGCCTCTCGTCCACGGCTGGCGGGATGGCGGCGGCTGCTTTGCCGGTGGCGAATCCGCCCCGCACCACCCTGAGGGTCACCCAGGCGGGAAGCCCGACGAGCGGCCTGCGACTGCCGATCCTCAAGGTGCCGTCCGCCATGCCGTCGATCACCTGCTGCCAGCGCTCCACCCGCTCCGAGGCGGCTTCCCGGACGTCTGGGTCGGGATGGTCGGCGGCGGTGCGCATCGCCCGCAGGAGCTGGTGGTGGACGTACTGACTCACGATGTCCCTCCGGGCGGCGACACGAACCTAGCCGGCGTGGCAGGTGCTGCCCCTGCGCCTTCGGGTTCCTAGCCCGGTGCTCTACTGCTGAGCTACACGCCGTGGCAACGAGTGTAGAGGACCGAGCAGTCATGTCAGTGAAGGGGTGAGTTATGCGGGAGCATCTGATATTGGGCCGTAGCGTCTTCAAGTAGGTGGACTACCTGAGACAGCTCCCCAGAGGCATCAGGCCCTTCCTGCGGCGCAGTGATATTTTGCCATGAAATATCTTCCAGTGTTGATTTATCTCGGTCGCCATGCGATTCAATGAACCCCTAGTAAGGGCGACTTTGATGGTGTCCTTGGTGGGGCCACGTCACTCATGCAGAGCTGGAGTCGGCCTTCTTCGGGATCGTGCGACATAAATTGTCAGTGGGCGTTCGTAGGGTCTCACCATGGATGTTCTACTCTTGCTCGGCAGCGTGTGTAGTCTTGTTGCACTCTGTTTCACAGTTTCGATGGTGGAAGCCGGCTCGATGGCTGCTCGTTCGCCTCGATGGGGAAAGGTGCTTAGTGCGGCTACGCTTCATGAGGTGAGGAGTCGAGGACTCCTCACCCCGCCCCTGTCCCTATCGGATCATCTCGCACTCGAGAGTTTCTTCAGGTGTAGACAGGTAATTTCTGCCCCGGATGGTGACCAGCGGCTATTCCGAATGTTGAAAGCGGTAACAGATGCCACCGATGAGGAGCTTGGGGAACTCGAGACCTCGCGAGAAAAAGCTCTTCGTAGCTCCTTGGGACGTCAAGTGTATTGTGCTGAATTGCTGAGGCGGACTCCGAGTCACAGGCTGGCTGCCTGTGGTTGGCGAGCTTGCGCCTTGTGTAATTCATTCATCATGGCGATTTCGGGACTACGGTGGTTTTCGCCCCTATTCCTCAGGAAGATGAGACGTATTGGCGAACCTTGCCTGTCTGTTGCGACTTTTGCTGGTGTCTGGCTGGGGTTGCTGTGGTGGGGCTTGATGCGAAACAGTGGTCTTGTCGACTCAAGTGACTGGCTGGGAATCGTGGGGATCGTTATCACGCTCGGGGTAACGATAGGTCTGATGGTGGCGATTGGCCGTCAAGTGCTCACAATGTGGGATGTCTTGCGTGACCCCAGTCATTCATCGATTTCAAAGGGTGTGCTCATAAGTGCATTCGGTATTATTCTGGCTGCTGTAGCTGCTTGGCTCTTCCCTGCAGTGTTGTCGGAGTGGCCTCGAGCCGCTTTCGATATGCTCCGGTCCTGGCTTGATGAAAGTGGCTTGAAGATCCTTGTGGGTGGCCTGCTCTATTTGATTGCTTTGGGGTGGGTCATTTTCAACGCGATTCGATGGGCAAGAAAGTCTAGTTTGACGATTGCTGGTCGAGTTGGAATGATGGCGGGTGCCGCATTTTTTGCTGTCTATTTCGTACTCATTATCTTATTCTTGACTGGGGCGTCGCCCAAGCTGTTTTCTGTAACTCTATGGGTCGCTGCTGCGGTGTTGCTGGTTGGCTGTGCTTCATTTTGTGTCGCCAAGCTCATCGAGGTCGTTGTCATGTACTGCAACTTGCGTGCGAGAAATGTTGTGGTCCCGAGAAAGGGATTCAGATGCTGGATTCTGGTGGTGTGGCTTGGCGTGGTGTTTGGGGGAGATGCGATAGTCTTCTTGTTGCGGAGCCTGACTTTCGGGATGGGTGAAAGTCATCTTTTCACGGGGTCGGGAGTTTTCCTTGCGCTACTGGTTTTAATGGTGATGCTCGCTGCTTTTCCTGTGGGTTTAGTCGTTGTGTGGATGTATGTTTGCAGAATCAGGCGCGTCTATCGTGAGACCTTCGCATCCCCAGCGCCACCTCGAGTCGGTTGAGTCACTCCTTGGTGCGCTCGGAGTGCCGTGAGGCGAGGTGCTTCTTGGGCCGGGTTGACGTGCACCAACCAGGTGTCAGCTGCTCGGAAGCGAGCCTCATCGCGCCCGGCGTGATCTTCACTGCCGGGGCCTTCACCTGCCGGAAGGAGTCGATCCAGCTGGTGGCTCGGTTGGTCGGCGTGACGGCGACCCGGGTTTTGTATGGGGACTCGTCTGTGATGAAGGCTTGTAACGGTCCGAAGTCCTCGTCGAGATCCTCCGTGAATGTCCGGATGGTGGGCGCGACGGTCCCAATCCAGGTCGGTTTGTTGGCTTCTCATGCTCCTTGGAATTGTCTTTTTCGAGCTCTTCGAGAAAGATGAACAACAGGGGCGGGGACTCGACGAAAGTTGTAAACCTTCTCGTTGTCACATGCCGTCACATCCCTTCGTCGATGGTGTGGGCGCGGTTGAAGGCCATACACGTATCGACCCAGAAACGCAGGCGGGAGTCGTCGGTGATCGCCTCCGCCGACACCTGGATCCAGCCAGGACCCATCTCGCGGCCCGGGCCCATCTCGGCGGGGGAGGCACCGGGTTCCCCGGAAAGTTTCGCATCGTCGTTGGGATCGACGTGCGCCAGTAGGTGCCCACCCTTGAGGGCGCAGCACACCATCTTGTCGCGCACCATGAAGGCACGCGACCCGAACATCGAGATCACGCGGGTGGTGGGTTCGTCGTCCAGGATCCCGTGGAGCCGGGCGACAAGCTCGGTCTGTGCTGCTTTGGGGTCGGTCATGGTGCGCTCGGCGGGGCGAAGGAGAGCCGGTCGAAGACGAGAACACTGCCCGTGATCAGACCGTCCTGGACGGTGAAGCACTCCGCGGCAGGGGCGATGCCGGTGATGGCCGTCTGCGGGTAGTAGAACAGGGCGACGCGGTTTCCGTCGGAGAAGCTGGCGATGTCGACCATGTTGGTGAGGGCCGGGGCGAATCCCGCGATGAACTCGCGGTACTGGGCCTTGCCCGTGAGATCGACGCCGGGAGCCCGGCATGTGATGGTGTCCGCGACCAGTTCCATCGCGGAGTCGACGTCCCCGCCGGTCCATGCGCGGTGGTAGCGGTTGACGATGTCGAGTGGTTCGGTCATGGATGATGCTCCTCGTTCGGGTGGATGATCCCCGGGGCGCCAAAAATCGGGACCCGGTGGGATGCCCTGGGCCGTGTGGTGGGCCAGAAATCGTCGAGATACGAACGCACCGCCGCCAGGCCGTCGGTGTTCAGGACGTACAGGTGCCTGGTCGCGTCCCGGGTGCTGGTCGCCAGGCCGGCGCGGCGCAACACTCCCAAGTGGTGGGAGGTCGCTTGCTGGGACAGTCCTACCTTCTCCGCCACTGACCCCACCTGCTGGGGCTCCGAACGGATGATGCGCAGGATGGCGCGACGATTCCCGTCGGCGAGTGCCCTCAGCGCGAGGTCGATGGTCGCGGGTTCGGCGGTCATGAGGGCCACCATACACAAACAGATTTTTGTACTCAAGAAGACTTGTGGAACGTGTTTGTCACCACACCATCCAAGGATGCGGGAGACTTTATTCCATGGCATGGATTGTGTTTGCGGTGGCGATGGTCGTGTTCCTGGGAGCGGTGATGTTGCTCCTCAGGCGATTCCTCGCCTCGCATGACGAGATCTACGATGGCCTGACGCCCGGTGTCCTGCCGTCGCGGAAGGAGTGGAAGGCGACCCCGGTCAAACTGCTCCGGTCTCCTGAGTACAAGGGTCCTTTCCCCGTCGCCTTCACCCCGCCGCGTGACGTCACCCCGGGGCTGATCGGGATGGTCATCGACGGGATGGTGGATCCCCATGACCTCACTGCGACCATCGTCGACCTCTCCGCCCGCGGATTCCTGCGCATCAAAGTGCTCGACGACGGCAAGGGCAAGCGGCGTGGGAAGGACTGGCTGCTTCAGCCCTGCAGTAAGTCCCGCTCCAACCTGATGCGCTACGAGAAGACGTTCCTGGAGGGAGCCTTCCCGGACGGGCGGGAGAAGCGCATGTCGGAGCTGGTCCGCAAACACAAGAAGGTATTCCGGCAGCTCACCTCCGACATTTACGAGGAGACCAGCCGCCGCGGCTGGTATCGGCAGAACCCGAACCCGGGTGGCCGGCGCCACAGGGTCGGGCGCGTGGCTGCCGGGATGGTGGCGGGTGTCGCCGCGCTGGTGATCGCCGGCGGGGGTGTTGTGGGCATATTGGCCGCCGCCATGTTCGTCGCGACGGGTGTTGCCGCTGCCTTCGGGCCGAGACGTCGCGTGCCCCGCACCGGCGCAGGCACCGCCACGCGCATCCAAGCCCTCGGTTTCAAGCAGTACCTCGCGACCGCCGAGGCCGAGCAGATCCGCTTCGAGGAGGCGGAAAACATCTTCAGCCGCTACCTTCCCTACGCGATGGTCTTCGGGGTCGCCGACCACTGGGTCAAGATCTTCCGCGAACTCGCCATCGAACGAAACGTCGAATGGGACATCGACTGGATCGATGTCGGTGCCGATGTGGCGGGGGAGCTGGTGTTCCAGATGCTCACCTTGGACCTCCTCGACGGCGCCGATGGCCTGTTCGACGGCATCGGTGGACTGTTCGACGGCTTCGATTTGGGGGATTTCCTGGACGGAATCGACTTCGATTTCGACTTCTGAGGACACTCCGCTCGCGACTCCCCGGTTATGCAGCACTCAACGCGGGTTGCGGCGTCTGAAAGGGGATTTTTCGTGTTGAGACGGAGGCGCTGACCTGCCCAAAGTCGTCGCAGCCAGTGGTCGTGGCCAGATACGACGACCACTCCGAGGTACTGGGGGCAGGTGTTCTTCGAGCAAGGTGGCCGCTGTGACTGAGAGGAGAGTAGCCGTCACGCCGCTGCCTCCTATCAGGGAAACGGCTCGCCCAACGACTTACACTGGGCGAAGCGATCCGTTCCAGTAGCAAGAAAGCTGGGCCCGGTATCGCCGATCAACGAGAGGTTTGTCGTGTACCTAAGTCACGTGCGCGTCCGGGGGTTGCGCGGTGCTGCCGGCGGCCCGCTGGAACTCGCGCTGCCGGGACGTTTTACCGTCATTGCCGGGGCGAACGGCGGCGGCAAGACCACCCTGATGGACGCGATCTACCTCAGCCACAGCAAGCGGTTTCCCCATCTCCCAAGACATTCCGCAGCAGCTCTCGGCGCAGGCGATCGGGACATTGAGGTGGCGTACCGCTTCGAGGACGACGCCGACAAAGAGGGCCCGCTCGGCAGGCAGCTGCAAACTCAAGGTGGGCGTAGCGCTCCCGGGACTGTCGCTGCCGAATGGTCGCGAACGCTACACCGCGACCTCGGCTCCATCTCGACGAGCGCGTTTGGTGCTGCCAGTGAGGTGGAGCCGCGTATCCGCCTCGTCTACTTGCCGGCGTGGCGCAACCCAATCGAGGAGCTGTCACGCCGCGAAACTCGCATCCTGGTCGAGCTTCTGCGTGCACAGCAGCAGAACCGCGGCCGTGGACGCGACCTGTCCCAGTTGCGGGGTCGGGCATCTGGCCTTCTTGAGGCTCTTGCGACCGATGAGCTACTGGCTGGCCTTGAGGCCAGGGTTGGCGAGCAGCTTCGTGCGCTGTCGGCAGGAGTGTCCCGCAACTGGCCATACATACGCGGTCAGGTCGTCGATGACCGATACCTTGCGCGAGTGCTCGAGCTGATGCTCGCCACGTCGGAAGGGCGTTCTGACGCGCTTCCTCTCGAAGTGGTCGGGCTGGGCTACGTCAACTTGCTACATGTTGCAGTAACCCTCGCAGCCATCCCCGACTTCACGCAGATCGCCCACGCGGAAGCAGACGTTGCGGCAGGGTCGACTGGGTCACAAGCCGTTGATGCCGACGGATCGGCTGTCAGCGGGCTTGAGGATGCGGAGCGCATCTTGCAGCAAACTCACGCCGAGAGTGAGAGCGTCGAGGACTCATTCTTCCCCGACGACCCCTTCCACGTCACCGTTGTTATTGAAGAACCTGAAGCTCACTTGCACCCACAACTACAGCACTCCCTCGTCCGATATCTGCGTCGACAGGTCCAACAGCGCCCTGAACTCCAGGTCATCCTGTCCAGCCACGCCACCGATGTCATCACCTCGTGCGATCCAACAGAACTCGTGATCGCTCGCCGCGACAGCGCCGGACGACGAGTCTGTCAAACCGTAGCCGATATCCCCTTGGGCACACACTCTGCAGAAGTGCTACGTAAGACACGGCTGCACTTGGATGCCAGCAGGTCTGCCTCCCTCTTCGCTGAGCGGCTCCTTCTCGTGGAAGGCGTCACCGAGGCAGCGGTGCTTCGCGAGCTCGGCTGGGTCTGGGCCAACGCCGACCCTGACAAGCAATCGTTCGTAGATGCGCTGAGCATCGTGCCGATGGGAACGAAGGTGGGCCCTTGGGCGGTTCGCCTGCTCGCCACTCAAGGCCACGAGTTATGCAGCCGTCTGGCCGTTCTACGCGACAGTGACCTCGACTACGACCAGACACCGACACCACCCTCATGGGCCAGCGAACACAACTCCAACGTCTTGCTCGTGGAGCACAATCACCCGACACTGGAGCCTCAGCTGACCAAGGGCAACGAGAAGCTGATCTCCGGCGCTCTCAAGGACATCGGCGTGGCAGTCCCCAAACAAGTCACTCCACAATCAATCCGGGACCTATTCCGCAGCAAGCACAAGGACGGCGAGAAGATAGTGCCGGCTGGCGCGGCAGCGGCTCGTAAAGGCGAGTTCGCTGAGGCCTTGGCGGGCCGCCTCCGCGACAAGCGGGAGCAGCTCATCGATGCTGAGGTTCACGTCCCAGAGCCGATCAAGCACGTCTTCGACTTCCTCTACTCGACACCTGAGCCGTCCTCTGAGACCAAAGACGTTTCGAGCCGCGAACTGGGCACTCAGCTGTGAGCAAGACACTCGCCAACGCCGGCGTTGTTGACGACCTAACCGATGAGCAGCGCCTCGCCGCAGCTTCCCCGCGGACCAACCTGTTCATCGAGGCTGGCCCCGGCACAGGCAAAACCACGGTGTCGGCACAACGCTTCGGGGTGCAACGATTCGCCGCCGCGCATCGGCACGACACACGCGCTGTCGTGGCTGTCAGTTTCACCCGTGCCGCGACCTATACCCTGCGCCGACGCGTGCAACGGCTGTGGGGCCCCGCAGCTTTAATTTGGCCGCACCGGATTGTGACTCTCGACTCGATCATGTGCGATCTACTTCACGATTTGATGCGACAACAGCTCGTGATCTGGCCAAATACCCCCATGCTGTGGCCCGACGGGAACATCAAGTTGGACGTGCGCGACAGTTGGAACTCGACCAGCGGCACTGTCTGGACCACTGCCTTCTATGAGCTGTATCTCTCCGGACGTCAGGTCGGGCTCCGTCAAGCATTCGCTTCAAGCAAGGCCGCACGCTTCCCCAAAGCAACGGTGGCACCCCTAATTGAACAGGGAATTTGCACTCACCAAGACGTACGGGACATTCTGACACTCGCTCTCCAAGACCCAACTTCAGCGGCTCGGGTCCGGCAACGCATCGGCGACACCATGAGATCCCTCATTGTCGACGAGGTTTTCGACGCCAACGATCTGGACATAGCCATCATCGAAGCCGCCATTGCGGCCGGGGTCAATGTCACGTTGGTTGGGGATCCATGGCAGGCGCTCTACCTGTTCCGTGGCGCCCGTCCACAAGCTATTCCCAAGCTTCTTGAGCGAGCCGGGGTCAGGACGCTCAGACTCACTAAGTCGTTCCGGTGGCGTTCCGAGGAGCAGAACGACTTAGCCACCCAACTTCGTGCTGGACAAGGAATCATTCTGCCGACCGGCCAGTCAGACATCGACGTGGTTCTCGCGCTGTGGTGGGCCGAGCTGTGGAAGCTCGGCGGCGAAGTCCTCCCGTTGGCGTTCCACTCCTTCAAGGGCATCTACGAGGAGGCTGCGGCTACCCTACTGCTCAACCACGTCACTCGGAACGTATTCGATCTCGATGCCACATACCTCAACGACGCCCTGACTGCGCTGGACATACAGGATCGCGATACGCCACGGAAACTGGAACCAGAACTGCAGAACGTTCTCGAAATCCTGCGCTACAGCGGCAAAAATGCGGTGAAGGAAGCATATATGCAGCTGAAGGAGGTCATTGGCAGCGTGTCGGCGCGAGAGTTACGTACGCCTCACCACAACCACACGAAACGGCTCGCCCAGTTGCAGGAACGACTGATCTTTTCTGGGCGTCCAGTTCCTGGCTTGACAACCCACCAAGCCAAAGGCGGCGAGTGGCAGGTCGTCGGGCTCCGCCTGAAACCCGAGGAGCAGGCAGCCTTGGCTGCCGGCCTCGACAGCACTCAAGACCTGCACCGCAAAATCTACGTTGCCTGCACCCGTGCGCGTGAACGCACCGTAGAACTCATGCCCCAACCGAGACCTGCATCCCGAGCATCCAAGCGGCGAAAGGGTCGCGCGAGCACCACCTAAACGCGACCCGCGCCTGGCCCGCTAAACACCGAACACGAGGGCACAGCGACACCGGTGCATCCGTGCGCCTCAACTGTCAATCGATCATCGTTCGATGCCCGGAAGCGTGACGATGTGCTCTGTAAGCCTCCGCCTTTGGCTCCAGATGAAAAGCCCACCCCACTGGATGACCAGATCCTGTCCGTGAAGTCGGGTGCTCGGTCCTGTACATGGTGGCCGCTTCTTCGCTACTGAAACTGTTCAGGCGGTCCTCGAGCTTGGTTCTAGTGTTACCAGCTCCATCGCATGATGTCCGTGACGGCGCCTCCGTGGCACCGGCACGCCGTCTAGGATCGCGACCGGAGGTCTATCACCTCCAGAATTGGGTCAACAAGGTCGAATGGACCGACACCGCGTCGCCCGGCAAACTCGCAACCTACATCTCGGCCTATCAGCACCGACAGGTCAGACAATTCGCACTCCAGAACTAGAGCCGCCCTGTCAACTCGCAGGGCGCGTTTTGATTTTCGTCACTTCGGCGCCAGAGCGGAACGAAACGTAATCAGCTACTATTATCTGTAGACGTTTCATACTGCCCAAGTTGAGGTGAGACCGTGACACCGATCACCCCGTCAACCGCTGATCGCGCTGGGCTGTCCCGTACCGGCCTCTACCGGGCAGCCCGCGCTGGCGACCTGACCCGGGTCGCACGCGGCATCTACCTCCCCGCAGATGCGCCAGCCGTGGACTGGAGCCTGGTCGAAGCCGCAACCCGGCGATCCGATGCAACTATCTGCCTCGCTTCTGCGCTCGCCCACCATGACTTGACCGACGCCATTCCTGACACTCTCGATGTCGCGATCCCCCGTGGAGGGCGTTCTCCTGCAACCGAGCACGTGATCACCTGGCACCAGTTCGATGCCGCCACCTTCGACCTCGGTCGCGACGAGATTCCCATCGAAGGTACGGACCTGTCGATCGGGCTCTACTCTCCCGAACGCTGCATCGCGGACGCGTTCCGCCTGCGCGGCCAGCTCGGCTACGAGACCGCGCGAGACGCCCTCAAGGAATGGTTGCGCCGCGGCGGGAAACCCAACACCCTGATGCGGATCGCCCTGCAGCTCCCCCGAGCCAAGACTCCGCTGCTTCACGCCCTGGAGACGCTGTCATGACGCGAGGCGAAGAAGTCTTCACTATCCTCCAGTCCAAGGCTCGATCCACGGCGAGCAGAACCGGAGGGCCGGCACCCACTCAGGAATACCTGGTTCGGCACCTACTCGAATCCTTCCTGGACCGCCTCGTCCGCAGCGAGCACGGGGATGACTTCGTGCTCAAGGGAGGAATCCTGCTTGCGGCGTACGGCGTTCGTCGTCCCACCAAGGACGTTGACGCGAACGCGATCAACGCCAACGTCACTCCCGAACACCTCACAGTCGTCGTGACCCAACTCGCCGAGGTGCCATCCGACGACGGCGTAACCTTCGACATCAACAGCATCAGCATCCAGGAGATTCGGGAACATGCCGACTACCCCGGCTACCGGGTACGTGTGAAAGCATCCATCGGACCGTGGAGGGGCACCTCGACATGGGATGTCTCCACAGGAGATCCCATCATTCCAGAACCCTGCATCGTTTCAATCGACCGAGTACTCGGCGAGCCATTACAGCTACTGGGATATGCGGCCGAGACAACCATCGCCGAGAAGGCCATCACCATCCTGGAACGCGGCATCACCAGCACCAGATGGCGCGACTACGTCGACATCGTCCAACTCTGCCGTCAGGGCTTCGACCCTCACAAGCTGCGGCGATCCGCCGAAGCCGTCGCCCGCTACCGTGGCGTGACCCTCGAACCTGTCAGCCCTCATGTGAAGGGCCATGGTGCCATCGAACAGGCTAAGTGGGCCGCTTGGCGGCGCAAAGAGCACCTCGAAGGGGTCTGCGAAGTCCAGCTCGACGATCAGGTCACCCTCGTCGCCCGCTTCATCGATCCCGTTTTCGCCTCCACACCCAACGATTAACCGAGCAAGGCCAAGGCCACATGTCTTTTCGCGCGGTGTGCTTTGCACCACCACAGTCGGCGCCAAGCTAGCTGAAGCAACCCCACTGATCAGCTTCGGACTCGTGGCGCCGTGTGACCTGCTCATCTCGGCGAGTGGTGCTGAACCGGGGTTTCCCTGTGGATCAGTCGGCGGCGACTATCTGCCGCGCCACCTTGATCGCCTTGCTGCTGCCCTTCCGTGCGGCCAGCGCCGCGACGGCGGGCAGCTCCGGTTTCCCGGGTACTTCCGGCAGGAGATGGAGCACCGACTCCAGGACGGTCGCGACCCCGGTGGGGAGTTTCTCCATTCCCGCCAGTTCCTCCGCGATCCTCGTCAGCAGCGGCCACGCCAAGGCCAGACCACCGGCCTCCGCGAGTGTCGTGAGCATCGCCGCCACTTTCACGGGCGTGATGTCGTCGCGCCACTCCTGACGCCACGAACTGTCCCAGGCCGCAACGAGCACCTCCGGTCCCAGCCGGGACTCGTCCCACGCCGACAGCAGTGCCCCCGCGATCTCGTCGCGACCCTGCGGAGAGGCCCCGCTCGCGAAGACGAAGGCGAGGAGAGCCATGACCGGGTCCACGTGAAACACGGAGGCGACCGCCTCGGTGATCTCCCAGACGGAACTGCTGCCGAAGGGCAGGTTCACCTGGGCGGCAGTGGCCGCCCATATGGGGTGCGTCGGGAGCAGGGTGCTGCCGATGTCGTGTTCCCCGCTGCGCTCTGGTGCTCGGTGCGCCTTGTCCCACGGTCCCGCGACCTTGAGGATCTTCGCGACCACGGGTTCGTCGCCTTCCATGCGCACCCTGCGACAGACCTGGTTGCCCTGCTCGTTCTTGAGGACGCTGGGGGGAACACAACTCATCCGGCCCGGTTCGGCGGGGGTGCTCAGCCAGAGATCGACGACCTCCTGCACGGTTCGTCCCCCGGCGACGTGACCCGGCAGGGCGCAGGGTGCGGCCTCGGAGCGGTCGATCCGCCCCAGGGCGACGAACAGGTCGATCGGCAGCACCTCCACGTTCTTCTCGGCGTAGCGGAGCAGCCGGTCCCGGAACTTCTCCCAGGAGACCCGGTTGTTCTTGTGAGTGGGGGTGGACAGCAGACACGGCACCTGTCCGATGGCATCCAGGATGTCGTTGCAGCGTCGAATCGCGACTCGCGTGAGTGCCGCACCCCGAGGTGACCTGCCGCGTTCTTTCTGGCCGGTCACTCGCTGCAGCCAGCGCTGCACCAGCTGCTTCCACATGCCGTGTGTGTTCGGGTCGTGGTTCAGCGTGTCGTGCAGCGTCTCGACGACGGCGTCGCGTCCCTCGGCCCACCCCAGCGCGACCAGCGCCGCCAAGCTGCGTTCGTGGTCCTCGACGGACATCCAGTTTCCCGGGGATTCGCTGTCCAGCCGGTGGAGCAGCTCGTCGAACTCCACCTCGTCCAGGAGCCGGTCCAGGTCGTCGAGGGGCTCGGGCGGGATGCCGAGCGGGTCGCGCCACAACCCCAACGACTCGGCGGGGTCGGTGGTCACGCCCCAGCCGTCGAGGAGATCCCGGGCCAGTCCGGCGGCGGTGGAGTCGGGGCCGCTGGTGGTCGCGGTGAGCATCTCCACCAGATCCTGCGACGGGTCGTTCACCGAGCGCAGCGCCGTGAGGACGGTGCGTTTGACGCCCTTCTCCTTGCGGGCCAGCACGTCCAGGGCCAGCGTGGTCAGGTGATCCTCGCTCAGGCCGAGGGGCAGCAGCTGTTCGACCGCGAACTTCACGACGACGGGATCGGCGTTCGGCAGGGCCGCCAGGAACCGGTCGAGATGTTTCGTGAGCAGAGGGGTCAGGCCCAGACCTGCGATCTGGAGCAGGGCGAACTGCTGCGAGGGGCGGTTGTCGCCGCGTTCGAACACCTGGAGGAGAGCCAGCAGCAGGGCCTCGTCGTCGGTGGGTTCGGTCACCCGCAGGTCCGCGACGGCCTCCTGGATCCGGGCCTGGACCTGGGGACGTTGATCGGCGACGAGGTACTGGCCGAGGGCGTTCGGGGCGGCGCAGGCGGCGATGAAGTGTTCCTCCCAGCGGCGTCCCGGTCTGGGGACAGTGTTGTCTTCCGTTGCCCATCCCGTCAGGAACCCGGGATCGTCGGGAATCGGGAGATCGAGGGCGAGGACGAGTTTGTCGATCAGTTCGGCGTAGGTTTCGGCTCCGTCGCGGCGTTTCAGCAGGCGTGCGATGAGGTCGCCGGCCCATTCCGGACCGTTGTCGACCAGCCAGGAGAGCAACCGGTCGCGGGTGATGGGCAACCGCGTCAGTTTCCAGATGGCCCAGGGGGAGAAAACCGTGACGCATTGCGCGGGGGTGGCGCCGACCGCCGCTGTCAGCAGGATCAGGTGCCCGCTCCTGCGGTCCTCCTCCATGCGTCGGCGCAGGGAGGGAAGGGCCTTGCCGATCGCTTTGCGGATCGCCGAACGGTCGGCCTCGGTGAGGTCGTCGAGGGCCGCGACGAGGTCCTTGAACGATGTTGATTCGAGAAGGAAAGCGGCCAGGGCGTCGGCGTTCCAGGTCATGGGATGAACCTATCCGCGATGGGCGACAAATCCACCCGCGATCATCGCCGATTCGCCGCGATCTCGGCCAGGATCTCCTTGCGGCTGGGCCCGGAGGTGCGGTCCATGGCGCGGAGCCGGTCGACGATTTTCGCATTTGTGGGTCGCGACGCGACCTGCTCGGGTTCGGCGGCACGCTTATTGAACGTCTCGGCCGCATCGTCGGGTACGTCACGGTATGTGAACGCCATACAACCAAGCTAGCAGCATGCGAGCACGGCTTCATGGGGCGGTGTTCGGTATCGAACCCGCGCGGGGCGGTCACGGGCTTTCGTGTTCAGAATTGCGCGTCTTCCCTCGGGCCTGTTCTTGCGTGGGTCGCGAAGTTCACGGCCCCGGCGACATCTGTGATGAACTTCTCGTCCGGAGGCGGAATCTCCTCCAGGGCTGTCCGCAGCTCCTGTCCGGTGTGGTGAACCATCGGGGTGGCTTCGACGATCCGTTTCGCGATCGTCACCGCCTTGCTGTTGCCTTTCCGGGCGGCCAGTGCTGCGACGTTTGGCAGGTCGACGGTGACTCCCGCGGCCCGCACCTCCGGGAGGTAACGCAGCACCGCCTCCAGCAGGCCGAGCGCGGAGGCAGGGACCTGTTTCATTCCCGCCAGTTCCTCGCACACCTCCACCAGCAGCGGCCACACGAGGGCCAGGCCGCCCGTGTCCGCGACGTGGTTGAGGGTTTTCACCAGCCGGTGGGGTGGGGTTTTCAAGCGGGCCCGCCACGGGTTGCGCCAGGCCGCGACGAGGTCGCTGGGCAACAGGCGGTTGTCGTTCCAGGCGTCGATCAGCAAAACGGCGGCCTTGTCCCAGGATTCGGGAGGCAGCTGCGCGCACACCCCGACGACCGCCAGCGACGGCACCGACCCGAACGACCGGGCCGCTCCGACGAACCCCTGCAACACCCGCAGGGCCTGCCACCCTTGGCTTCCCTTGGCGCCGGTCAACACCTGCAGGGCCTGCAACGCAGGGACGACCGGGAACGTGGGGAACAGCTGGAGGGCGAACGGGTGCTCCGCGCTGCTCCAGTGAGTGGCCGGTTCCGCGGGCTGGTCGGTCGGCGGCAGCCCCAGCAACTCGAAGGCGAGCGGTTCTCCGCCGCAGACCCGGGCCTCAAGGAACGAGGACCCGTCCTCGGGCGGGGCGAGTTCAGCGGGCGGTGCCGGGCGGTCGCGCCATGCGGCGAGCACCTCGGCCAGCGAAACCCCGACCTCCTTGATGGGCTGGCCGAGGTCCGTGAGGTCGGCTGGGATGGGTCCGTCGAGCCGGGTCAGGGCGGCTGCGACATCCACGGCGCCCAGCTCTAGGCCCGCGTCGCGGTACCGGCGGGCGCGGTCGGTGAAAACCTCCCAGGAAATGCGCAACGCGCTGTGGCTCGGGGTCGCGAGCAGGCACGGCAGGTCGCCGAGACGCTCCAGCGCGGCCAAGACCCGGGCAATCGCCAGCCGCGACAACCGGGATTCACGCGCCAGCTGCCACGACTTGTTCACCGGGCGTCCCAGGAACCGGGCCAGCGCCTCCCGCAGCGGCGTGTTGGTGTCAAACCTGCCCAGGTTCTCGAAGGCCGTCGTCACGACCTCGCTACTCCTGGCGTGCGCCGTCGCGACGAAACACGCCAGGATGTGCTCATCATCCTGGTGGGACCTCAGGACTTTGGCCAGCACGTCGGCGAAGGCGAGGTCGTCGAGCACCAGAGCCGGATCGGTGAACTCGGGGAGCGGGTCGGGATCCGGGCCGGAGGGGTTGCACCACAGACCGGAGACCTCGGCCTCGGGCCTCGACTCGCCCCAGCCGTCGAGCAGTGAAAGGGCCAGCCCGGCCGCGACGGAATCCTGCCCGGATGTGATGAAACGAACCGTCTCCAGCAGCTCCGGTGTCGGCGATCCCACCCGCGACAACGCCCGCAGCACGTCGCGGCGGGGTTGTTTTTCCTGCCGGGGCAGCACCGCGACGGCGATGCCCGCCAGCTCGCCGGGCGTGGTCCCGGGCTGGATCAGCGCATCCAGGACGCGGGCCAGGACGTTGGGTTGGACGGAGGGGAGGGCGGCGATCAGGCGGGCGCGTTCCTCCCAGAGCCGCGGGGCCAGACCCAGGCCGACGAGCCAGTCCAGGGCGCCGCGTTGCGCGTTGCGGTTGTCGCCGCGCTCAAGGATCTGGATCAGCGCCCTGCTCACCGTCGCGTCGTCGAACTCGCCGAGGTCGCGGAGCTGCGCGACGCGGGCGCGGACGTTGCCGGCCCTGGCCTCGTCGTCCCAGAAGTTGGTTTGGAACCGGAACGCGTTCTGGGCGGTGCAGGCGATCAGGAACTGTTCCGTCCACCGCACCCCGGGGCGGGGCAGGAAGCAGCGCTTCAGCCAGTCCTCCAGATAGCCGGCGTCGGTGGGAAGGGGTAGTTCGTGGGCGGTGACGAGCGGGTCTACCAGCGCAGCAGCAACCCGGGCGATGGGCCGCCGTGTCATCACGGCGGTGACGAACCGGTCGGTCCAGTCGCGACCGCGCGCCAGGAACCGGGTCAGGACGTGGTCGTGGGCCGCCTCGTCGCGGGCCAGAAGGGTCATCGACCACGGGGTGAACGTCGCGAGGGTCTGTGTGACGGAGCAGTCGAGGGTGGCCGCGAGCAGCGAGAAGCGTTCGCACGTCTGCGGGGTGCGCAGCCTCCGGCGTAGCTCGGGCAGGGCCTTCCCGAAAGCCCGGCGCGTGGAGGTGCGGTCGGCCTCGGGCAGGGCGGCGAGCCGCGCGAGGAGGTCGGAGATCGACTCCGGCTCCATGATCAGCTCTGCGAACGTGTCAGCATCCCAGGTCATGGGGTGAACCTATTGGTGGTGGGCGACAACGCGACCATCCTCACGCCCGGGCGCGCACCCGGGTGGGCTGCCGCTGCTGCAGTCGGAGTGCTTCGCGCACCTCGGCGTGAATGGTGGTGGAGGTCTCAACCGCTGTTTCGACGGAGACGACGAGCCCGTAGCGAACGCGTTCCTCCTCCTTGAGATGCCGGGCGTCATCCATGCACTCGACAGCGACGCGGAAAGGTTTATTTGGGTCAATGACCATGGCCTTTGAGCCTTCGAAGATTTCGTGCTGGAGACTTCCTCGTCGAACCGCATGGTGGTCAGCTTGTGTCCTTGTGCCACCCCCGATTTTTCCATCCGGGAGATCGAAGTACACCTTTGCTGCCCGATATCGGCTCAGGTTCCCGATCGTTGGGGCCGCATAGGCAAGTGTGACGATGAATCGATGCCATTCACTCTTGGCGTGTAGCGAGGACGGGAGGGGCAAATCGTAGGTTAACCGTTGATCCCGTCCAATCTCACCGCAGGCGAGGACGACTGCCCGGTTCACAGCCCCATGCCCGAGCCGGTTGGTGTCCAAACGGCCGTACCCGAACAAGGGGGTCAACGTTTTGCGTCTGTGGCCCTGACTTTCCATGCTGAACTCTTGCTGAAAAATATCGCTCCAGTCTCCCCAATCGGCGGCGTGCACCAGCAGAGCACGCACCAGCAAGGGATGATATTGCTCATCGGGCAGGTCGGTTCCGGCCTCCAGGATGTCGAACAATCGACTGGCCTCGCGCGTCACCAAGGCGGTGGCGTGGCTGGTTCCGTGGCTGAAAGCTGTTCGGTCCAATTGTCCGCTGCTTCCGGGAACCGCCACCCGAACACCGGGCCCTTGGGGGCGGAGCCTCGCAAGCCCTGACTCGAAGGGGGGAACCGACTCAGTGACGGGACGCGTGTACAAGGCCCGGCCGCCCGAATGGTACAGATCGGGTTTGACGGACCTTCCCACTCCTGGGCCGGTCGCGCTGTAAAGGGCCGGGCCGCCCGGAGGTGTGATGTCCCACACCGTGTCCGATCCCTGCTCGAAACCATCGCTCGCGTCGTCGTGGGCGGCTCCTACGGTGATGACGTTCAGCGCGTCCCCCGGAGGAAAAATGCCGTGTAACAGCGCATTTTCACGAATGGTGTGCAGGGCGACGGATCGCGCACGCTCCTCGTCGTCGGCGGCATCCGCGGAAAGAGCGATGCCCTTGCCGGTATGGTTGCCGGCGCTGACGATGAACAACAGGTTGTATTTGACGGCCAGCCAGTCGAGCAGACGACCGGTAGGGCTCATTCTGCGGGTGAGCGCTCGAGCCGGAAAGCCGATCGAGAGATTTACGATCCGAACGCTCGGGGCCCACGGATGCCGACCCTCTCCGGAATCCACGATGCGCATGATTGCTTGGTGCAGCAGATCAGGGAAGAGGCGGTCCGGGATGATTGCCGTGCCGTCTTCTTGACATGCGTGGGGTTGCAGGATCGGGCGAACATAAAGGCGGCGATCCAGTGGTTCTCCGGGTCGTGAAAGGTCCCCGTGGATGATGAGAGAAGCCATCTCGGTGCCGTGCCTTCGGGCAGCGACCGGATAGATGTCGGCGAGGTCATCGGGGTCGTCGATGTCGAGACGGCCCTCCAGTAACACATGATTTGCCAAGGGCAGCCCATCAAGCAGGGCTATTCGCGGCGGAGCGGTGGGGAGTGTCGATTGGGAAGGAGATGTCGTGGTCGTTTCGCCTTCCAGCTGTGGACCAATGCTCATCGGAACGAAAGGACTGACGAACATGACGTCATCCGTGGTCAGTAGACGGATCGCATCGGCACCTTTGTCCAGCACGGCATGAACCTGCTGGATGGGTAGCTCGGCGAGCAGGGCGTGATACCGAATGTCTGGGATCTGGGCCTGATGATGGATGCGGCCTTTCGCCTCATGGATGACGTGTTCAACGTGCTGTTGAGCCTCGGTGCGTAGTCGCTGCTCCTTGCGGTACCAGAGTTCGATCTCAACCATGACCGGGGCGAGCGATTGACCCGCCGATTCCAAGCGCTCCCGCCAGAAATCAGTCAAACCGGTTTCTCGGATGCGATCCTCGGGTCCCCAATGGCGTACATCAGCCAGTACCTCAAACGCCTTCCTGAATTTTGCCAACCCCCGATCAAATTTTGCAGAAGGATCCTGCTTCCATCGGTTGAACAGGCGTACGAATTCGTCCGCGGCCTTGGCGTTCGACATGACCATATACAACGAATGTTTGATCTCGCCGGCGATGCGGCCTTTTTGAGGATCCATCCTGTGAAAGTCGTCATCGGGACCGGTTTCCTCGCCAGCCCATTCCGAGAGAAACTCGAATCCTTCGATCCGGTTCACGGCATTCTGGAACTCTTTCACGCTGTTCGCCAGATCCAGGACGACAACCATACTCGGGTCGGTTTCGTCGGGAAGCTTCCTTCCAAGTTCAACCCGTTTGGCGTCGAAGGCTGACTTCAGATCGCGGAATCGCGGGCCGAGTCTTTGAGCCTGCCGTTGCGCCCCGGGGTTGGAAACTTGGGGAGGTCTGCTGCTTAAACGTTTGCTGCGGTCGGACAGCTGCGGCGGACCGAAAGTCAGAAGAGGATATTGATCGGAGGTCATGATGTTTCCCGGGAATGCCGGTTCTCAAGGCGCTCCCGAGCGATGCGACGCAGATTAGCGTCGGGCAGCTCCAGCACGGCCCTGCGACGAACATCCATTGCGAACTCCTCGAGCTCGGCGAAACTGGCCCCGACGAGTTTCTCGGCGAGGGTGCGCGGGGCGAAGCCAAGGTCACCGCCGAACCGGGAGGCCAGTTTCTCCAGGAACCGTGCCGCTTGGGCACGGTTGGGAGTTTCCAGCTTTGCGTGGATCTGGAAACGCCTCCAGGCCGCGCGGTCGAGAAGCTCCTCGTGGTTGGTGGCCCCGACGAATATGACGTGCGAGGGGAGCCGGTCGATCTGGAGCAACAGGGTTGAGACCACCCGCTTGATCTCGCCGGTTTCGTGCTGGTCGGAACGTTCCTTGGCGATGGTGTCCAACTCATCGAAGAACAGCACACAACGACGGGTACGGGCGAACTCGAAGGCACTGTCGATACGGGCGGCAGTTTCCCCGAGGAAACTGGAGACGACACCCTCGTAACGGATGACGTAGAACGGAAGCATCAGCTCGGCCGCAATGGCCTCGGCAACGCTGGTCTTGCCGTTGCCCGGAGGACCGGACAGCAAGAGCCGATGACGAGGCTCGATGCCGTAGCTTCGCAACAGATCGGCGCGTTGATGCTCTTCGATCAGCTCAGTGACCACCCGCTGGGGCACTTTCGCCAGCTCGAGATCGACCAAACGGCGATCCGGCACCACTTCGTGCAGCAGATCGCGCATCGCAGCGGCATGGTCATCCCGGATCGCGGACTGGCCCGTGGAGACGATCAGCTCTGACAGGCGATCGGCCAGGAGGTGGTGCTGGTTGGCGCGTTCCTCCGCGATCACCGCCTCGACGATTCCCCGAAAACGGGTGCGGTCCCCTCGTCGTTCCGCTTCCACGAGGTCCAAAAGAAGATCAGCACGAGCCATGGCCACCTCTCCCTTCGATTGGACGTCATATTACGTGGCTGCACCGACCGGTGAATCTCAGGACCCCCGAAGTCCGGCGATCCGCCTCGCGACCGTCATCGCCTTGCTGTTGCCCTTCCGGGTGGCCAGTGTCGCGACGTTCGGCAGATCGACGGCGACCCCCGCCGCCTGCACCTCTGGGAGGTAACGCAGCACCGCCTCCAGTGCCGTCGCCGTCGCCGCCGTGGTTTTCCGCTGCCCCGCGAGCTCCTCCGCGATTGTCACCAGCAACGGCCAGGCCAGGGCCAACCCGCCGGCGTCGGCGACGGTGCACAGGACCGTCACCGTCTTCGCGGGCGAATGGGGCCAGGTCTCGTGTTTTGCCCGCGGCATGTCGTTGAGCTCGTCCCACCAGGGGCTCCGCCAGGCGTCGACGAGGTCGCCGGGGCGCAGGCGGCCCTCGTCCCAGGCGGTCAGGAGGGCCTCGGCGACGCGGTCGCGGTCCTTCAGTGCCGCCCCCGAGATCACGGCGAGGGTGACGAACGACAGCACCGGCCCGAACTGCCCCGCCACCCCCGCGATCGGGAGGAAACCGTCAACCGCTTTGGTAGGAGAGTAATTCCCGAGGTCCTGCAGGACCAGTGTCGCGGGGCGGGTCGGGTGTGCCGGGAGCAGCGTCAAGGTGGCCTCGGAATCCGAGATGTGGATGATCGGTTCGCGGGGTTGGACGTGAACCTCGGCGTCGTCGTCCCCCGCGGACTCGATACGGGTGGTGTCGTCGGGTTCTGGTTCCGGCCAGGCCTCGGACAGGTCCCGCACCGCCTCCCAGTAGAGGCTGCGATCCGGGTGGAACCGTTCTGTCCAGGCGTTGCGCAGCCCGAGCGGCTCGAACGTGCCGGGCACGTCGCCGTCGACGAGCAACCTCCAGACGGGACGGTTCAGGTGCGGACGATCGTCCTCGGATGGCAGGCTGAGCCGGAGCACGCCGGGGTGGGGGTCGTTGTCGCGCCAGCAGGCGAGCACCTCGGACAGGCGGACCTCGACGCCGCGGATGGGCAGGTCGAGGTCGGAGACATCCCGTGGGGCGCAGGCGCGGTCGAGACGGGCCAGGGCCACGGCGACGTCGGTGGGAACCAGCTCCACCCCTGTCTCCCGGAACCTGCCGATCCGCTCCCGGAAGACCTCCCAGGCGATGCGGAACCCCTCGTGGGTGGGGGTGGAAAGCAGGCAGGGCAGCTCGCCGAGCAGTCCGAAGATATCGCGGGCCCGCTGTGCCGTGAGGAAGGACAGGGGACCGCTCGGCGAGGCGGCGGGCCGGATGCCTTGGCCGGGGACGATGGTGCCATTACCCAGGCACACGACCAGCCGGGTTAGGAAACCACACCAGCGGTCCGGCGAGACGTTACGCCTGATCAGCCGGACCAGATGGTCGGGGCCGCCGGCGTGGGCGGTGGTGACGAGGGCAGCGAGGAGACGCTCGTAGCGGAAGGCGCTCAACCACCACCGGGTGTCGATGTCGGTGAGCAGCGCCAGCAGGGCGGGTTCGTCAAGGACCAGGGCGTCGTCGGTGAACTCGGGAAGAAGCTCCGGCGCCGGCAGCGACG
>ERZ773075.243-NODE-243-length-47423-cov-13.3217_pt1 | contig 47423 bp, 40 predicted proteins | sample MGYA00580614_ERZ773075 | MGnify/ENA primary metagenome ERZ773075 (study PRJEB29015, sample SAMEA2738021) | human oral metagenome | biome: human oral; feature: human-associated habitat; material: dental | place: China | collected 2043 ...
AGGGCCCGGCCCGCCCCCGCGCGCGCCGCGGCGTACGCCCGCACCAGGGCCCGCCCCAGCTCCCGGCTGCCCAGGACCCGGGCCTCCACCACCATCCCGGTGCAGTCCACCACCACCCGCACCCGGCCCCTCTCGTCCGCGCCCACCCCGCGCACCTGCCCGGCCGCGTCCACGAACCGCCCGGCCCGCTCCCCCAGCTCCCCGGCCCGCGCCGCCTCCGCCTCGACGCGCGCGATCGCCCCATCGAAACCCGACGAGTCGAACCCCGACGGGTCGAACCCCGACGGGCCGGAACCGCCCGCTGACGGGCCAAGTGAACCATCGGATGCGTCCATGCCCGCGAACCTACGCCCCCCCACCCACCCCCCGTCAACCACTTCACCGACAACCACGCGAATAGTGGGACAAGCAGGACCAAGAACCGGACACAGGACCACCACACACACCGCAACAACACCACACAACACACCCACCCCACACACAACCAGACCCGACACGGCCCCAGCCATTGCCTCCGCGCGCTCCGGGGCACCCCCGGGGCCCGGGCACAGCGCCGTCGCCCCCGTCGTGTCGACTCGGCGCGCTCCGGGGCGTACCGTCGAAGCACGCGACACTGAGGAGGAGACATGCGCGCTGTAGTCATGGAAGCCCCCGGGCGGATCGTCATCGAGGACATCGACGCCCCCAAGGTCCTGGACCCGACGGACGCGGTCATCGAACTCGCCGCCACCTGCATCTGCGGCTCCGACCTATGGCCGTTCCGGGGCGCCCAGCCGGTCGACCACCAGTACATGGGCCACGAGTACATCGGCGAGGTCGTCGAAACCGGCCCCGCCGTCAAGAAGGTCGCACCCGGCGACTTCGTGGTCGGATCCTTCTGCATCTCCTGCGGGGAGTGCGAGATCTGCCGGGCGGGATACCCCTCCCGCTGCCCTGTCGCCGCCGCCGCGGGCGACCCCTTCATCGGCGCCCGTTCCAACGGGACGCAGGCCGAGTTCGCGCGCGTCCCCTTCGCGGACGGCACCCTGGTCACAACCCCGGCCCCGCCCTCGCCCGAACTCATCCCCCACCTGCTCGCCGCGTCCGACGTGCTGGGCACCGGCTGGTTCGCGGCCGACTCGGCGGGCGCGGGCCCCGGCACGACCATCGCGGTCGTCGGGGACGGCGCCGTCGGCCTGGGCGCGATCATCGGCGCGAAGCAGCTGGGTGCGGAGCGCATCATCGCCATGTCCCGCCACCCGCAGCGCCAGGCCCTGGCCCGCGAGTTCGGCGCCACCGACATCGTCGAGGAGCGCGGCGAGGCGGGAGTGGCCCGCGTCCGCGAGATGACGGGCGGGTACGGCGCCCACGGCGCCGTCGAGGCCGTCGGCAACGAGACCGCGTTCCAGCAGGCGCTCGGGTGCGTCCGCCCCGGCGGCCACCTGGGCTTCGTGGGCGTCCCCCACGGCGTTTCCCTGGACATGGGGCAGATGTTCGGCGCCGAGGTCCACATCTTCGGCGGACCCGCCCCCGTGCGCAAGTACCTGCCCCAGATGATCGACCTCATCTACAAGGGGGAGATCTTCCCTGGGAAGGTCTTCGACAAGGTCCTGCCCCTGGCCGACGCCGCCGAGGGGTACGCCGCCATGGACCAGCGCACCGCCACGAAGGTCCTGCTCACCGTCTGAGGCCGCCGCTCGTAGAATGTCCCCATGCGCGATCCCGAACTGACGATCCCGGAGCACCGCGACCTCGTCGAGGCGCTCGCCCAGCCGCTGCCCGCCGTGGAGGCCCCACTGGAGTCGTGCGCGGGGGCGGTCCTGGCCGAGGACGTGCGGGCGGCGGTCCCCGTGCCGCCCTTCACGAACTCGGCCATGGACGGCTTCGCCCTGCGCTTCGACGACATCGCCGGACTCGCGGCGCCCGTGGCACTGCCCGTCCTCGGGGACATCCCCGCCGGGGACGCCGCCCCCCGCGAGTGCCGCCCCGGGGCGGCGTGGCGGATCATGACAGGCGCGCCGATGCCCAACGGCGCCGACACCGTCGTGCGTGTCGAGGCCACCGACCACTCCCCCGGCGTCGCGGAGGCGCCCGCGGCGGTCACGATCTCACGGCTCCCCGAAAGGGGCGCTGACGTGCGCCATCGGGGCGAAGCGGTCGAGCCCGGGGACCTCGTCGTGCGGGCGGGGGCGGTCCTGCGCGGCCAGGAACTGGCGGCCGCCGCCTCGGTCGGGCACGGCGCCCTGCGCGTCCACCCGCGCCCCCGCGTCCTCATCGTCACCACCGGAGCGGAACTCGCCGCCGCCGGCGACGGCCTCGCCCACGGGCAGATCCCGGACTCCAACGGCTTCCTCCTGCGCGGCCTCGTCGAGGAAGCCGGAGGGGCCGTGGCCGCCCACCTGCGCACCGGGGACTCGCCCGGACAACTGCGCGACGCCCTCGACCGCGCGCCCCAGGCGGACCTGGTCATCACCGCGGGCGGCATCTCCCAGGGCGCCCACGAGGTGGTGCGCCGGGCGCTGGGCGCCGACGCCGGCTTCCACCGCGTCGCCCAGCAGCCGGGAGGCCCCCAGGGGGTCGGGCGCACCCGCGTCGGCGACGGCGAGGCGCCCGTCATCTGCCTGCCGGGGAACCCCGTCTCGGTCTTCGTCTCCTTCCACGTGTACGTGGCGCGGGCGCTGGCCGTCATGGCCCGCCGCCTGCCCAAGCGCCGCGGAATCACGGCCCCCCGGACGGCCCCCGCGGTCGCTGCGGCGTCCTGGCGCTCGCCCCGGGGCAAGACCCAGTTCATCCCTTTGCGCGCGGCCAGCGCGGACGAGGCGGGGGCCGCAGGACTGCCGGCGCCCCCCGCAGGGCTGTCAGCGCCCTCCGCGGCGCCGCCAGTGCCCTCCGTAGCGATCCCCGTCGTGCCCGTCCACGCCCTCGGGTCCAAGTCGCACCTGGTCGCCTCCCTGCCCGGCGCCGACTTCATCGGGGTGGTCCCGCCCGCTACAACGCGGGTCGGCACCGGTGACCAGTTGGACGTAATCGACTGCTCCCACCGGGACGGAGCCGCGGGGGGCGCGCGATGACCGCGTTCACCCACCTCGACGAGTCGGGCGCGGCGCGCATGGTCGACGTCACCGCCAAACAGCCGACGGTCCGCGAGGCCAGCGCCTCGGCCCGCGTCGACGTGTCGCCCCGCGTCATGGGGGCGCTGCGCACGGGCGCCGTCCCCAAGGGCGATGTCCTGGCCGTCGCGCGCATCGCGGGCATCGGAGCGGCCAAACGCGTTCCCGACCTGCTGCCCCTGGCGCACACCATCGGCGTCCACGGGTGCGAGGTCGGGCTGTCCCTGGAGGAGGACCACGTCGCCATCACCGCGACCGTGCGCACCGCCGACCGCACGGGCGTCGAGATGGAGGCCCTCACCTCGGTGACGGTCGCCGCGCTGGCGGTCATCGACATGGTCAAGGGCGTCGACCGCTCCGCGCGCATCCGCGACGCGAAGATCACCCGCAAGTCCGGCGGGCGCAGTGGCGAGTGGGTGCGCCCCGCGGACTGACGCCGGGGCGGCCCCACGGCCGGACCGGGCCCGCTACCGCGCGGACCCGGGTCCACCCGGGTTCCCCACCGGTCCCAGTCCACCCGGGTTGCGCACACAAGGACCCTGATTTACGAAACACAAGTCGCACACAAGGGCGTGATTCCGCAGCCCAGTGCGGTCGCGTGTTGCGTAATTCCGACCGTTGTGTGCGACATGGGAGGGAGCGCGCGGCGTGCCGGATCAAAACGGCCCGCTGGCGCCGATGCGCCGGGCGAGCCCGGCCGGAAGCGGGTAGGGGCGCTCCCGGGGCCCCAGCTCCCCGAGGCGGGCGGGCGCGAGCCGGAGCGCCTCGACCAGGTCGGAGACATCGGAGATGCCCACGACCCACTCGTGCGCATAGGCGCCTACGCGGGCGGGGCCGATCCCGATCTGGATGCTCCGGTGCGCCAGGGGATCCCCTGTGGCGTTGCGCTCGGGGTCCCATTGGATCCGATTCGGGCAGGCCGCAACAGCGGCGGACCACGCCTGCCGCGTGGAGTGGACGTCCGGATCGAAATGGCTGAGGCACGCGTCAGCCAGGGCGGCCTCGAATCCTTCGCGGGTGATCCGCACGGCGAGGGTGCGCTCCTGTCCGGGCTTGGTCCCCCACCCGCTCCTGTACATCATCCACAGGAAGGACGGCTTGATCCACGTCATGCGCGCCTCCTTGAACGGAGGGACGAAGGCGCCGGCTCTGAGCGCCGCGTCCGCGATCGCAGGGGAGTAGGCCTGGTAGACGGTGATCGTCGTCGCGTCGTAGAGAGCGCGGATCTGGCGCAGTGGCTGGGCCGACCGCGCTGCCCGTGGCGGATGGGCCGTCCCCGTCACCCGTGGTCGCCCCCGTCCAACTGGTCGATGATATGGGCGGCCAGCGGCCCCACGACCGCGACGGCGTCGGCCACGCCACCGCACGATCCCGGGGCGTTGACGACGAGGACGCCCCCCGGCCCCCGCTCGGTGACGCCGACCAGGCCCCGGGACAGGCACGCGGCGGGGACGGAAGCCTCCCCGCGGCGGCGCACCGCGTCGGCGAGGCCGTCGATGCGAACGGCCAACAGGGGCGCGGTCGCCTCGGGGGTGTTGTCCCTGGGGGACACGCCGGTGCCGCCCGTCGTGAGCACGAGGCGGGCGCCCGCCTCGCAGGCGCTGCGGATGGCGGCCCGGATCGCGGGGATGTCGTCGGGCACCAGCGCCAAGTCCGCGCTTATCCCGTGCCCGGCCAGCAGGGAGAGGGCGAGGGGGCCGGAGCGGTCCTCGGCCTCGCCCCTGGCGCACCGGTCGGAGACGGTGATGACGCGGGCGGCGAGACCCATCAGTGACGCGCGTTGGACGCGTCGCGGGTCTTGCGGACGGGGCGCCTCACCCGGATGCCCGCCGTCACGGGATCGGCGTCGGAGAACTGGCGGCTCGACAGTTCGTACTCGATGCGCTGGGGGCGCTGGGGGCGCTCGGGCTGGAACGCCTGCGGAAGCGGACGGTCCTGGGCGCGCGCGGGACGGGGCGAGCGCACGGCGCGCTGGGTGAAGCTCGGCGGCTCGGGCGCCTCCGGGCGCGACTGGGGAGCCGCGGGCGGGCGCGGGGGCTCGACCACTCGGGACCGCTGCGCGGAAGCCGGCGGACGGGGAGGCGTTGGGACGCCCTCCGCTTTCCCGGCCCCGGGGGCTCCAGCGGCCGGCGCCTTGGGCGCGGGCCGTTCGGCAGCGGCGGTCAGGCGCGGGCCGTTTCCCTCGCCGCGGGCCTGAACGGGCGAGGCGGACGCGCTGGCGCGCCTCGGCGGCAGGTCGTCGCCGAGGGACAGCGGCTTCGGCTGCGCGGGCGTGTGCAGGCCAGCGGGCACGGAGGCCACGGGCTGTACGCGCACGGGCCTGATCGCGGGCACGGAACGCGTGACGGGCCCCAGGGCGGCAGGGGCGGAGCTGGGCGAGGAGGCCCTGTGCGCGGCGCCGCTCCTGCTCTGGTCGGCGCGCCGGTGCTCGCCGCCCTCAGCGCGGCGCGAGTCCCCTCTGCGGGAGTCCGCCCGGCGCGGCGCCGGAGGAGCCCCGGGGACCTGCAGGACGGAGGGCGCCCCGTTGGCGCGGGCGTCGGAGACCTCCTCGGGGGCCGACGCCTCGACGACGGGCTCATCGACCGGACCGGGTTCGACCACGCGCGAGGGGGCCGACATGACGGGCATCTGCGCGGCGGGGCGCTTGCCCGCGAAGAAGGAGCGGAGCTGCATCGCGGCCTCGTGGCCGAGCACACCGCCGACGACCTCGACCTGGTGGTTGAGGCGGGAGTCGCGCAGGACATCGCGCACGGAGCCCGCGGCCCCGGCCTTGGGGTCCCAGGCGCCGAAGACGACGCGGTCGACGCGGGCGGACACGATCGCCCCCGCGCACATGGTGCAGGGCTCCAGGGAGACGACCAGCGTGCAACCGACCAGGTTCCAGCGCTTGAGGGTGCGGGCGGCGTCGCGCAGGGCGACGATCTCGGCGTGCCCAGCGGGGTCGCGGTCCTTCTCGCGGCAGTTCCAGCCCTTGCCGACGACCCTGCCCAGCGTGTCGAGCACGACGGCCCCGACGGGCACGTCGCCGGTTTCACGGGCGCGGTCCGCCAGGTAGAGGGCCTTGCCCATGGCCTCACGGTAGCGGTCAGTCAATGTCACATGTCCTAGAGTAGCGGCAATACGCGCTATCGGGAACTTCAAGTGCTATGAGGTAGCCTTGAACCATGCGCATTCACGTTGCCGACCATCCGCTCATCGCCCACAAACTCACCGTTCTGCGCGACCGCCAGACCCCTTCCGCCACTTTCAGGCAGCTGGTGGACGAACTCGTCACGCTGCTGGCCTACGAGGCGACGCGCGAGGTGGCGGTCACCGAGACCGCGATCAACACCCCCGTCGCGCCCACCGTCGGGCGCAAGCTCTCCGAGCCCCGGCCGATCGTCGTCCCCGTGCTGCGCGCGGGCCTGGGCATGCTCGAGGGCATGACCCGTCTGCTGCCCACCGCCGAGGTCGGGTTCCTGGGCATGCGCCGCGACGACGACACCCTGGAGATCGAGACCTACGCCAACCGCCTGCCCGATGACCTGTCGGGCCGCCAGTGCTACGTGCTGGACCCGATGCTCGCCACCGGGCACACGATGGTGGCCGCCACGGACTACCTCTTCGAGCGGGGGGCACGCGACGTGACCTGCGTGTGCGTCCTGGCGGCCCCCGAGGGCATCGAGACCCTGGAGAAGGCCGTCGGCGACCGCGCCGATGTCACCGTGGTGGTCGCCGCCGTCGACGAGTGCCTCAACGACAAGTCCTACATCGTCCCGGGCCTGGGGGACGCGGGCGACCGCCTTTACGGCATCGTCGACTGACGCGGCGGTCCGGCCCGCCCCGGCGGTTGGGGCGGGCTGGGTGGGCGGTCGGTGGCCGCGCCTGACTGGGACGGGGGGCGTGGCCGCGGGCTGCGCGCCGCTCCGTGGGGCGGGGGACGCGGCTACGAGCTGGGCGCCGCTCCATAGGCGGAGCCGAGCCCGGTTGGAAGGGCTGCGCGGACGCCCACATGCGGCCGGTCGCCGCTCCATAGGCGGAGCCGAGCCCGGTTGGAAGGGCTGCGCGGACGCCCACATCCGGTCAGTCACCACTCCATGGGGCGGGGCTGACCCGGTTGCGACGGGGACGCGTCCGCAGCCTGCGCGGGGATGCGGAGGCCCGCCGGATTCTCGGCCCATCTGTGGTGGAGCCAGTCAAGTCGCATGATCAGAGCGCACGGGTCCGCATCGGGGCAGGCAACGGGTCATTGGGGCAGGCACGGACCCGCATCGAAGCAGGCACGGACCGGCATTGGGGTAGGAAACGGATCATTGGGGCAGGCACGGGTCCGCATCGGGGTAGGAAACGGGCCATCGGGGCAGGTTAACAGTCTGGTATTGGGGTAGGAAACGGGTCATCGGGGCAGGCACGGGTCCGCATCGGGGTAGGAAACGGGCCATCGGGGCAGGTTAACAGCCTGGCATTGGGGCAGACAACGGGTCATTGGGGTAGGAAACGATGCATTGGAGCAGGTTAATAGCCTGCCCCAATGCGGGCTAGCCTGCCCCAATGCGACTCGCGGCGCCCAGGACTATCCACACCGCCGCAGAGGGGAGCAGTACTCGCCCGAAGTCCCACACTATGATCTTCCACACTTCCGATCGAATGATGTTGGAAATGTGAAACATGTGCGGGGAAGCTTCCCCTATGGCTTTGATTCAAACAGATCCCACGCACCGCAAGTACGGCGTCGCAGCACTGGTCGGCGTCCTCGGAGGCTTCGTCGCCGCCATTATCAAGTTCGGCTGGGAGGTCCCGCTGCCCCCCAGGACCCCCGAGCGCAACGCCACGAACCCGCCCCAGGCCCTCCTCGAATTGCTCGGGATGAGCCCCCAGACCACGCACGCCTCGTACACTTTCAACGGGAACGAGGGCCTGCCGTGGATGTCCTTCCTGGTCCACTTCGCCTTCTCCATCGGCTTCGCAGTCGTCTACTGCGTGCTGGCTGAGCGCTTCCCGCAGGTCAAGCTGTGGCAGGGAGCAGCCTTCGGGATCCTCGTCTACGTCGGGTTCCACGTCGTGTTCATGCCCGCCATCGGCATCGTCCCGGCCCCGTGGAACCAGCCCTTCGCCGAGCACTTCTCGGAGTTCTTCGGCCACATCATCTGGATGTGGGTGATCGAGGTCTTCCGCCGCGACCTGCGCAACCGCATCACGCGCGGACCCGACGCCGAAGTCCCCGTGGCCGAGCCCGCCGCTTGAAAGCATGGCCGCCGGGAACCTCCCCAGGCGCTGCCTGGCGGCCGCCGCAGGAACCACCGGCCCGCCGCCCGAAAGCCCGACCGCATGGTCCGACCGTCTGGCCCGAGCGCCGGCCCGCCGACCGCACAGCCCAACCGCATGGCCCGACCGCTCGCCCGCCAACCGCATGGTCCGACCGCTTGCCTGCCGACCACGCAGCTCGGGCGCCCCACCACCGGAGAACAAGGCCGAGCGCGCGAACGCCCCCGCTGGGATTCCCAGCGGGGGCGCCCCGCACCAGCACGGCGCCCGCGGCCCTCCACGGGCCGGGGCGGCGGCGATCAGAAGGCGGGGATGACGGATCCGTCAGTCCACGTCTGCTCGATGTACTGCTTGACCTTGTCGGAGTGGAGCAGCTGCTCCAGCTTGTCGATGGCCTCCTGCTTGTCGTTCGCGGTCTTCCACACGAGGACGTTCACGGCGGGGTTGTTCTCGGGGGACTCGATGACCAGGGCCTGGTCGGCGATGTTGAGGCCGCCCTCCTGCGCGAAGTTGCCGTTGATGACGGCGAAGTCGAAGTCGTCCAGGGAGCGCACCAGCTGCGGTCCCTCGACCTCCTTGAAGGTGAAGTCCTTCAGAGTCGTCACATTGGCGACGCTGGCGTCGGAGCCGTCGGCGGGCAGCTGGACGAGGCCCTGCTTTGCCAGCAGTTCCAGGGCGCGCGACTGGTTGGAGGCGTCGGAGATGACGGCGATGGTGCCGCCGTCGGGCAGCTCGGAAAGGCTCTTGTGCTTGTTCGAGAAGATGGCGAGGGGCTCCAGGTGGATGCCCGCGCCCGCGGTGAAGTCGTAGTCGAACTCGCGCTCGGCGTTCTCCAGGTAGGGGACGGTCTGGTAGAAGTTCGCGTCGAGTTCGCCGTCGTTGAGGGCGCGGTTGGGCTGGTTGTAGTCGGTGTACTCGACGATGTCCAGCTTGATGCCCGCCTCGGCGGCCAGGTTGTCGTTGATGTAGGTGAGGATCTTCGCGTGGGGGGCGGGCGTTGCGCCCACCTTGAGGGTGACGGCGCCGGAGGAGTCGGAGCCCGACCCGTTCGATCCGCCGTTCTGGCTGGATCCTCCGCAGGCGGCGAGGCCGACGGCCACGACGGCCGTCAGGCCCGTGGCGAGGATGGTGCGCAGAGTTCGCATGGCTGTCCTGTCTTTCTGTGTTGGGATTGGGGACGAGGCGCGCGCCTCGAAGTGCGTGGAAATGCCCGGACGGGGCCCGGTGCTCAGCGGTGGTCGACGAGGCGGCTGATGGCGTCGCCGATCATCTGGATGACCTGGACGATGACGATGATCGCCAGGACCGTGGAGATCATGACGTCGTCCTGCCAGCGGTTGTACCCGTAGCTGATGGCCATCTGCCCCAGGCCGCCGCCGCCCACGGCGCCCGCCATCGCCGAGTAGCCGATGAGCGTGATCGCCAGGGTCGTGATCGACTGGACCAGGGAGGGCAGGGCCTCGCGCACCAGGACGCCCCAGCGGATCTGCCGGTTCGAGGCGCCCATCATCTGCGCGGCCTCGATCTTGCCGTGGTCGACGGCCAGCAGGTTGGTCTCCACCAGGCGCGCGAAGAAGGGCGCGGAGAGGATGATCAGGGGCACCACGGTGGCCATCGACCCCGACGACTTGCCGACCAGGGCCTTCGTGAGGGGGATCAGCATGATGATGCCGATGATGAAGGGCAGTGAGCGGATCACGTTGACCACGACGGACACGCCCTGGTAGACGGGCTTGTTCGGGGTGAGGCCGTTCTTGCCCGTTTGGACCAGGAGCAGGCCGATGCCCATGCCGATGATGACGGAGCACAGGGTGGACAGCCCCACCATGAACAGGGTCTCCCAGATCGCGGGGAGGAACTGAGTGGTCAGGGCGGGGTTGTCCAGCCACGTGGGGTCGCCCTTGCCCGCGGGGAGCACGGCCAGGTGCGCGACGGCGTTCATCGGTCCCTCACTTCCGCGTGGATGCTGTTCTTGCGCAGTTGCTCGATGATGGAGTCCGCGTGGTACGACGGGACGGTGAGCGCCAGGCGGCCCACTTGGATGTCGCCGATGGACTCGAAAGTCCCCGCCGTCACGTCCGCGCCCATGGAGGACGCCAGGTGCAGCACGGTGGCCCCCGTGGGAACGCCCGGGTGCGAGGTGAAGACCACGTCGAGCAGGACTGTCCCGGATGCCCCGGGGCCCGGGGAGCCGTCGGCGCCCGCGGGCACGTGCTCGACCGCCGGAGTGGGGACTAGTTCGCGGGCGAGGGGGCTGGCGGGGTCGGACACGACCTCGGCGATCGTGCCCGTCTGGGCGACGGCCCCGTGGTCCAGCAGGGTCACCGAGTCGCAGATCTCGCGCACGACCGCCATCTCATGGGTGATGACGACCACAGTGACGCCCGCGATGTCGCGCACCTGTTTGAGCAGCGCGAGGATCTGGGCCGTCGACTCGGTGTCGAGGGCGCTCGTGGGCTCGTCGCAGAGCAGCACCGCGGGGTCGTCGGCGAGCGCGCGGGCGATCCCGACGCGCTGGCGCTGCCCGCCCGACAACTGGGAGGGGTAGGAGCCGCCCCGTCCCGCCAGGCCGACCAGGTCGAGCAGTTCCTCGACGCGCTCGCGGCGCTGCTCCTTGGGGACGCCCGCGAGCTTGAGGGGGTAGCCGATGTTGTCCGAGGCGGTGCGCGCGTCCAGGAGGTTCGCCGCCTGGAAGACCATGCCGATGCGGCGCCGGGCGTCGCGCAGCGCCTTGCCGCTCAGCGTCGCCAAGTCGAGGCCGTCGACGACGACACTGCCCTCGGTCGGCCTCTCCAGGGCGGTCAGGCAGCGGATGAGCGTGGATTTGCCAGCGCCGGAGCGCCCGACGATCCCATGGATGGATCCCCGGGCGACGTGGAGGTTGACGCCGTCGAGCGCGACCACGGTGTTGCCGCCTTTGACGGGGTAGACCTTGCGCACCCCTGTCAGGTGGATCATATGTTGCCTCCGTAATCGTTGGCCCTGATGAAGGCAGCATATGGGGGCGCGCCGGGGCGGCCAAATCCTCCGTTACAAAACTCCACAGTGCGGGCACGCGGAGAGCGGTCTCACACCCCTGGCGAGGCCCACGCCTTTGACGGCGGCGGTGACGGGGCGGTCTCACACCCCTGGCGCCCCCGGCGAGGCCGCCCACACCGCTGCCGCTGCGGCGGCGACCGACGCCGCCCACGTGCCCACGGCGAGGACCACGGCACTTGCGCGCCTGCCGCCGCGCCACAGGTCGACGGCATCGACCAGGGCCGTCGAGAACGTCGTGAACCCGCCGAGGAAGCCCGTCGAGGCCACGTGGGCGGCCGGGGAGGCACTCCACGCCAGCAGCAGTCCCGCCGCGGCCGACCCCACGACGTTGACCGCGACGATGCCGCACTTGCCCAGGAGCGGCGCCGCGTCCGCCGTCGCGCTACGGGCCCAGCCGTCGAGGCGCCACCTGGCGAGCGCCCCGAGCGCCCCGGCGCACGCCAGGGCCGCCCACATCACCGGGCTCACCGCTGCGCCCCCGACACGAGGCGGTGGCCCGCCCACGCCGCCACCGCCCCCACCGCCAACAGCCCCGCCGACTGCGCGAGGGCCAGCGCCGCGCCGTGGGCGCGCGCGCTCCACTGGGCGGCTGAGGACACCGTCCACGCCGCGTAGCCCCCGTAGGTGGTGAACGCCCCGGCGAAGCCGGTGCCCGCGAAGAGCTTGAGGCGCGCGAGGGCCCGGGCCCTTTCCGGGAAGGCGGCGGAGCGCGCGGCGGTGAACGCCGCGAGCGCCCCCAGCGCGAGAGCCCCGACCACGTTGGCCACCAGGACCGACCAGGGGGCGAAAAGGCCTCCCACAGGGCGCGCGGCGGCCGCGGAGTCCAGTCCCGCCCGCGCCAGCGTGCCCAGCGCGCCCCCCGCGGCGACGCACGCCCACTGGGGAGGCATCCGATGCTCGTCCATGCGCCCAGGATAGGCCGACGGGCCGGCTGCCGCGGGGTTGCGCGCACAGCGGCGCCGTTGTGCGGAACACGCGGCGCCCGGGCGGCGCGGCGGCCCCCGCCTCGTACACTGGCGCCATGACGACACCCGCAGGACGATTCGCCCCCTCCCCCACGGGGGACCTCCACTTGGGGAACCTGCGCACCGCGATCCTGGCGTGGGCGGCGGCGCGGCTGAGCGGGCGGCGCTTCGTGATGCGCATCGAGGACATCGACCGGGAGCGCGCGGGCTCGGCGCAGCGCCAGCTGGACGACCTGGAGGCCATCGGCGTCGATTGGGACGGCGAGCCCCTCGTCCAGTCCCAGCGCGCCCACGCGCACCGCGCGGCGCTGGAGGAGCTTGCCTCGCGGGGCCTCGTCTTCGAGTGCTACTGCTCGCGCCGCGATATCCGCGAGGCCGCGTCGGCGCCGCACGTGCCGCCCGGCCACTACCCGGGCACCTGCGCGCGCCTGAGCGGGGCCGAGCGCGCCTCCCGCCGCGAGGCCCTGGCCGCCCTGGGCCGGGCCCCCGCGCTGCGGCTGGCGGCGCCCCGGGCGCAGTGGACCGTCACAGACGCCCTCCACGGCCAGTACACGGGGCCCGTCGACCAGTTCGTGGTGCGGCGCGCGGACGGCGTGCCCGCCTACAACCTGGCCTCCGTGGTCGATGACGCCTTCCAGGGCGTCGACCAGGTGGTGCGCGGCGACGACCTGCTGGCGCAAGCGCCCGGGCAGGCGCAGTTGGCGTCCCTGCTGGGACTCGCCCAGCCCGTCTACGCGCACGTGCCCCTGGCGGTGTCGGAGTCGGGTGCGCGCCTGGCGAAGCGCGACGGCGCGGTCACGCTGGCGGACCTGGCGGACCTGGGCTGGGGGCCGGCCGACGCGGTCGGCCTCATCGGGGAGTCCCTGGGGGTCCGAGGCGCGCGCCGGGCTGCGGACATCGCCGACGCCCTGGGGGACCGGGGGCTGGAGGGGATCCCCGCGCATCCGTGGGTCGTCGTCCCGCCGACCGGCCGCAGGCCGCACTGACCCGTGAGACGCTGAACGGGCATTCCCCCAATGGGACCGCGCGCCTCGACCGCGGGACTCTTCAGCTATGCGCCCGGCAATGCCGGGACCATCCACTATAAGATAAGCAGAACCCCCGCCGGTGGATCGCACCGAGGGGGGCCGCTGCGCGCTCGAAGGGACTCGAACCCCCAACCTTCTGATCCGTAGTCAGATGCTCTATCCATTGAGCTACGAGCGCTTCGCCGTTTGGCTGGGTACAAGGTTACACGGGAGGCCCGGGAATGCCAAAACGAGGGCCTGGGCTATGAGTCACACGCGCACCAGCCGCAGAACCACGGCGCTCCCCGCAGGGCGGGCCGTCGCATTGGCCCGCGATGCGGCCACCCGCGCGGGCCGGTGCCGCGGGGGCGTAGCGTGGCGCCATGACGGACCACACCGACATCCCCGGCATCGGGACCCTGCGCCCCGTGCCCGCCCTCGACCGCCTCGACCTGGTCGCCCCGCCGGTGGCGCGCGCGCTCACCGCGCTGGCCGCGCAGGACCCGGCCCTCGCCTCGTCGGCGCTCGTCGCGCCAATCGACCCGGATCTGGCGGACACCGAGACGATGACACGGGCCTTCGGAATGGACTTGGCGCTGTCCTCCAACTGCATCCTGGTCGCGGGCAAGCGCGCGGGCGAGGAACGGGTGGCCGCGTGCGTCGTGCGGGCCACGACCAGCGCCGACGTCAACCACGTCGTCAAGAGGCTCCTCGACGTGCGCAAGGCGAGTTTCTGGCCCCAGGACCGCGCCGTCGAGGCCTCCGGCATGGAGTACGGGGGCATCACGCCGGTGGGCGTCCCCCCTCAGTGGCGCCTCCTCATCGACTTCCGCTGCGCCAGCGGGTGGAGCTGCATCGGATCGGGCCTGCGCGCCTCGAAGCTCTTCGTGCCGGGGGAGCTGCTGGCCGCACTGCCCGCGGCGGAGGTCGTCGACGGCCTGGGCGCCTGAGCGCACCGCGGGCGCTCGGCAGCACAAAAACCGGATGCTGCGCCACTGGGACGGGCGCTCACGGGGGCGCCGCGGACCGGGACCGTCCAGGGGACGGGCCGGGCCCCTGGCGCTCAAAAGCACAAGCGCCACAAGCTGCGCCACTGGGTCGGGGCACGGGCGCGCGCTCGCGCGGGGGGCGCCCCGGAGGCGCGGGCGGCGGAGCGGAGCGCCCGGGCGGGAGTACGAGGATCCTCCGCGCACCCGGCAGCGCACCCTTATCCTTGCTGCATTCCTGCCCTGGGGAGGTTCGGATGATACCGTCACGCGGAGGACCGCTCCCCAGTGTACACGCTCCCCGGAGCGCGGCTCCACCCCGGGGGGCGGCCCGCAGGACGCGGCCCAGGGGGCGGAGGAGGCCACGGACCGGGGATCCGGGACCCATCCCCGGCCCGGCGCAACGCCAAGCTCGCGGCCCGCTGCCCTTGCCGGGCCCCGAAAACCGCCCCGGACCACTGCCCTTGCCGGGCCCCGAAAACCGCCCCGGACCACTGCCCGGCCCGGCGGACCGCTGCCACGGAGCCCCCGCCGACGATAAACTACTCCCATGACGGAGCGCCCGTGCCCGGGCGTGGAACGACTACGACGGGAGCACGAGTGAATCCGTCCGCAGAAATGGCCGCACAGGACGCTCTGGCCGACAAGAGCGCCGCCGTCCAGAACGCGCGGAACAAAGTGACCATGCTCCTGGACCGCCTCGACCGTCAGAAGCTGTCCCCAGAGCAACTCGACTACGTCGACTCGGTCCCCGCCGCGCTCGAGCAGATCTGCACGGCCTTCGCCGCGGAGGAGCCCGAGTGCGCCCGCCGCGCTGCGGAAGAGGTCCAAGCCGTCCGCGACTCCGTCAGTGGCACCACCGCAGTCGGCTTAATCCTGCCGCCCACCCTCTTCATCTCCGGCATCTTCATACCCCCCTTCCCGCTGTCCTTCGCATTGGCTTCGGTGACGGGCATAGTCGTGCTGATCGTCTGCTACACGGCGCTCCTGGGGCAGACCACCAGGATGCAGCAGGTGAGCGCACGGGCCTGGGGACCCGCCAACGCCGCGATCAACGCCATCGGCTGGCGGAACCCCGTCACAGGAGTGAACTGCGGGCACTTGCGCAACGTCGAGGAACTATTCCTGGCGACGGCCTCCGACGCCGCGCGACTCATGCTGATGCAAGAGCGCCAGCTCGAGACCCAGGCCGCGCAGTTCAACGAGATGCAGCGCCAGCACATCGTGCTCGAGGAGCAGTTGCGCAGCGCACAGATACACCGCACCACGGTGGCGTTCCAAGCGCAACGAGCCGTGATGCATTCGTCAATCACACCCATTAACCGCCCCTGAACGGATCGGACGGGCCCCTCGCGCTCGAAGGAGCGGGCTGGCGCCAACGCGCCAGCACCTGCGACGGGAATCTGCGGCGGGCACCCGCGCGACCGGGGCCGGCGCCCCCAGCACTCGATGATGACACAGGGTGTTGACGCAAGAAAGCCCCGGAACCGCTTTCCGTTGCGGTTCCGGGGCTGAACACCTGCGGAGGATGGGGGATTCGAACCCCCGAGGGCTTGCACCCAACACGCTTTCCAAGCGTGCGCCATAGGCCACTAGGCGAATCCTCCGTGCACATCGTGCCGAACAATAGTAAACGGAAACGACCGCCGAAAGCGAATCCGCGCGGGAGCCCAGCCGGTGGCATCAATCACGGGGGCGGCGCCGTCACCACCTGAACACGATCGCGTACATGAAGATCCACCAGGCCAGCGCGCCCCCCGACAGGACGAGCGCCGCCGCGGACTCGTGGCGGCCCACCTGCCCGGGCAAGCCGGAGGAGCGGGCAAGGCCGACGATCCCGAGCACCAGGGTGACCGGGCAGAACAGCCCCAGCAGCGGCATCGCCAGGACCGACAGCCACAGGGCCACAGTCGCCACCGGGTTCGCGATCGGCTTGGGCGCGGTGTAGCCGCCCATCGCGAAAACCGCCGCGGCGTCGACCCCCTCCGTCCCGGGGAACACCTCCCCCAGGACGGCGTACCCGCCCCCGGGCGCCCCGGCGTACGGCCCGTAGGGGTCCCAGGCGGCCCCCGCCTCGTGAGAACCGGGGTAGTCGGGGGGCGCGGCGATGGGGGCGTTCGGAATGCTCACCCCCCAAGGGTCCCACAGCTCGGCCCGGATCACGAGGGTTCCAGGGAAACCGGTCACATAATCCCCGGATGTGACGTGCGCCCCCTTGGGGCGAAGTATCCTGATGTTCCGACCGGCTGACCGGCCACACGCCCATCACCTGATCGGAGACAGCTCGCTCATGAGCGCACAAAAGTCCAGCATTTTCACGTGGCGGACCCACGGGGACGGCACTTCCATCCAACCGGGCGACGTCGTCCTGCCCGACGAGCGCCTCTCGTGGCCCCGCACGATCGGCATCGGCGCCCAGCACGTCGTCGCGATGTTCGGCGCGACGTTCCTGGTCCCCCTGCTCACCGGCTTCCCCCCGTCGACGACCCTGTTCTTCACGGCCGTGGGGACCCTGCTCTTCTTCCTCATCACAGCGGGGCGCCTGCCCTCGTACCTGGGCTCCTCCTTCGCCCTGATCTCGCCGATCCTGGCGGTCTCGCAGACCCTCGGCGCCGACTACGCCCTCGGCGGCATCATCGCCACCGGGGCGACCCTGGCCCTGGTGGGCGCGGTCGTCCACTTCGCCGGAGTGCGGTGGATCGACGCGGTCATGCCGCCGGTGGTCACGGGGGCGATCGTGGCGCTCATCGGTTTGAACCTGGCGCCCGCCGCGTGGAACTGGGTGAAGGAGGGGCCCGTCACGGCAGTCGTGACGATCGTGGCGGTCTGCCTGGTGACAGTGCTGTTCAAGGGCATCATCGGGCGCCTGTCGATCCTCATCGGCGTGCTCGTCGGCTACGCGGCGGCCATCGTCCAGGGCGAGGTGGACTTCACCGCCGTCGGCTCCGCCGCGTGGATCGGGCTGCCGCAGTTCCACGCCCCCGCTTTCGCGGTCTCGACGCTGGGCCTGTTCGTGCCCGTGGTCTTCGTGCTGGTCGCCGAGAACGTCGGCCACGTCAAGTCGGTGTCCGCCATGACGGGCGAGAACCTGGACGGCCTGACGGGCCGCGCCCTGGTCGCCGACGGCGTTTCGACGATGCTCGCGGGGGCGGGCGGCGGATCGGGCACGACGACCTACGCGGAGAACATCGGGGTCATGGCCGCCACCCGCGTGTACTCGACCGCGGCTTACGTGATCGCGGCGTTCTTCGCCTTCGCGCTGTCCCTCATGCCGAAGTTCGGCGCCCTGATCGCCACCATCCCCCACGGCGTGCTCGGCGGCGCGGGCACGGTGCTCTACGGGATGATCGGGATGCTGGGCGTGCGCATCTGGGTGCAGAACCGCGTGGACTTCTCCAACCCCGTCAACCTCAACACCGCGGCGGTGTCGCTCATCGTCGCGATCGCCGATTTCACGTGGACCGTGTCGGGCATGGCCTTCGGCGGGATCGCCCTGGGGTCGGCCGCCGCGATCCTGGTCTACCACGGCATGCGCGCCGTCTCGAAGCTGCGCGGGACGAACCTGGAGGCCGCGTCCCCCGCCTCGGCCCCCTCCGGCTCCGAGCTGGAGGGCGAGGCCTACGCGAAGAGGCACCGCGCCGCCTCGGACTGATCCCCTTTCCGACGAGGCGGGGGCCGGGTTCCGACGAGGCCGGGGCCGGGGCCGGGGCCGTGCGCGCCCGCTGCCGGAGCGCGGCGAAGCGGGCCCGGGTTCCGACGAGGCCGGGGCCGGGGCTGTGCGCGCCCGCTGTCGGAACGGGGCGAAGCGGGCACACTGCCGGAGCGCGGCGAAGCGGGCCCGCATTGGGGCCGGCCCCAGTTGGGACGCCTGGGCGGGCATGCGGAAGCCCACAGGATCCGCGGCCCGTCGGTGACGGAGCCCTTCATACCGCATGATCAGAGCGCGCGTGCCCGCACCGAGGCAGGCAACGGATCATTGGGGCAGGGCGCCTATCCGCACCGGGGCAGGATACGGGCCATTGGGGTAGGAAACTGCGCATTGGGGCAGGTTATTAGCCTGCCCCAATGCGGGCTAGCCTGCCCCAATGCAGCTCGCGGCGCCCGGGAGGGCACTGCCGGAGGCGCGGCGGGCGCGGCCGCACCTGGCCCAAGAGCGCCTGAGTCCGCGCGCCTCGGACTCCGGGGCCGCCGAGCGGATCGAACCTGGCCCACGGGCGCCTGAGCCCGGGCGCTCCACGGGCCAGTTTTCACAGCGACGCCTCCGCTTTTACAGCGATGCCACACTTTGCAAGCGTTATAACGCTTGCAAAGTGTGGCATCGCTTTGAGAACTCCACTTCGCTCGCAAAACTGCCCCCGTACCCTCCCCAGGGCCGAGACTTCCCTTTGAAACCGCGGCATCACTTGCAAAACTGCTGGCGCAACTGCCCCGCGGCAAAATGGCACGGTAGCACCCCACCCGGACGAGGCGGTGGAGCCCATCACCTACGCGACGAGCGGCCAGCCAACAGCTCCGCGGGCACGGACCCGCACCAAGGACGGGACAGGACGGGCGCTGCCCCATCGGGGCAGGCAACAGGTCATTGGGGCAGGCAATCCGCCTACCCCAATGCGCGGTTCCCTACCCCAATGTGGGCTAGCCTGCCCCAATGCAACTCCCGGCGCCCGGGAGGGCGCCCTCCGCGCCCGTAGAGCCCCAGTCGACTGGTTGTCTTCCCCTCAAGCGCCGACAAGGGCGCCCCCGCCCCCGCGTCGGCACCCTCCCGCGCCCCCCGCGCCCCCGCGCCCACAAACCCCCAGATCCAGTGATATCCACCACTTAATCCCACCGGATCTGCGCCACGCATCACAAAAAGATTACATGTCATTAGTTTCCATGGCAAGGTATTCCCCATGTCCGAGCCGGAAGAACTCGACGCCTCGCTGATGGCCTCGCTCGTGATCGCGGAGATCGCGGCGTGGAACGCCGTCGAGCGCGCCCTCTCAGCCTCGAGGGTCCCCCTCAGCTACGGGCGCTACCTGGTGCTCCTCACGATCACCGGCGCCCTGGGGCGCGCCCGCATCCAGGACGTCGCCACCAGCCAGCGCATCACGGTCGGAGCCGCCTCGCGCCTCGTCGACCGCCTGTGCGCGGACAGCCTCGTCCAGCGCCACCCCTCGCCCACCGACCGGCGCGTCGCCCTGCTCTCCGTCACCGACGAGGGGGCGCGCAGACTCAGGGACGCCCAGGGGATCGTCGAGGCCGAAACGCGCCGCATCTTCTCGCCCCTGGATCCCGACCAGCGCGCCTCGCTGTCGGCGATGCTCACGAAAGTCACTCTCACCGCGGAGGCCACCCGATGATCCGATTCGACGCAGTCTCGAAGACCTACCCCGGGGGCACCGTCGCCGTCGAGGACTTCTCCCTGCGGATCCCCGAGCGCACGACCACCGTCTTCCTGGGCACCTCGGGCTGCGGGAAGACGACCCTCATGCGGATGGTGAACGCGATGGTGGCCCCCACCTCGGGCCGCGTGCTCGTGCGCGGCCAGGACGTGGCGGAGCAGGACCCCGTGGCACTGCGCCGCTCCATCGGCTACGTCCTGCAGGAGGGAGGGCTCTTCCCCCACCGCACCACCGCCGACAACATCGCCACCGTCCCCCTGCTGGAGGGCGCGCCCCGCCGCCAGGCCCGGGCGCGGGCGCTGGAGCTCATGGACCTGGTCGGCCTGGACCGCGACATGGCGGGGCGCTACCCCGCCCAGCTCTCCGGCGGCCAGCGCCAGCGCGTGGGGGTCGCGCGCGCACTGGCGAACGAGGCGGACATCCTCCTCATGGACGAGCCCTTCGGCGCCCTGGACCCCCTGGTGCGCGCCGACCTGCAGGCCGAGCTCATCCGCATCCGCGAGCAACTGGGAACGACCATCCTCTTCGTCACCCACGACATCGACGAGGCGTTCCTGCTGGGCGACCAGATCGCCGTGCTGCGCACCGGGGGGCGCGTCGCCCAGGTGGGCACCGCCCAGGAGCTGCTCTCCCACCCCGCCGACGACTTCGTCGCGGACTTCGTCGGCGCCTCACGCGCCGCCAGGCCGGTCCGCATCGACCACCGGCGCGGGGGCCTGGTGGTCGACGAGGCGGGGACCCCCGTGGGCACCCTGCGCGAACCCGATCAGGGGGCGCGCCCATGACATGGCTGATGTCGAACTGGGGCCTGGTCGGCGAGCTCGCGCTCACCCACCTGGCCATCGCAGTGCCCGCCATCGTGTGCTCGGTCCTGGTCGCCGTGCCCGTCGGATGGTGCGCGGCTCGCTCCAAGCGCGTCGGACCGCCCGTGCTGGCGGTCCTGTCGGCGATGTACGCGGTGCCCTCGCTGCCCCTGCTCATCATCGTTCCGGTGGTGGTGGGCGTCTCCTACCGCTCGCCCGTCAACATGGTGCTCATCCTCACCCTGTACGGCGTGGCCGTGCTGGTGCGCCAGAGCGCGGAGGGATTCTCCGCCATCGAGCGGGCCACCCTGCGCAGCGCCACCGCATGCGGCTTCGGCCCGGCGCGCCGGTTCTGGCAGGTGGAGCTCCCCCTGGCCGCCCCCGTCATCGTGGCGGGGACCCGCGTCGTCGTGACATCGACCGTCTCACTGGTGACGATCGGGGCGTTCGTGGGCGTGCGCTCGCTTGGGACCCTGTTCACCGACGGCTTCCAGCGCGGCCTGGTCGCCGAGGTCGTCGTCGGCCTGGCCGCCACCATCGCCCTGGCGCTCGGAATCGACGCCCTGGTCGCCGGGATCGGCAGGGCCGCGACGCCATGGACCCGTGCGGGCGCCGCCGCGGACGACGAACAGGGGGCCCGGGCATGAGCGTCCTCATCGAGGCCCTGCAGTGGTTGGCCGATCCCGGGCACTGGGGCGGGGAGACGGGTATCGCCTGGCGCACCGCGCAGCACCTGGGGATCACCGTTCTGGTCGTCGCCCTCGCGATGGCGCTCGCCGTGCCGGTGGGCACGTGGATCGGGCACACCGGCCGGGGCCGGTGGCTCGTGTCCGCCACCGGGGCCGCCCGCGCCGTGCCCACGCTCGGGGTGCTCACCCTGACCGGCCTCGCCCTGGGGATCGGACTGGCGGCGCCCGCGGTGGCGCTGCTGGTGCTGGCCCTGCCCCCCATGCTGGCGGGCACCTACTCCGGCATCGCCTCGACCGACCGCACCACCGTCGACGCCGCGCGGGCCATCGGGCTCACCGAATGGCAGGTGGTCACCCAGGTGGAGGTCCCCCACGCGATGGCGATCATCATGGCCGGCGTGCGCGGCGCCGTCCTGCAGGTGATCGCGACCGCCACCCTGGCCGCCTACACCGCCGACTACGGGCTGGGCCGCTTCCTCTACGCGGGCTTGAAGACCCGCGACTACGCCCAGATGATCGGCGGCTCGCTGGTGGTCGTGGTCCTGGCGCTCGTCGTGGACGCCGCCCTGGGCGCCCTCCAGCGCCGCATCGACTCGCGAGGAGCCCCCGACCCGGACCCCTCGTCCGCAGCCGCCCCCTCCGCGCAGACCGATCCCGGAGCCCCCGCCCACTAGCCGCCAACCGCCGCTCCGGCGGCACCGCACGGCCCCCGACCAACCCACACCCCACCGAGGAGACACCATGAGAAGGAAACACGCCGCCCTGGCCGTCGTCGCCGCGGGCGCCCTGGCACTGTCGGCCTGCGGCTCGGCCTCGTCGCTCGAGGGATCCGCGCCCTCGGGAGAGGCGCTGACCATCGGCTCGCAGGACTACTACTCGAACGAGATCATCGCCGAGGCCTACGCCCAGGCCCTGGAGGGCGCGGGCTTCGCGGTGAACAGGCAGATGCGCATCGGCCAGCGCGAGGTCTACATGCCCGAGGTCGCCAAGGGAACGATCGACGTGTTCCCCGAGTACACGGGGAACCTGCTGCAGTACCTCAAGGCCGACGCCACCGAGACCACCTCCGAGGACGTCTACCACGCCCTCGCCGAGGCCATGCCCGAGGGCCTGCGCGCCCTGGACCAGGCGGGGGCCACGGACCAGGACTCCTACGTGGTCTCGGAGGAGTTCGCCCAACTCCACTCCCTCACCTCGATCGGGGATCTGGCGGGAGCGGGCACCGTGGTGCTGGGCGGGAACTCGGAGCTCGAGACGCGCCCCTACGGCCCCGAGGGCCTCGCCTCCGCCTACGGCGTCACCGCCACATTCACACCCATCGAGGACTCGGGCGGGCGCCTGGCGGCCAAGGCGCTGCGGGACGGCACCGTGCAGGTGGCGGACATCTACTCGTCGAACCCGGTCCTGGCCGAGGGAGGGCTGAGGGTCCTCCAAGATCCCGAGGGCCTCTTCCTGGCCTCGCACGTGGTGCCCATCGTTTCGTCGAAGGTGGACGAGCGGGCGGCGGCGGTCATCAACTCGGTGAGCGCGGCGCTGACGCCCGAGGCGCTCATCGAGATGAACCGCCAGTCCACAGCGGAGCAGAAGTCCGCCGCCGACATCGCCCGCGCGTGGTTGGCCGCCCAGGGGCTGGCGGGCTGACGCGCCCCGATGGCCCGTGGGGAGGGCGCCCCCTCGCTGATAGGCGGGGAGGGCGCCCTCCCCGTGCACGTGGCGCCGTGGTCCAGTGCCGCGTAGGGCGGCACGATCAAGAAGCGCCCTCCCCGTGCCCGTGGCGCCGTGGCGGCCCCCGCCTCGTCATCCCACGAGGCGGGGGCCGGCCCGGGCGCACTGGCGCCCAACCGACGCCAGCACATGTGTTCCATTACATAATTTTACCTAAACTTTACAATCGTGACCGAAATGTAATGCACACATGATGGACATCCATCGTTTCAACCACGCCCGGGACGATACCCTCATCACGTCACCGGCGGTCTCACATCAGACCGCCCCATCTACATAGGAGGGCATCTCCATGAACCTGAAGAAGGCCTGGCTGGCGGTCCCCGCAGCCGCGGCGCTCGCGCTGACCGCGTGCAGCGGCGGTGGCGGCGGCTCCAACGCATCGGGCGGATCCAGCGACGGGATCGTCACCGTCAACGGCTCCGAGCCCCAGAACACCCTGCTGCCCGGCATGACCAGCGAGAACGGCGGCGGGCGCATCCTCACCGCCCTCTTCTCCGGGCTGGTCCGCTACGACAACAGCGGCAAGACCGTCCTCGACGTGGCCGAGTCCATCGAGCCCAACGAGGACAACACCGTGTGGACCATCAAGCTCCACAACGACCGCAAGTTCTCCGACGGCACCCCCGTCAAGGCCTCCAACTTCATCGGGGCGTGGAACCTCGTCACCTCCGAGAAACAGGTCCAGGCCGCGTTCTTCGACTTCTTCCAAGGGACCGACGACGAGGGCAACGGCGAGATCACCGGCCTGGAGGCGTCCGACGAGTACACCTTCACCGCCACCCTCAAGCAGCCCACCGCGGACTTCCGCGACCGGCTCGGCTACTCCGCCTACGCGCCCCTGCCCGACTCGACCCTGGCCGACCCCGACAACGGCGGCGAGCACCCGGTCGGCAACGGCCCCTACAAGGTCGATGGCGAGAACGCCTGGGAGCACAACGTCCAGATCAAGATGGTCCCGAACGAGAACTACGTGGGCGACACGCCCGCTAAGAACAAGGGACTCACCATGGTGTTCTACACCTCCCTGGACGCCGCCTACCAGGACCTGCTCTCCAACAACCTCGACGTCCTGGACGCCGTCCCCAACGCCGCTTTCAGCACGTACGAGTCGGAGCTGAAGGGCCGCACGGCCAACCAGCCCTACGCCGGCATCCAGTGCTTCACGATCCCGCAGTGGCTGCCCCACTTCACGGGCGAGGAGGGCCGCCTGCGCCGCCAGGCCATCTCCATGGCGGTCGACCGTGACTCCATCACGAAGACCATCTTCAACGGCACCCGCACGGCCGCCACGGACTTCACCTCCCCCACGCTGCCCACCTACTCCGACAAACTGAGCGGCAACGAAGTCCTCGCCTACAACCCCGACAAGGCCAAGGAACTGTGGGCGCAGGCCGACGCCATCACCCCGTGGGACGGCACCTTCAAGCTCTCCTACAACTCCGACGGCGGCCACAAGGAATGGGTCGACGCCACCGTGAACTCCATCAAGAACACGCTGGGCATCGACGCCGAGGGCAACCCGTACCCCGACTTCAAGTCCCTGCTGGCGGCCGAGGACGACCAGTCCATCACCGGCGCCTTCCGCGCCGGGTGGATGGCCGACTACCCCAACCCCTACAACTTCCTGCAGCCCCTGTACCAGACGAAGGCCGCCTCCAACAAGGGCGACTACTCGAACACCGAGTTCGACTCGCTCATGACCCAGGCCTCCTCCGCGGCCACGCCGGAGGACTCCGCCAAGTTCCTCCAGCAGGCGCAGGAGATCCTGCTCACCGACTTGCCCTCCATCCCCCTGTGGTACCCGAACACGAACGGCGGCTGGTCGGCGAACGTGGACAACGTCTCCTTCGACTGGCACGGGCAGGCCGTCTACCAGGACATCACCAAGAAGTGACCACTTCGAAGTGACGCGGTAGCGGATCCGACGATCCACCGCCAGGGGTGTGACGAGCGGTTGCCCCGCTCGCCACACCCCTGCTCGCGTTCCCACCACCACGGCGCTCCAGGACCAGTACCGCGGCCCGCCCGCCCCGGGCAGCGGCCCCGTGCCCGATCCCGCAATATCCCGTTTGCGCCCCCTTTACCCTATGATGAAAGCAAAGGCCCCCCTTCTGACCAGGGGCCGGGCCCCGGGCCGCGCCCCGAGGGCCGCACGACCGATTAGAACTTCAAAGGAATGTCCATGCTCCGATACATCGGACGGAGGCTCCTGCAGACCATCCCGGTCTTCTTCGGCGCCACCTTTCTGATCTTCGCGATGGTCTACCTGATGCCAGGTGACCCAGTCGCCGCCCTCGGCGGCGACCGCGGCCTCTCCGAATCCGCCGCCGCCCAGATCCGCGCCCAGTACAACCTGGACAAGCCCTTCTGGATGCAGTACCTGCTCTACCTCAAGGGAGTATTCACCCTCGACTTCGGAAAGGCGTTCAACGGGCAGCCGGTCATCGACCTCATCGCCGGGGCCTTCCCCGTCACCATCCGGCTGGCGCTGTACGCCATGGCCATCGAGACGATCCTGGGCATCACACTGGGCGTCATCGCCGGCGTCAAACGGGGCGGCTGGTTCGACTCCACGGTCCTCGTCCTGTCCCTGGCCCTCATCTCCGTGCCCACCTTCGTCCTCGGCTTCGTCCTCCAGTTCTTCCTGGGCGTCAAACTGGGCTGGCTGCCCACAACCGCCTCGAACTCCGTCACATTCGAGTCCCTGACGATGCCGGCGATGGTCCTGGGCGGCGTGTCCCTGGCCTACGTCATCCGGCTCACGCGCCAATCCGTCTCGCAGAACGTCTCCGCCGACTACGTGCGCACCGCCCGGGCCAAGGGCCTGCCCGGCGGAGTCGTCATGACCCGCCACATCCTGCGCAACTCCCTCATCCCCGTCGCCACCTTCCTGGGCGGCGACCTCGGCGCCCTCATGGGCGGCGCGATCATCACCGAGGGCATCTTCAACATCCACGGCGTCGGCGGAACCCTGTGGAACGCCATCATCAAGGGCGAGCCCCAGACGGTCGTGTCCGTCACCACGGTCCTGGTGCTGGTCTACATCATCGCCAACCTGCTCGTCGACCTGCTCTACGCCGTACTCGACCCGAGGATCCGTTATGAGTGACATGATTCCCTCCGCGAACATCACGCGCACCCGCGCCAACCAGGAGCACTACGTCTCCGACATCGACGAGACCGGCCTGGGCGCAGTCGACGCCGTCCCCGACGAGGGCGCCCCCTCCTCGATGTGGGGCGAGGCGTGGAAGCGCCTGCGCAAGCGGCCCATCTTCTGGTTCGCCGCCATCATCATCGCGGCCACCATCCTCATCTCGCTCTTCCCCGGGCTGTTCACCGGCCAGGATCCCGCGTACTGCGTCCTCGAGCGCCACAACGGCCCCGCCGCCAGCGGGCACCCCTTCGGCTTCGACAAGCAGGGCTGCGACATCTACGCCCGCGTCATCTACGGGGCGCGCGCCTCGGTGTCCGTCGGCGTCCTCACCACGATCGCCGTCGTCATCATCGGCGCCACGATCGGCGCCCTGGCCGGCTACTTCGGCGGATGGCTCGACGCGCTGCTCTCGCGCATCACCGACGTGTTCTTCGCAGTCCCGCTGCTGCTGGCCGCCATCGTGTTCATGCAGATGTTCAAGGAGTCCCGCTCCATCATGATGGTCGTCACCGTGCTGGCGGCATTCGGGTGGACACAGATCGCCCGCATCACCAGGGGCGCCGTCATGACCGCGAAGAACGAGGAGTTCGTCACAGCGGCCAGGGCGACCGGCGCCTCCCGCGCGCGCATCCTCGTCTCCCACATCATCCCGAACTCGATGGCGCCCATCATCGTCTACGCCACGGTCGCACTGGGCACCTTCATCGTGTCCGAGGCGTCCCTGTCCTTCATGGGCATCGGCCTGCCGTCCTCCGTGATCTCCTGGGGCGCCGACATTTCGGCCGCCCAGGGGTCCCTGCGGGACGCGCCGATGAACCTCTTCTACCCGGGCATGGCGCTGGCGCTGACCGTCCTCAGCTTCATCATGATGGGCGACGCCGTGCGCGAAGCCCTCGACCCGAAGGCACGTAAGTGAGCGACAACACGAACAACACCCAGCCACTCACCGACGAGCAGATGGAGGCCGCCGTCGAGCGCGCCGTCCAGGCGGGCACCGCTTCCGCCCCGTCGGACGTCCATCCCGACGACGCGAACCCCCTGCTGAAGATCACCGACCTCGAAGTGGCCTTCACGTCCTCGACGGGCGTCGTCCCCGCCGTGCGCGGCGCCAACCTGACGATCTACCCCGGCCAGACCGTCGCGATCGTCGGCGAGTCCGGTTCCGGCAAGTCCACGACGGCCGCGGCCGTCATCGGCCTGCTCCCCGGCACCGGCAAGGTCACTGGCGGCACCATCGAGTTCGACGGGCAGGACATCACGCACCTGAGCACCAAGGAATGGGTGAGGCTGCGCGGCTCCGGCATCGGCCTGGTCCCCCAGGACCCCATGACCAACCTCAACCCCGTCCTGCGCATCGGCACCCAGGTGAAAGAGGCCCTCAAAGCCAACAACGTGGTGCCCAGCTCCGAGATCGGCGCGCGCGTCGCCGCGCTGCTGGAGGAGGCGGGCCTGCCCGACGCGGAGCGCCGCGCCAAGCAGTACCCGCACGAGTTCTCCGGCGGCATGCGCCAGCGCGCCCTCATCGCCATCGGCATGGCCGCCCACCCCAAGCTGCTCATCGCCGACGAGCCCACCAGCGCCCTCGACGTCACCGTCCAGCGCCGGATCCTCGACCACCTCGGCAAACTCACCGCCGAGATGGGCACTGCGGTCCTCTTCATCACCCACGACCTCGGCCTGGCCGCTGAGCGCGCCGAACAGCTGGTCGTCATGCACCGCGGGCGCATCGTCGAGTCCGGCCCCGCCCTGGAGATCCTCCAGCACCCCCAGCACCCCTACACCAAGCGCCTCGTCTCCGCGGCCCCGTCGCTGGCCTCGGCCCGCATCGAGTCCGCGCACAAGCGCGGCGTCCAGGTCACGGAGGAGGAGCTCACCGGCGCGGGCATGGGGTCGACCTCCACGGAGGAGATCATCCGCGTCGAGCACCTGTCCAAGGAGTTCGACATCCGCGGCGCCAAGGGCGAGGCGAAGATCCTCAAGGCCGTCGACGACGTCTCCTTCGTCCTGCGGCGCGGCACCACCCTGGCCGTCGTCGGCGAGTCCGGCTCCGGCAAGTCCACCGCGGCGAACATGGTGCTCCAACTGCTCACCCCCACCTCGGGGAAGATCTTCTTCGACGGGCAGGACACCGCGAACATGAGCGAGGGGGAGCTCTTCCGCCTGCGCCGCCGCCTCCAGGCGGTGTTCCAGAACCCCTACGGGTCACTGGACCCCATGTACTCCATCTACCGCCTCATCGAGGAGCCCCTGAAGATCCACGGCTACGGCACCCCCGCCTACGCCAAACAGGAGTACGACCGCGCCCAGGCGACCGGGCGCGAGCCCGAGGAGTGGATCTCCAAGCTCATGGACGCATCCTCCGGCGCAGTGATGTCCAGCGCGGCCAAGCAGGAGCTCAACCCCAAGAGGCTGCGCATCGCGCGCGTCTCGGAGCTGCTCGAGATGGTGGCGCTGCCCCGCTCGGCGATGCGCCGCTACCCCAACGAGTTGTCGGGCGGGCAGCGCCAACGCGTCGCCGTCGCGCGCGCCCTGGCGCTCAACCCCGAGGTCATCGTCCTCGACGAGGCGGTGTCCGCCCTGGACGTGCTCGTGCAGAACCAGATCCTGTACCTGCTCAACGACCTGCAGGCGCAACTGGGCCTGTCCTACCTGTTCATCACCCACGACCTGGCCGTCGTGCGCCAGATCGCCGACGACGTCATCGTCATGGAGAAGGGCAGACTCGTCGAGGCCAACACGACGGACGAGCTCTTCCACAACCCGGTCGAGGACTACACGCGCGAGCTCATCGAAGCGGTCCCCGGCCGCAACATCCAGCTCAACCTGTAGCGGCGCCGCGCCCCGGGCACTCCCGGGGCGCCCGGCTCCCAGCAGCGCCCCCGGGCCCCGGACCCACCTCCGGGGCCCGGGGGCGTCCGGGGCGCTTTCGTGCGCGGCGGACCCCGCGCACGAGGGGGCCGTGAAGCAGATGGTGAAAGGGACCGCCAGCGCGATCCCGGACCCCGCGCGCACGAGAGGACGTGACACCTGTCACGGGTCGTCCCCCACCGAAACGCACTTGCCGCCCACACCTTCCCCGCACACACTGTTGCCATGAGAACAAGCACAGCAATCAGCGCCCACGGCCTCACGCGGCGCTTCGGGAGCGTCACAGCCGTCGACGGCATCTCCCTCACAGTCCCCGTCGGCCAGATCGTCGCCCTCCTGGGCGCCAACGGCGCCGGGAAGACCACCCTCATCGACATGCTCCTCGGTATGACGGCCCCCACCAAGGGCACCTCAGAACTCTTCGGAATGCCCGCCCGCGACGCCATGCGCCGCTCCCTGATCGGCGTCGTCCACCAGACCGGCGCTCTCCCCATGGACTACACCGTGAAGGAGGCCGTGGGACTCTTCGCGCGCACCCACCCCCACCACCTGCCCGTCGACCAGATCCTCGACGAGACCAAACTCGGCCCCTTCGCCCAGCGCACCATCCGCAAGCTCTCCGGGGGCGAGCGCCAGCGGGTGCGCCTCGCGCTCGCACTGCTGCCCGACCCCTACCTGCTGGTCCTCGACGAGCCGACCGCAGGGATGGACGCCACCGCCCGCCGCGAGTTCTGGGAGGTCATGCGCGCCCAGGCCGCCGAAGGGCGCACGATCCTCTTCGCCACCCACTACCTCGCCGAGGCGCAGGACTTCGCCCAGCGCACCATCATCCTCAAAGCCGGCCGCATCATCGCCGACGCCCCCACCGACGAGCTGCGCCAGCGCGGGCGCACCACCCACATGTCCATCGCCGTCCCCGAGGAGTCCGGCCCCGGCCTCGTCGAGGAACTCCACAACGCCAACCCCCAGTGGAAGGCCTCCTACGAGGGGGGCCGCGTCCACGCCACAGGGAGGGACATGGACGACGCCGCCCGCATCGCGCTCGCCCACCCCGGAGCCCACGACATCTCAGTGACCGCCTCCACCCTGGAGGACGTCTTCACCGAACTCACCGCCTGAGCCCCACAAGTCGAAAGAAACAGCAATGACCACGATCACCATCTCCCGAGAACCCGCGTCCGGCTGGAACGGAGCGGCGCTGCTGGGCTGGTACACCTTCTGGAAGAACCTCACCAACCCCTTCTCCATCGGTTTCGCCATCCTGCTGCCCATCGGCATGTACTTCATGTTCGGCACCGGCCAGTCCTACTCCGACATATGGACGGTCAACGGGAACGTCGCGGCCACCGTCCTCGTGTCGATGACCCTCTACGGCGTCTTCCTCACAGTCGCGTCCCTGGCCACCAACACCGCCCTGGAGAGGACATCGGGCATCTCCCGCCTCTACGCGACCACTCCCCTGAGCCCCCTCGCCAACACCTGCGCACGGATCTGCGCCTCCATGGGCATCGCCGTGGTCGTCACGGCCATCACCTACGGCGTCGGCGCGGCGACGGGGGCCAAGATGGACGCCTCGGCATGGATCCAAACCCCCCTGCTGATCCTGGCGTCCTCCATCCTGGCCTCCGCGCAGGGCCTGGCGGTGGCCTTCGCGGTGCGCTCCGACGGCGCGTTCGCCGCATCCAGCGCGGTCACCGTCTTCAGCGGATTCCTGTCCGGCATGTTCATCCCCATCAACCAGATGGGCTCCTTCTTCCAGACCATCGCCCCCTACGCGCCCATGTACGGCATCGTGAACCTCACGCTGCTGCCCGTCTACGGGTGGGAGACCTTCAAATGGTCCTACGTGGCGAACCTGGTCGCATGGATCCTGTTCTTCGTGCTCCTAGCCGCATGGGCGCAGCGCCGCGACACCGCGCGATGAGGCCCTCGGCGCCGGCGGCCCGCCCCGCCCCTCCCCGAGCCGCCGGGGCCGCGCCCCCCCCCCCCCCCCCCCCCCTCCTGGAGCCGCCGGAGCCGCGCTCCGCCCCCCTCACCCGCCCGTGGCCGGGCCCCGGCCGTGGAACAATGCCACCATGACGACCACCAGCACCCCCCGCACCGTGGTGCGCCCGATCAGCACCCACGCGCTCCGCGACTTCATGGCGCGCCACCCCATCGTCCACTCGCTCACGTGGGCGCTGCCCTTCCTCAGCTTCCTCGTCTTCCCCATCGGCTCCGCCCTCAACGAGGGGCTGGACACGCTGCGGGGCGCCGGCCAGCTCGCCACCACCATCCTCGTGGGCTGCGCCTACCTGGCCACGTGGATCTTCAACCCCATCCCCCGTCAGAGCGAGCGCCTGACGACCAGGTTCACCGTCACGCACTCCGTCCTGCTGGGCGCGGAACTGGCGGCCTTCGCGTTCAACCACGTCATAGGACTGCCCGGGACCTTCCCCATGCTGTCGTATCAGGCCAGCGCGTGGGTCCTGCAATCGCCCCGCCGCATCTACCCCTCGGGGACCGCCGCGTTGGTGGCACTGGCGTGCGCCCAGGCGGTCGCCGACGGCTACCCCTTCTACTACGGCCTCTACGTGCTCTTCTCCGTCATCGTGACCACCATGGCCCGCCACGCCATCGACAGGGACAACGAGGAGCGCCTCGTCCACCAGCAGGCCCTCCTGGTGGCCAAGGACCGCGAGCGCCTGCGCCTGTCCGGGGACCTCCACGACATCCTCGGCCACTCATTGACCGCGATCCACATAAAAGCGCAACTGGCCGCCCGCTTCCTGGACGCCGGGCGCGCCGAGGAGGCCGCCGCGCAGGTGGACGACCTGATCGACATGTCCCAGTCCGCCCTGTCCGACGTGCGCGCGATCGTCTCCGAGAACCGCCGCCTGTCACCCCGCGAGGAGCTTGAGTCCGCCCGCAGCCTGCTGGAGGTCGCCCGCATCGACGGGATCATCACCAACACCGGGGAGCCCCCCGCGGGCATCCGCTCCTCCCTGGCGGGGCACGTGATCCGCGAGGGCATCACGAACGCCATCGCGCACGCCCACCCCACGCGCGTGTGGATCGCCCTGTCCCCCACCGGGGTCTCCGTGACGAACGACGGGTACTCCGCCTCGTTCTCACGGTCCTCCTCCGGCTCGGGCACGGGGCTCGAGGGGCTGCGCGAACGCGCCGCGACGGAGGGCACCGTCACGTGGGGACCGACTGGATCCACCTGGCGCGTGGCCCTCGCCTTCCACGGGACCGGGGCCGACAACCCCCCGGGGGCCCACGAGCATCCTGTTATCGTGGACGCACCGCAGCCGACCGCGAAGGGCATCCTATGAGCATCCGCGTCCTTGTAGCCGACGACCAGGCCATGATCCGCGGCGCCCTGGCCTCGTTGCTCGACTTAGAGCCGGACATCGAGGTCGTCGCCCAGGCCTCGAACGGGCGGGAGGCCGTGGAGGCGCTCGCCCCAGCGGCGCGGGGCACGGGAAAGGGCGGAGCCGGGGAGGACGGGGGCGGCCACGACGGGAGCGGGGCCGTCGATGTGGCGGTCCTCGACATCGAGATGCCCGTCATGGACGGGATCACCGCCACCGAGACGATCCGCCGCCGGTTCCCGGCGACGCGCGTGCTCATGGTGACCACTTTCGGCCGACCCGGCTACCTGCAGCGGGCCCTCGACGCGGGCGCCACCGGTTTCATGGTCAAGGACGCGCCCGTAGACCAGCTGGCGGACGCCGTGCGCCGGGTGGCCAAGGGCCTGCGGGTCGTGGATCCGACGCTCGCCGTGGAGACCCTGTCGCGCGGCACGTCCCCGCTGACTGAACGCGAGTCCGACGTGCTGCGCGCGGTGTCCACCGGCGGCACCATCGCCGACATAGCCCGCGAGATGCGCCTGTCCCAGGGGACCGTGCGCAACCACGTGTCCTCCGCGATGCTCAAGACCGAGGCGCGCACCCGCGCGGAGGCGGTGCGCATCGCCACCGAGTCCGGCTGGCTCTGACGCCGGCCCGCGCCCGCGCTCGCCCCAGGACCGGGCCCAGGCCGACTCCCCCCGGGCACGCACACAAGGACCCCGATTTACGAAAGACGAGTCGCACACAACGGCTTGATCCCGCCCTTGTGTGCGGTCCCGTGTTCCCTAATTCCCTCCCTTGTGTGCGACACAAGGGGGACCCCCGCGGAGAAAGGGACGGCTGGATTCCGGCGGGCCCGCGGGGAGAACAGCGGACCATTGCCCGCATCCCTTTGAAGGCCGCGGTTAGAGCCGCGCCCTAGCCTCGCATGAGCCACGGCTTGCGCGCGAGGCGGGGCAAGAGCCACGCGCCCAGGCAAGTGCCGAGCGTATTCGTGATGACGTCGTCGATGTCGACGACGCGGTACGTGCACGGCACGACGCCGAACAGCCCCGTCCACTGGGCAAACTCGATGAGGCACGACAGCGCGCACCCGAGCCCGGCCCACGCCCAAAGGCTCCGCGCGCCCCGCGCACCGTCCCCGCCGCAGCGGGTCGCCTCCCCGAGCGCGCCCAAGGGCACGAAGAGGAGCACGTTGAGCCCGATCGACAGGCCGTAGAGCACGGCGCGCAGGGTCTGGCCGTCCTGGAACTGCTGGACCACGGCCGCCAACGACCCGAAGGGGACGTAGTTGTCCCAGTGGATGATGGACGCGCACGCCCGCGCGGGATCGCGGGGCAGGGGCAGGAGCGTGAAGATCAACAGCCCCGGCACGTACAGGGCCCACAGCAGTGGCAGCAGCCGCCGACCCCTCCACGTCCACGGGGCCGGGGCGCTCCCGGCCCCGGCGCTCAGGGCGGGGTGGAAAGACCGGGCGGGGTGGACGGTTCGGGAAGGGTGGACGGTTCGGGCGGGTCGAGCGGATCGGACAGGCTGAGCGGACTGGGCGAGGGGCGCGCGGGCGCCCCACAACCACCACGCGCCGACGACCACCACCGCCACCGCGCCGAAGAGCAGGCAGTCCTGCGCCCAGTGGATGGCTGTGTTCACGTGTCCTCCTCCAAACCGTTCCCATCCGAGACTAGCCGCGATGAGGGGGCGGAGGCGCACGGGCGTTGGGAACACCACGCCGACAGCACCGCCGCTCCCGCCCGGTGGCGCCGCCCGGGACGGCCCCCAGTCGCCCACGCGGGCGCGCAGCGCCTCCCCCGAGGGCAGCGCGCCCCCAGGAAAAGGACTGGGGCGGCAGAGGAGTCGCCACCCGTTCCCGCCGCCCCCAGGAAAAGGACCGGGGCGGCAGAAGGAGCCGCCACTGGCACGCGCCGCCCCCAGGAAGGACCGGGGCGGCAGAGGAGCCGCCACCCGTTCCCGCCGCCCCTAGGAGCACCCCCCGAGCACGGCCGCCATCGCATCCCGCTCCGCCTGCGTCACCGACAGGCCGTAAGTGGTCTTCACATCGATCTGGCGCTGCACGTACTCGCAGCGGAACGCCTTGTTCGGCGGCAGCCACTGGTCCGCCGACGCCGCGGATTTGCGCTCGTTGGCCGCGCCATCGACCGCCAGCAGGTTGTCCATGTCATTGGCGAACTCCTGGCGCTCGTCGCCGTCCCACTGCCATGCGCCCGAGCGCCACGCGTCGGCGAGCGCCACCACGTGGTCGATCTGGACCAGTTGCGACGTGTCCTGGCCGCGTTCGAACTCCACCGTCGAGCCCGTGTAGGGCTCGGCCAGAGTGCCGGAGAGGACGACGCAGTCGTGGGTGCCCGGTTTGAAGACCGGCCGTGCCAAGTCCCTCGCCAGCACGTCGTTGCGGGTGTCGCAGCCGTTGTGGTCCGTGTCCGCCCACCGCTGCCCGAACTCGTCGCGGGAGTACTCGGGCACCGACGCCTCGTCGGAGGGCCCGCGCACGGGCAGCGCCCTCAGCTTCTGGAACCAGGCGCCGTCCGACTGCGCTGCGCCGTCGCCCGACTGGCCGCCGAGGTCGAACAAATCCCATCCCACGCCCGGGGCGAACGCCCACACGAGCACGCCGACCACCACGGCCAATGCCGCCCAGTCCCCCGCCCGCGCGCGCCTGCGCCTGCGCCGCCTCGCCATCTCGTCCTCCTCGCGTCGTGCGCCCGGGTGAGGGCGCGCTTCCATCATGCTCCAGGGCGCACTCGTCTGCGTCCCTCACAGAGGAATTGTGGATCCCCCGCGCCCCATCGGCCGTGGCTGGGGACGAGCGGCCACCGGAGCCCGCCTGTGGATCCCGGTGGCCTGGCTCAGCGCCTGGCGGACCAGAGCTGGCGGACGAAGTACACGACGACGATGATCAGCGTCAGCCCGCCCATCGCGACCAACTGCTGGCGCCCGGTCTCGCTCCACGCCATCAGGCCCGCGACGAAGGCCAGGCCAGCCAGCACCACCCACCCCAGCCACGGCCACCCGGGCATGCGGATGGCGATTCGGCCCGCGGCCTCCAAGGAGCGGTGCAGGCGCATCTGCGCGATCAGGATGAAGGTCCACACGATCAGCAGCACCATTCCCACCGCGTTGATGAGCAATGACAGCGCCGTTTCGGGCAGGTACCAGTTCAGCGCCACAGAGATCAGCGACAGCGCGATGATGAGTCCGACGGCGCGCCGGGGCGTGCGCCCTCGGGCGATGTCCCCGTGGTCCTCGTCGGCCAGGACCTCCTCGAGCCCGGCCAGCCCCGCTTCCTCGGGGCCCTGCGGGGTGCCCGCGGCCTCCTCCCCGTCACGGGCGGCGCCGCCCGGAACGGCAGGGGCGTCCGCGCGGGCGGCCCCCGCCTCGTCCGCGGCCCCCGGCCCGTCCCCGGAGGAAACACCCGGAGCCGCTGCGGAGCGCGCCTCGTCGGCCGCGATGATCGCCGAGGCGGAGACCTGGGGGGCGCCCAGGAGCCAGCGCCAGCCCATCCCCCTGGCGGACAGGGAGTAGGCCATGCGGCTCGAGGCGTACACATTCGCCGAATAGGCGGAGATGAGCGCCATGAAGATGATGACCTCCATGACGGTGCCGACGTAGGGGACGCCGGCCATCGACAGGATCGCGGCGAACGCGCCCGTCCGCATCTCCTTGCCGTCCCACGGCAGCAGGGCGATCATGAGGACCACGGAGCCGACGTAGAACACCAGGATCCGCATGATGACGGAGCGGATGGCGCTGGACATGGCCGCCTGGGCGTCGTCGGCCTCGGCAGCGGCGATCGTGATGATCTCGATACCGCCGAACGACGTGATCACGGCCAGCAGTCCAACGGCGATGCCGCCCATGTGCTTGGGGGCGAAGCCCCCGTGCCCGAAGACGTTGGTCCAGATGGGCTCGTGCCCGGGCAGCGGGCCCAGGACCAGCGAACGGCCCACCAGCACGACGCCGACGACCAGGAAGGCGACGATGGCGACGACCTTCACCATGGACAGCCACGCCTCGACCTCCCCGTAGCGCCCCGCGGCCATGAGGTTGACGGCGCCCAGGACGACGACGACCGCCAGGGCGACCAGCCACCGGGGGGTGGAGGGGAACCAGCGGACGAAGATCTCCGCGGCCCCGCTGATCTCGATGCCTGTGACCATGATGAGCATGATCCAGTAGAGCCACCCGATGGTGAAGCCCGCCCACCGGCCGATCCCGGCCTCCGCGTAAGTGGAGAAGGAACCGGTCGAGGGCAGGGCGGACGCGAGCTCGGCCAGGGCGAACATGACGGAGACGACGATGAGGGCCGCGAGCGCGTAGGACACGAGCACGGCGGGCCCGGCTTCGGCGATGGCCTGCCCAGTCCCCAGGAAGAAGCCTGCGCCGATGGCCAGGCCGAGCGCCATCATCGACAGGTGGCGCGTCTTGAAGCGGCTACCGCTCGGAGCGGCCGGGGCGGGGGCGCCGCCCCGTCGTCGGGGGGTCGCGCCTCGTTGGTCGGGGGTGGTCGTCACTGTGCGCCTTTCGTCCGGCCCACGGGCCGCTTGTCCAACACCCATTAGGGTAACGAGGCGGGGGCCGGCCCGCGCGCAACGCCCATTCCCCGGCACCGGACGGCCCCGGTTCATGCGGCCGCGGTTCAGGGAGCCCCGGTTCAGGAAGCCGCGGTTCAGGCAGACCCGGTTCGGGCGGCCGCGCCACCCCTCCGCCGGCGGTCCCAGCCCCGGACGCGCGGAAGGGCCGGGCGGTTCTTCCTGGCCTCGCTGGGGCTGGAGGTCCCTAGCCCGGGCGCGCAGGAGGGCCGGGCGCGGCGCGCCCTACCGCACCCTGCGGCGTGTCATCGCCTTGAGCTGGGAGTAGGTGAGAGTGAGCGTCCACTCCCCCGTCTGCGGCAGCTGCCAGTGCCTCCAGTGCGCCAGGCCCGTGAACGCCAAGCCGATCAGGATCGAGCACCCCATCCCGATGGTGGGCTGGCCGATGTGCCAGAAGACCACTGTGGCGCCCGCGGAGGCGAAGGCGGGCGTCGCGTAGAGGTTGTTGCCCCCGAAGACCCGGGGCACCAGTCCGGCGGAGATGTCGCGGACCATCCCCCCGCCGACCGCTGTGATGATGCCCAGCAGGATCGCGGGGGTGACGCCGAACCCGTTGTCGAGGGTCTTGATGGCCCCGGTGGCCGCCCAGCACCCCAGCACCATTCCGTCGGCGACGACCAGCAGGAACCGCCACGGCCTGGAATCCATCTTCCACATCATGGCGACCGCTGCGCCGACGAGGGCGACGCCGAGGTAGTACGGGTCGGTGAGCGCCACCGGTGGGCCGGCTTCGGCGCCGAGGAGGACATCGCGGATCATCCCGCCGGCCAGCGCGGTCATGATCGCGAGGATCGCGAACCCCACCGCGTCGAAGTTCCGTTCCCTGGCGACTTTCCCCCCGAGGATCCCGTTGAGCAGGACCCCCATGAGGTCGATGGCGCGGAAGACCTCGGGGAGGGAGGCGTTGAGGGCGTCGAGCACGTGCACGCCCCAACTCTAGCGGCGCGGAGGGCCCGGCGGTGTGGGACGGGCGGCGGGCCCCGGCACCGGATCCGGGGTTCCGCGCCGCCGCGGCCCTGGGGCGCCCGGCCAGTCCCCGGAGCCGGGCCACTCCTCGCCGCGCCCGGCCAGTCCCCGGAGCCGGGCGGGCGCCCGCTCACCCCGCCGTCGTGCCGAAGGCGAGGCCGAGCAGGTAGGTGACGGCGGCCGCCCCGTAGCCGATGGCGAGTTGGCGCAATGCCCTGGGAGCCGGAGCCTGCCCCGACAGCACTCCGACGACGCCGCCGGTCGCCAGCAGCGCGCACCCGACGACCGCGGCGGCGCACACGATCGCGGTGATGCCGCTGAGCCCCGCGATGTAGGGGATCAACGGGATGAGGGCGCCGACGGCGAAGAACGCGAAGGAGGACAGGGCCGCCTTCGCGGGCGTGCCGATCTGCTCGTGGGCCCCGGCCTCGGCCTGCGCCCCGGCGAAAACCGCGCGCACCGGGATGGACCCGGACTCCCCCGTGGCGGGGGCGGAGATCCTCGCGAAGACCTGCGCGGCGTGGGCGTCGGCCTCCTCGGGGCTCTCGCCCCGGGCGCGGAACACGAGGGCGAGCTCGTTGGCGTCGACGTCCAAGTCGGGCACGGCCCGGTTGGCACTGGGGTCGGGGATCGACGCGTCCAGGAGCTCGCGCTGGCTCGTGACCGACACCCACTCGCCGGCGGCCATCGACAGCGCGCCGGCGAGCAGGCCCGCGACACCGGTCGTCAGCACCAGCCCGGGCGCCATCCCGGTCGCCGCCACGCCGAGCACCAGGGCGAGGTTGGACACCAGTCCGTCGTTGGCGCCGAAGACCGCGGCGCGGAACGTGCCCGCCAGGGTCTCGCGGGACTTGGCTGCCAGGGAGCGGATGACCTCGGCGTGGATGTGCTCGTCGGCCTGCATGTGGGCGGGCACGTCGTCATCGGCGTCGCGGGAGGAGCGCTGCTCGGCCCGCTGGGCCATCGCCAGGATGAAGATCGTGCCGAAGAGGTGGGCCAGGACGGCGGCCGCCCGCGTGCGCAGGGGCGGCTTGGGGGCCGGCAGAGCGTGCTCGCCCAGGCGCGCGAGCCAGTACTCCTCGTGGCGCCGCTCGGCGTCCTCGAGCGCGAGGAGGACGGCGCGCTCCTCGCCCGTGCGCCTCTCGGAGAGGTCGCGGTAGGTGCGCGCCTCCATGCGCTCCTCGGCCAGGTGCTTGCGCCAGCGGCGGATCTGGGCACGTGAAGGCGCCGCCGCCCCGTCCTGGGACGGCCCGGGCGGCGGCTGGGTTGAGGCCATCAGCGGGAGCGGGCGGACGAGGGGGGCGCCCCGGCTCCCGGGACCGCTCCCCCGTTGGCCTGCGCGCCGCGCGAGGCGGGGGCAGTGCCGCTCTTGGACGCGGGAGCGGCGTCGCCCGCCTCAGCAGCCGACGCGGGCGCGCCGAAGAGGCGCTCCTTGACGGCGTCGGCGACCTTGTCGGTGACGTGTTCGCCGCCCGCGCGGACGATGTCCGAGACCCTTTGCCCGGCGGCATCCAGTGGACGGGCGACCACGGGTGCGCGGCGCAGCCGGGCCGCCGTCGCTCGGATCTGCTCGTAGCGCTCGCGCCCGGCCCGTGCGCCCAGGACGTACCCGACGCCGAACCCGAGCACGATCCCAATCTTCATTCCCATACGTTTCCCTCACGTGCGAGTTGTTCTGCTGGGTTCAAGGGTAAAGGGGCACGGAGCGGACGGCGATCTTTTCGGGTGTGCGAATGCGCCCGGTCGGGGACGCGGGCCGTGGAGCGGCGCATCCCCTATCACAAACGCACGAGGAGCGGGCTTGTCCTCCAGCCACCCCGTGCGCATGGCGCCGCCTGTCACAAACGCACGAGGAACGGGCACCCCCCTTTATTTCGGAGCGCCGGACGGATAGCGTTGGGGGCGTGAGTGACGTGACAATCGAAACCCCTCGCGGCGTGGTGCTATCGGGGACGATGATCGACCCTGTGGACAGCCGCGACGCGGCAGTCCTATTTTCGCACACTTTCCTGGCGGACCGCAGGTCCTCGGCGTTCTTCGACGACATCGCCCGGGCCTTCCGGGGCGCGGGCTACGCGACGCTCGCCTTCGACTACTCGGGGCACGGGCGCTCGGGCGACGAGATCATCACTCTGTCCACGATGGTCGAGGACCTCAGAGCCGCCTCGGGGTGGCTGGCGGACCAGGGCCATCCCCGGCAGATCGTGCACGCCCACGAGTTCGGCGCGACCGTTGCCCTCGAGGCGCGACCGCCCTCGGCGGTCACCTACATCCTGTCCTCCCCGGCGCTGGGACCCCTGTCGTACGACTGGACGACGATATTCTCCGAAGTGCAGCTCTCCGACCTCGAGCGCTACGGGACGACGACCATTCCCGACGACTCCCCCTCCGTGCGGCGCCACTTCACCATCTCGAAGCAGACTCTGGCGGACTTGTCGATGGCGGATGCGGAGAAACTCCTCACCGGCCTGGAGGTCCCGACCCTCATCACGCACGACGCCGCGGACGAGGAGACCGGGCTGCTGGATCTCACGCGCGCCGCGTTCCCCCTGCTGCCGGACGGGTCGCGCGTCGAGATCACCTCCGACGACGGGCCCGTCGACGGAGCCGACCCCGCGCCTGGAGCGCTTCCCCCGAAGACGACGCTGCGCTCGGCGTGCCTGGAGTGGGCGCGCAGGTGGGTGCCCCGGTAGGGCGCAGATGGGTGCTCAGGCGCGCACATGGACCGCAGCAGAGGGACCGGGCGCGCACGATGGCACCGTCGCCGCCGCATTCCCCTCCCCGGGTGCGCCGGGCGGAGCGGTGGGCTGGCCGGGCCCGCCATCGGCGCGCCCGCAGCTGCCACGAGGCCCCGTTCCCAGCGACCGGGCCGACCAGCCGCGCCTGATGAGCGGGCCGACCGGCCGCCAGCCCCACCGTTGATCCCTCCCGGCTCCAGCCGCGGCATCGGGGCAGGAAACCGCCTGCGGTTAACCCCCATCGGGGCAGGTTAACCCCATTGGGGCAGGAAACCACCCATTGGGGCAGGCAAATAACCTACCCCAATGCACCGTAACCTACCCCAATGCGACAACGCACCCGCCCCAGCAGCGCCCGGCCACGGAGAAGCTACCCCATTGCCCACCCCAATGAGCCATTGCCTACCCCAATGCGGACCCGCGATCCCCCCAAACGACCCATTGCTTACCCCAATGACCCATTGCCTACCCCAATGCGGACCCGCGCCCCCCCAAACGACCCATTGCCTACCCCGATACGGGGCCCGCCCCGCCCCTTCAGCGGCCCGGAGCTCCCCCGGGCCCACCGGGTTCTGCGGAGGGGCCCGCCTCGAAGCTCTCCACGCACCGTTGCAGCTCCGGGCTCGACAGCCACCTCCTCGTCCCGAAGGAGGCCACGGAGACGCGCGCGACCGCCGAGGCGAAACGGATGAGCCCCCGCGGGTCACTGATCGGGGCACCGACCCTCCTGTAACGGGCGCACCCCCATGCGAACGCCCCGTGGAAGGCGTCGCCCGCGCCCAGGGTGGACGCGGCGTCCACGGGCTCCACCTCCACTTCCCCCGACCGGCCGTCCCACCAGAACTGGACGGGCCCCGGCCCTTGGGTGCGCACCGTCCGGGTGATGCCGAATCCGCGCAGGAACCCGGCGACTTGGGCGCCGTCGGGCGCGCGCAGCAGCGGCGGGGCGAAATCGGCGGACACGACCGCCACGTCGACGAGGCCGAGCAACGGGGTGAACCAGTCCTTCCAGGATCCGCCGTCGAGCACGCGCAGGTGCGCGGGCCTCGCCTCGAGCTCCGCGAAGGGGTCGTCGGGGTCGGTGGCGGGGTGCGTCCCCGCGGTGAGCGCCGACTGGGCGAGGCCGGGGTTGTGCCCGTCGACCAGGACGACGTCCAAGTGCTGCATGGACTCCAGCGCGCGGCGGGCGAGGGCCGGATCCACCTCGACCCTGGCGTTCGTGGAGGCCACCATGCGGCCCCCGGGGTGCTCGATGATGCCGGAAACCGCGGGCCCGCTGCTGTTCGAGGCGGCGGTCGCGTCGACGAGGCGCACGCCCGTCTCCGCCAGGTCGGCGCGCAGGAACTCGGCCGCGGCGCCCGCCCCGAGGGCGCTGAGCAGGACGGCCCGGGACCGGCCGGAGCCTTCCGCGCCCGCTTCCAGGGCCCCTGCTCCTGGGGCGGCCGCCCCGTCGCCGTCTTCGGCCCTGGCGTTGCCCGCGCCAGCCGCTCCCGTGCTGGGGCGCAGGCGCTCTGCCGCCCGCTCGAGGGCCGCGAAGGCGATGGCGGCGTTGGTCGCGGGCCCTCCGGCTGCCATGACGTGGTCGGTCGAGGTCACTTTCACCGTCGGGTCCGGAACGTGGTCCAGCGCGTGTATGACGTCCAACGTGGTCAGCCCTGCGAAGAGTCCGTTCATGGATTCATTATCCATTGGCGGCCCACGCAGGGGACGGGGTGCAGCCGGCCGCGCCACCACGACCAGCAGCGCACGGCGGCCCAAGCAGGGGACGGGGCGCGGCCGCGGCCCCACGCGCGCCAGCATGGCGCTCAGCCCGGGTTGCCACTGCCGCCGACCAGAAAGTGATGAGAAGAGCGCTGCATTATACCCACTACTGGACGGCTATGCACTACCATCAGTGAATGGACGACAATCCCACTCCCAGTCCGCAGTCAGATCCCGTTATTCCCCCCAACGGGCCCCCTTCGCCCGCAGGCGGCGCGCCCGCGACCCGGACGAAGGGGCTCGCCACGATGATCGCCGTCGCCGCGGCCGTCATCATCGCCCTGGTCGCGGCCCTCGTGTGGTCGGCCACCCGCCAAGGCGGCGAGCCGTCGGTCCCGCCCACGGCAGCGCAGCCCTCCGCGCAATCCGCGGCGCAGTCCTCTTCTGCCCAGTCCTCTTCGGCCACCCCCTCCCCCACATCGACGGCCACCGCCCCCACGGCCGACGACCTTGCTGACGCGCTGCTGGCGGTCCCCGACGGCTGCACCGTCGACGCGCTGAAGGACGCGGAGGGGAAGGTGCGGTTCTCGGAGGGGACCGCCCGGGCGAACGCCGGCATGTACGAGGTGTCGATCACCATTGACAGCGCCTACCAGGGGTCACTGGGGGGCGCCCCGACGACGACGGCGCGCCTCGTGTGCCGGGGAGGAGGGGACACGATGGTCGAGGAACTCGCGTTCTACGACCCGTCGCTGGCCCTGGTCGCCGCCCTGGACGCGCGCAAGGACATCGGGGCCGCCGCGCACGCCGCCCTCGTGCGGCCGGCTTTCACCTCGGTGGAGTTCTCCGCCGACGCGCTCTCATTGCGCGTCTCCGGGGTCTCGATGTTCGGCGACCAGGCCTCGTGCCCCACATGCGCCCCCTCGACCGAGGCGGTGGTCGCGATGAGGTGGAACGGCTCCGCCTTCGAGGCCGTGTCCTCGTGGTTCGACACCGCCAACGGCGCGGTCGCCGCCCCCGACCAGGCGGAGGCGCAGGGATTCTACGACGCGGTGGCGGCGGAGGACTACGCGGCGGCCGCCCGGCACGCCTCGCAGGACGACATCGCCCGCCTGCGGACCGAGGGCATCGCCGGATGCGCTCCTGACGACTTGGACACGTGCGGCATGCGGGCGGTCCAGTTCCCCGTGGGCGGACAGGTGGGCGCCTGCGGCGCGATCCCCGACGTGCGCGGGAGCAGCGGCGAGTTCACGATCCCGGGCGACCCCCTCGGCCTCGCGTTCGCCCAGTCGTGGTTCACCGGCCAGCCCTACCAGCAGGGGGACTTCGTCTGCGGCATCGACACCTCGTCCTCGGCGCGCCCGCTCTCCACCGATGGCAGCAGGTACCCCGTGTGGCTGGTCGTCCGCCCCACTGACGACCCGCACGGCTTCACGGTGGTGTTCTTCGGCAGGGCGTTCTCCTGACCGCGGTTCCGCGGCGTGTCCAGGTCTGGGGCACTGCCATCGGCACTCGTTACACTGGGCGCATCATGCCCGGTGAACACGACAACAGGACCCCCGCCCGCCCGAAGCCCGCCCGGGGCGCGAAGGGGCGCCGGAGGGCCCGGTCCGGCGCCCGCCCCGAGCGCGCCCACGTCCACAGGCCCTTCACGCCCCAGCAGCTGGCCGAGCGCGCCGCCGCGATCCCGGTGGTGGTTTTCCCGGATCTGCCGGTGTCCGCGCGCCGCGACGAGATCGCCGAGGCGATCCGGGACCACCAGGTGGTGATCGTGTCGGGCGAGACGGGCTCGGGGAAGACGACGCAGCTGCCGAAGATCTGCCTGCAGTTGGGGCGCGGCGTGACGGGGATGATCGGGCACACCCAGCCCAGGCGCCTCGCGGCCCGTTCCGTGGCCGACCGCATCGCCGCCGAACTGGGGCAGACCGTGGGCCGCGCTCCGGGCCAGGTGGTCGGCTACCAGGTGCGTTTCACCGACGAGGTGGGCCCCACCACGCTGGTCAAACTGATGACCGACGGCATCCTGTTGGCGGAGATCCAGTCGGATCCGATGCTGGAGCGCTACGACACGCTCATCATCGACGAGGCCCACGAGCGCAGCCTCAACATCGACTTCATCCTGGGGTACCTGGCGCGCCTGCTGCCCGCCCGCCCGGACCTGAAGGTGATCATCACGTCGGCGACGATCGACTCGGCGCGTTTCGCCGAGCACTTCGGCCGGTGGGACGGCCCCGTGGGCAGGGGGCGCCCCGTCGAGCCCGCGCCCGTCATCGAGGTGTCGGGGCGCACTTTCCCCGTCGAGATCCGCTACCGCCCCCTGGCCGCGGACCTGGCTCCGTCGCGCTCGTCCGCGCCGACCGGGTCCGACGGGGCGGAGGCCGGCGCCGCCGGCCCGGGAACCGGGGGGAGTGCAAGCGCGTCGGCCGGCGCCGGTCCGGGCAGCGGGCCGACCGGGTCCGGCACTGACGGGAGCGGGGCCCCGCCGGACGGGGCCGGGGCCGGCGGGCCGGGCGCTTTCGAGCAACTGGTCCTGGAGGACCCCGACGACGACCTGCCGGCACTGGGCTACGGCCTGGGCGAGGACATCGACGTGGAGACGGCGATCTGCCACGCGGTGGACGAGCTGAGCGCGGAGGGCGACGGCGACATCCTGGTTTTCCTGCCGGGCGAGCGCGACATCCGGGACACCGAGTCGGCGCTCCTGGACCACCTGGGCGCGCGCGGAGTGCGCGCGGGCGAGGACAGGGGCGCCCTGCCTGGCTCCATCGAGATCCTGCCCCTCTACGCGCGCCTGACCGCCGCCGAGCAGCACCGGGTGTTCGAGCCGCACCGCCTGCGCAGGGTGGTCCTGGCGACGAACGTCGCGGAGACCTCGTTGACCGTCCCGGGCATCCGCTACGTGGTGGACCCGGGCCTGGCGCGCATCTCCCGGTACTCGAACCGGACGAAGGTGCAGCGCCTGCCGATCGAGCCGATCAGCCAGGCGAGTGCGAACCAGCGGGCGGGCCGGTGCGGGCGCGTGGCGGACGGCGTCGCGATCCGCCTGTACTCCCAGCGCGATTACGAGGCGCGCCCCCGTTTCACGGAGCCGGAGATCCTGCGCACGTCCCTGGCCAGCGTGATCCTGCAGATGGCATCGCTGGGCCTGGGGCCGGTCGAGGACTTCCCCTTCGTGGACCCGCCCGAGCGGCGGGCGGTGCGCGACGGCGTGAACCTGCTGGTCGAGATCGGCGCCCTGGCCCCGGACGGCCCCTCCGACAGGGGACCGGGCAGGGGCGGGCGCCCGGGATCCGCGCCGCGGAGCGCGGAGGGCGCCGGGGACCGCCAGGGGTCGCGCCCCAGCGCCGCGCCCTCCCCCCAGGGCACGGGATCCGGGCGGGGCGCGCCCCGTCGCGGATCTGCCCAGCCCGGGCACCGCCTCACCCGCATCGGCCGGGACCTGGCGCGCCTGCCGATCGACCCGCGCCTGGGCAGGATGCTGCTGGAGGCGGACGCGAACGGGTGCGCCTCGGAGGTGCTCGTCATCGTCGCTGCCCTGTCCATCCAGGACGTGCGCGAGCGCCCCGCCGAGCACCAGGCAGCGGCCGACGCCGCCCACGCGCGCCTGGCGGACCCCCATTCGGATTTCGTGACCTACGTGAACCTGTGGCGCTACCTCAACGTGCAGGCGCGGGACCTGTCGGGGTCGGCGTTCCGGCGCCTGTGCCGCGCCGAGTTCCTCCACTACCTGCGTTTCCGCGAATGGCGCGACGTGGTGAACCAGTTGCGCCAGATGGCCCGCCCCCTGGGCATCGACGCGGGCCCCGTGGGGGAGCCCCCGCGCCGCGACGTCGCCGAGGCGGCCGCCTCGGGGGGAGCGGCCGATGCGGCGGCGCGCGCGGTCGTGGCCTTCACCCAGGGCACGGCGACGGTGGACGCGGACCAGATCCACCGTTCGCTGCTGGTGGGCCTGCTGTCCAACCTGGGCAGTTGGGACGAGTCGAAACGCGATTACGAGGGCGCGCGGGGCACCCATTTCACGATCTGGCCGGGTTCGGGCGTGGCGGGGCGCCCGGCATGGGTGATGGCCGCGGAGCTGGTGGAGACCTCGCGCCTCTTCGCCCGCACGGTGGCGCGCATCCGCCCCGAGTGGGTCGAGCCCGCCGCGGGCGCCCTGGTCAAACGCGTCCACTCCGAGCCCTACTGGTCCTCGTCGAAGGGCGCGGCGATGGTCAAGGAGAAGGTCCTGCTCTACGGCCTCACCCTGTCGGCGGACCGCCCGGTGCTGCTGGGCGGGCTTGGCGACACGGTGATCGACGAGGCGGGGGCGTCCTCGTCGGGGCTGCTGGGCGCGGCGCCGGGGGCGGGGGCGCTGGGCGCGGGCCCCCTGACGGCGAGGGCTTTGGCGCGGGAGATGTTCATCCGCCACGCGCTGGTGGAGGGCGAGTGGCGCGAGCGCCACGCCTTCCAGCGCGCCAACGAGGAGCTCATGGAGCAGGCCAGGGAGGTGGAGCGGCGCAGTCGCACCCACGGGCTGGTGGCCGACGAAGAGGCGCGCTTCGCCTTCTTCGACGACTTGGTCCCCGAGGACGTCGTGTCGGCCGCGCACTTCAACCGCTGGTGGAAGGGGGAGCGCCGCTCGCGCCCGGACCTGCTCACCTACCCGCGCGCCCTGCTGCTGCCGCGCGGGGCGGGCGAGGGGGACGGCTTCCCCGACCACTGGGTGGGCGGGGGCGTGCGCCTGCCCGTGTCCTACGAGTTCTCGCCCGGGTCCCCGCGGGACGGTGTGAGCGTGCGCGTTCCGGTCGAGGCCCTGGCCCGCGTGAGCGACGAGGGCGCGGACTGGCTGGTGCCGGGGATGGTGGAGGAGCTGATCACGGGGACGATCCGCGCCCTCCCCAAGGCGAAGCGGCGCCTGCTGGCGCCCGCTCCCGAAACCGCCGCCCGCATCGCGCAACGGTTGGCGGACAATCCATCGGGTGCGTCCCCGGCCCGCGACCGGGCCGTCCCCACCCGCGCCGACGACCGCGAAGACCCCGCTTCCCTGTCCGCCGCGATGGACCGCCTGGCCCGGTGGGGGGCGTCGACGGGCGCGGCGCGCGCCGACCGCCCCCGCTCCGGGGCCGGGGGGAACGCCCGGG